>Ga0315906_10008403_pt1 | contig 12386 bp, 8 predicted proteins | sample LakEriMetagenome_4_FD_203526 | JGI IMG/M metagenome (GOLD analysis project Ga0315906, IMG submission 203526) | Freshwater fungal communities from buoy surface, Lake Erie, Ohio, United States - Buoy 2 MA122 | ecosystem: Environmental > Aquatic > Freshwater > Lake > Lake biofilm | place: USA: Lake... | reverse complement strand
CCGGTTAATAAAAGAATATTTACGTTTGGTAGTTTTGTTTTTAATGTTTCAGCAAAAACATCACCTTTCATGCCCGGCATTTGATAATCTGAAATTACAAGTAATAAATCTATTCCTTCATTAATTAAATCATCAATTACTTCCAATGCTTCTTCAGCACTTTCGGCATATTCAAAAATAAATTTGTTATTAAGATTTTTTTCAATTTGTATACGAAGAGAATCAAGTATAATGCGTTCATCATCTACGCACAATATGGCTAATTTTTTCATTTTTAGAAATTTGTTATTTTTAATAATTTGTGTTGTACCTACAAAACAAATTAATAATCAATTTATTGGCAGGTAAATCGTAAATGTAGTATTTGTTTCGTTGCTATTACAAACTATTTTTCCACTATGTTTTTCAACAATACTTTTTACAATGTTTAATCCTAATCCTGTTCCTTCTCCTCGTTTTTTTGTAGTAAAAAATTCATCAAAAATTTTTGATATAATTTCTTCCGGAATTTTTGGACCGTCATTACAAATTGAAATTATATGGCTGTCATTTTCTTGTTTGTAATCAATGATAATATTGCATTTATTGTTGCTTGCCTGTAATGCGTTATTCATAATGTTAGTCCAAACTTGTGATAGCTCATCTTCAAAACCGCTTATTAAAATAGTTTCAGGTATATTATTTTTTACAGAGGCATGATATTTAATTTTGTTCCAAAGTAACATGATTATGTTATCAATATTATCTTTTAAATTGAATTGTGTTTGTTGTAATTGATCAGTGCCATGCGAGTAAACGTTAAGCGCTTTAATAATTTTACTGCTTTTTATTGCGCCTTCATTAATTGTTTTTAGTGAGCGTTGAATGTTCAGTAAAATTTTAATCATTTTAATGACCTCAGTATAATTATTTTCATTTAGCAATAACTTAGCATCTTCATTTAGTTCTTCAAATCCAATTGCTGCTAATTCTTTTGCTAATGTTGTACTTTCAATTTCAGGCTTATATGAGGATATGGATATCTGTATGTTTTTTGCATATTGACGTTGAGCTATAGTACTTGGTGTGGAAATATGTTTTAAATTAGAATAAAGGGCTAGTGCTAATTTTAAATCGTTCAAAGAAATTGTGGTAATTTTTTCTGTAAATTCTTTAGTAAATAAATAATCTAGATTATCGGCAGATGCTTTAATAGCGCCAAGCGGTGTATTTACTTCATGAGCTATTCCTGCAATTAGCACACCAAGTGTTGCCATTTTTTCTTTCTTCACAATTTCTTCTTGTGATTTTTGAATTTGCTCTATGCTTAGCTCCAGATCATGTGTTTTTTCAGCGACTTTAATTTCTAAACTGTTATTAATTGCAGTAATTTCTTTTTGCTTCGTTTCAATTTCAGTTATATATTGGCGAATAAGGTTTTCCTTTTCTTTTCGATCAGTTATGTCAATCTCAATAGCCATGTATCCTTCTGCTAGTCCTTTTTCATTAAATATTGGTTGGATGTATAATTCAAGCCAATATTTATTACCAGTTTTCCCTATGTTGTATATTTCTGTTTTAAAAGAAGTCAATGCTTTTAAATTCTCGCGAATTAGATTTTTAGTGTTAGGATCTGTTTCCTCAAATTGAAACATTTTAGGTTTATTACCAATAATTTCCTCACGACTGTATCCGGTTAATTTTAAAACACTTTCATTAATCCAAATAATATTTTGATTAAGATCAGTAATTATAATGCCGTTAAACGAATTTTTTACTGCCTGCGATAATCTTCTTAATTCGGATTCAGCATTTTTACGGATGGTTATTTCTTGCATTGTACCTGATAAGTAACACTTTTCTTTTTCACTATCAGTATGATACTTACCATTTATGGCAAACCACTTATATGATTTTGTGGAAGAATCTAATATTTTTGTTTTTACCTCAATGCTAAATGGCTCAATTGGTTTATTTATAAAATATTGTTCAAATTCAATAAGGTAATCTTTGTCAATAATTAATTTTAATTCATTAAAACCAATTTTATCTTTTTGTTCAAAAGATAGTGTACTAATTAAATTATCAGAACAGGTAAATATATTTTGTTCATAATAAAAACTAAAGTATCCGAGTAAAGCAATATCCTGAGCTTCTTTTAATTTTAAAAGGGTTTTATTTAAATTATTAGTACGCTCTAAAATTTTTAATTCAAGATTGTCAAGTAAATTTTTATTATCAGTTTTTTGCGTTATTAAACTATCTTTTAAACTGATTAATGCATTTTTAAGTTGAGCAATTTCATCTTTTGATTTTTGAGGTAGTATATTGAATTCATCAAACTTTTCCTCTTGTAAAAATTTTGCATTCGTAATCGCTTTATTGATTGGAGAAGAAATGGTTCTGGCAACTACATAAAACAAAATGATAGTAATAATTAAAACTATTAGTAATGAAATATAAATAGGTAGATTCGTTTCTTGTACTTCTTTATTTATTCTGCCTTTACTAATACCTATAATAACTTTACCCTTCATTATATCTGTAACGAAGGTGGAATTTTGTATAAGGTATTCTGATGTATCAATTTTTAGAAAATCAAAGGAGCTATCTTTATTGATTTGTGAAAAAATAGACTCAGTGCCATTTAAAGAATCTTTTTGAATCAGAACCAAAAAATCAAATTCGTTTTGCTTATTTCTATAATGATCAAGCGATTTATTTAATTTTTGAAAATCATTTGCATCTAATGAAAGTTCAACACCAAGAGAAATTGTTCTGCAAAGTTCTTCTAATTCTTTTCCTCTATATTTTATAATTGATTGGCGCTGTTGGTTTGGAAAGTAATAAATAATCAATCCAGAAACAAGAAACAAAATTGACGAAAAATAAATCCAGATTTTAAATGATATGCTTCCAAAAATTTTCATCTGATTTTATTCTGCTTTAACTGCAATTACTAACGATTCTGCCAATGCCTTGCTTTTAACATTTATAAACCCAATTGCACCTTTATTGTTTTGCACATATTTAATTACCTCTTCATCTGTTGCAAAAAATAATGGTGGATCTGCTCTTCCCTGAAATACTAATGAAAGCCAGTACTTCTGCATACCGCTTGCGGTAGTTTTATAAACTGATTTTGCTACAGGTGTTGCTAATTCTGACTTTGCAGATGGCAAAGTGATGATTACTTTTTTATTGTTTGTCCAGAAGTTTTTTTCGCCTTTTGCATATGAAATCATTTGTTTTTGAGTAATTGAAGTAGTACCAATATCATTTCCAATCAATAAAATATCGTCAGTAATCTGGCTATACAAATCACTAAAAGTTGCAAGCATAAAAATTGCAACAAAATATGTTATTCGTTTAAAATCCATATGCCAACTGTATTTTAAATTCATAACTATTTGAACCATTATTATGAGTATGATTAATCATAAAAGCATGATTTGGAGAAATTATTGCTGCATGTAGTTTTACATTCATTAAGTGATTTATTTCATACCTACAACCAGCAATAAATTTATTTCTGCTTAAATGCCCCACATGCGCATCTTTATTAGATATGTCAATAAAATCATATGAGAGGAATGGAGTAAATTTTTCCTTAATGGTGTAACCAATATATGTGTAGCTACTTGCATTAATAGCAATTCCCAATGTATCGCTTCCGGACTTATTTAAAGATGTTTCGTTTAAAAACTCAAATTTATCAGAGAAATAAGAAATGGATAAAGAAAATAATTCATAATTAATATTGCCCTTGTATTTACCTGCAAAAGCCTGATGAGCAGCAGAGGTGTGTCCGCTGTGTGCACCTGAAAAATTATTCTGTATGAAATCGTAATAATAAGACACTCCAATGCGGAAATTATCAAAAGGCTTAATATGAATTCCGGCCATTGCAGAAGTATTAATTCCAGTATCAGAAAAATCGGTTGAAGAAATACCATTGCCTGTAACTAAATCATATCCAAATTTTAATTTGCCTAAATTTTGACCTTGCAATCTTATACCAAGTGTATGAACAGGTACCAAATATGAAAATGCCAAAGGCCTATCAATAGTTGGGAAAAATATTCTACCATGATGATAAGAATCATTCCAATAATTTACTGGGGTATGCATTTTACCTACAACTAAACTATGATTTTTATAATAGTCAAATTTTAACTGAACCCTTTCAATGCTTGGAATAAAGTAGGAAGGAGATTTGCCATCAAATCGAATAACGTTTTCACCGAGGAATGAAATTCGATCAGTAATTTTTGAAGTGATGAAAAAATCTTGTTCGCCAATACTTAAATACGAATTATTTGTTGTTGGGAGCGCATCAAAATCATATTCAATATGACCAAAAAAATTAATTTGAGTTTTTTTTGTTTCCTGTTGTGCAAAAGCACTACTTGCTAATAATACAAATAGCAAAAGTGTATTTAAAAATTGAGAATATGTTTTTTTTGTGTTATTCATAAACAGGTTTAAAAAATGAAAATAACTAATATTTCTTTATTAAAAATTGAGTTTAAAGTTATTATAAAAAGGTAAAACAAATTAGTAGTTTTTTTGCTTATCAAAATAAAAACTTTGATAGATCTAAATTAGATGATTTACTTGAACAATAAGGCAATCATTTTTTTGATTTTATAAATTAAATGAACCTTTTACTTTAGTTTTTTACTTCACCCCACCCATCAATTTTTTAATTAATGGCGATAGTAAAATCAAAACCACTCCCGCAATTAACGCGTAAAATCCTAACTGCTTGTAACCATCTGCATAAATATTAAGCTTTTCAATATTGGAAGCATTTTCTGAAGCACTTGCAATATTTGCACCAAGCAAACCTGCAAAATATTGACCGTATGCACTAGCTAAAAACCACATGCCCATAATTACAGCTTGCAATTTTTGAGGCGATAATTTGGTCATAACAGATGTGCCGATTGGTGATAAACACAATTCGCCAAAGGTGATGATGAACCAACCAAAAGCAAATAAACCTAAAGAAGATATTCCGTTTTCGTTACTAAAAAATTTACTTGCGTAAAAAATATAAAATCCAACTGCTAGAAATAAAAATCCAAGTCCAAATTTTACAATGGTATTTGGCTCTGCTTTTCGATTGGCCAACCATAACCACAGTAAACCTAAAGGTGTAGCAAAAATTATTACATACAATGAATTGGATGAATTATTTACTCCGTTTGGATCTAATGGAATTCCAAGAATGGAATTACTTAAATTATTGGCAGCGAAAATGCTTAATGAACCTCCGCTTTGCTCAAAAAATGCCCAGAAGAAAATGGAAAAAATCATGAATAATAAAGCGGCCAATAATTTTTTATTTTCTTCTATTGTAAAATTTCGCATTTCAACGAACACATAAATTACAGCTAATGGGCCAATGATGTACATAAACCAATCGGTATATTCAGTTTTGGAAACCATAAACATAATTAGCGGAACTGCAATAAGGGAACCTATAAAAGTGAAAACTTCTTGTTTTAATCGGGTATTTTTTGGCAAATGAAGAAGTGGTGATAGACCAATGTTTCCTAGTTTTTTTTGAGTTTGCGTAAAGGTGAGTAAACTAATTATCATAAAAACTGAAGATAACCCAAAAGCCACATTCCAGCGTGCAGATTCAGAAACCAGTGACGATAACATTTCACCTTTTCCAATAGCAATACAGGCATAACCGCCTAAAAAAGCACCCGCATTTACACCTGCATAAAACAACATAAACCCTGCATCAACTCTATTATCGCCATCTTTGTAAAGGTTACCCACCATACTAGAAATGTTGGGTTTAAAGAACCCAGTACCAACAACATTAAATGCTATGCCCAGAAAGAAAAACTCATTAGGGTTTATGGCCAATAAAACACTGCCAATTATCATTAAGATTCCACCCCAAAATAATGAACGACGTTTGCCTAAAATTTTATCGGCAAATAAACCACCTACAAATGTGAAAGCATAAACAAATGCCTGGGTTGCTCCATATTGAAGGTTTGCAACAACCTCATTAAAATCAAGTTGGTTTATCATAAAAAAAACCAACATGCCTCGCATGCCGTAGAAACTAAAGCGTTCCCACATTTCGCTAAAAAATAATGGCCAGATTTGTTTTGGGTATTTACCTTTAAAATTTTGTATTTCTTCTATTGTTTGCATACTGTTTTATTTAGGGTTTACTCAAAAAGTAATATCTATTCATTATCTACTTTTTTTACTTGATTAAAAAAAGTAGCAAAAAAAATCAAGAACAAACGATTGCTCTCGCTCTCTGCTTTTTTCTTTACGGTCAGCCATTCCTCCTGGCTGTCCTAAAAAAAACATTCACCCAAATCGGCACCGCGTTTGTTCGTGGCTTACGCTCGGGTAAAATAAAAAATCCGGCCTAGCTTTGTTGATTTCAGGTTCTACTTTTTTTCGCTTCGCGTAGATTTTTGTGCAGCGAAGCCTTGCAAAAATCAGTGAACGAAAAAAATAGTGGAAGGAATAAGCAATGCAGCCGGGAGTTTTTTTGTTTCTTTTTTTGACGGACAAAAAAAGAAAAAACAAATTTAATATTTTATAGTTTTTTAATGTTTTACTGTAAAAAACTTGCATTTTTTATAAAAAATTTAAGTTTAATATTAACATCTACAAATACTTAATTGAATCTAATTAGTTCCTAATTAAACTAAAAAAACCCTAATTACTTAGGGTTTTTTTAGTTGATGAAAAAAATATTTATTTAACACCGTGCATTAATTTTTTCAATTTTGGTGTTAATGCAAACAAGATGATTGCTGCTAAACCTGTTAACACAACAAATACCATAAAAAATTCATAAAGGTTATGAATTTCAAATCCTACAAAAACAGGATTTGTTGGGCTTATTTGGTTTTCAGAAAGCAATTTTAATTGCTCAGCTGTTGGTGTAATTTTTTTATCCAATACCGCCTGCAAATCAATTCCAAGTTCCTGAGCTTTTTTAAATTTATCTCCTGTTGCAGGAAGAATAGACCCTAAAGTCCCTGCCAATGCATAGCCTGATGCATTTGATAAAAAGAATACACCGTAAAGTAATGATGAAAATCGCTTTGGTGAAAGTTTTCCAACTAACGACAATCCAATTGGAGATAAACACAATTCTGCAGCAGTTTGAATCAAGTAAAGTAAAATCAACCATTTGATAGCTAATAAGCCACTATTTCCTAAATCTTTTACATTATTAGCTATAATAAAATAACTTACAGAAATTAATAATAATCCAATAGCTTGTTTCATTGGTGAAATAGGCTCCATGTTTTTTGCACGTAATTTATCCCATAACATACTAAATGGGAAAGCAAATGCAACAACGAATAATCCATTGAAAATTTGAACCATAGACGGCGGCATATCCCAGCCAAAGAAGTTTCTGTCGGTTTGGTTATCAGCAATAAAAGTAAGGGAAGATCCGGCCTGCTCAAAAGCTGCCCAGAAAAAGATAACGAAGAAAGCGATAATGTAAATAACATAGATTCTGTCTTTTTCAACTTTTGTAAGCGATGAATCGGAAATGATTAACCCTGCTAAAGACAAGCCACTAGAATAGATAATAGAGTAAATTAAATTTTGCCCTAATCCAAAATAAAAAAGTGCACCTAATCCAAAGAATGCTACAACTGCACCAATCAAAGCATTGGTAGAGAAAACCGCTTTTTGAGATTCACCCTCTTCAAAATCAGAGGCTTCATTTTTAGATGGTAATCCGCCTAAAGGTTTTCCATCAGGAGTAACTACATGTTTGTTTTTTAATACATAAAAAATAATCACACCTAAAAACATGGCAATTGATGCGGCTAAAAAACCCCATTTAAAAGCATGAATATCACGCATACCAGCTGCATCTTTAACATCTCCGATGATAGGACAAATCAATTGCCCCAAAAATGCGCCTAAATTTATACCCATATAAAAAATAGTAAATGCAGAATCTAGTTTGCTTTTTTCTTGCTTTGGATACAAGCTACCCACCATACTGGAAATATTTGGCTTAAAAAAGCCATTTCCGAAAATGATAACTCCAAGTGCTAACCAAGTTAGCGTGGTAGCAAGACCAATATTAGAACCAAAAATACTAGCACTAAAAAACAACAATAGCTGACCGATACCCATTAAAAGACCGCCAAGCATAATACAATTTCTGTTTCCTAAAAAACGATCAGAAACAAATCCGCCTAACATCGGAGTTAAATAACATAATCCTAAGAAACCCCCATAAATTATGGAAGCATCTTTTTCTTTCATCATTAAGGAATTTACAAGGAAAAGCGTTAAAATTGCGCGCATTCCATAAAAGTTAAATCGCTCCCACATTTCGGTTCCAAATAAAACCCAGAGACCGGAAGGGTGTTTTTTTGATTCGGTGCTTGTCATAATTTTTATTAAATAAATTAGATTTTATTTCGACTAATGTAAAACAAAAAATTTAAAAGCTAATAATTTTATACAAAATAAAAGGGGTGAAATTATCAATTCAAACAATAATTATTTCAAAAATCTTTGCTTTTATAGTTGCGCCACTTTTCAATTACTCGTTTCATGTCATCAGGTAATTCACTATCAAATTTTAATGTTTTACAACTTCTTGGATGAGTTATCTCCAATGATTTTGCATGTAATGCCTGACGAGGACAAATTTCGAAACAATTTTCTACAAACTGTTTATATTTTGTAAAGGTTGTTCCTTTTACTATTCTGTCACCGCCATATTCATTATCATTAAATAATGGATGACCAATGTGTTTCATATGTACCCTAATTTGATGTGTTCTACCTGTTTCAAGTTTACATTCAATTAATGTAACATAACCAAAACGTTCAAGCACTTTATAATGTGTGATGGCTGATTTTCCGAAATCTTGATTTGGAAACACATCCATAACCTTTCTATTTTTAAGATTTCTTCCAACAAAAGCATTTACTGTTCCTTCATCTTCTTCAAAATTACCCCAAGCAAGTGCATAGTATCTTCTATCAAGGTTATGATGAAAAAAATCAAGTGATAAACGTTGCATTGCTAAATCCGTTTTGGCAACAATTAAAATTCCTGAAGTGTTTTTATCAATTCGGTGCAACAAACCAGGCCTTGGAATTTCCTGCCCATTTATAATTTGTGATTTTAATGCAAGTTTTTTAATGTGAAATGCTAAAGCGTTAACCAGTGTACCACTGTAATGTCCATAAGAAGGATGAACCACCATTCCGGGTTTTTTATTTACCACTACAATATCATCGTCCTCGTATACAATGTTAATCGGAATATCTTCCGGGATAAGTTCTGTTTCTTTAGGAGGGTGGGCATAAAATATAGTAATTACATCAAGGGGTTTGATTTTGTAATTTGACTTTACAGGTTTTTCATTTACCTTAACGTTACCCGCATCAATTGCTTGCTGTACTTTGTTACGTGTTGCATTTTGAATTCGATTGACAATAAATTTATCAATTCGAATCATCTCTTGCCCTTTATCAACTATTATTCGATGGTGTTCGTAAAGCTCTTGTTCTTCATCATCATTAATTATCTCATTTATTGCATCTTTAATCATGCCTGCTAATAATCAGTTTTTGTGTTTTCAGTAATTCATTTCCTGAATACAATTTTACAATATAAAAACCTTCAGTAATAGATGTAATATTGAATGTATTGTTATGAATAGGATTTAAGAAAGCAATTTGTTTACCTGTCATATCAAATAATTCTATAAATGTAACTTTAGATTTTGATGAATTTGAAATGGTAATTATATCATTTGCAGGATTTGGATAAATTATAAATTCTTTATCGTTTCGAGAAGATTCTTTTATACCAACTGCTCTGGCAGAGTCTCCAAAAATCGGCCTTAACAATAAAGACCCTTTAAATGATGAATTTGCCCAAAAACCATTTGTGTTATAAAATAATTTTGATTGTGAGTTTGTATTTTGATCAAAGCCAATATTCAAGGTAAGTTGATCATCTTGTTTCATACCTACATAACATTTTCCTGGATTAATTACAAGAGGATAATTTAGATAATACCTTGCAAAAAAATTTGGGCCCCATGGATAAAAAACAGGTTGTCTGCTCATTGAGTTTCCATCATCATAAATCAAACTGCCGGGAGCACCTCCACCATCACTCCAAACACGAAGTCCAAAAAGTAAATTAGAAATAGACATCATATTACTTACCGGATTAAAATAAATATCTACAGCTCGTAATGTATCAGGCTTTACTAACTCAAATTGAACAGCAGTTTCTGCACCAAAGGTGCCCTGGAGACCCCAAGCAAGTTCTGCAGAACCATCATCATATGAAAAATAATTTGTAAATTTTTGATGATAAACTAACGTGTCATTATTTTTATTTCTATCACCAGCGGAAGTTCTCATATAATGCTGAACCTTATAAGTAATGCTATCACTTAAAGGATTTCCGTTGTTAAAAGAAAAATTAGCAACATCCGGACTTACAGTGGAGTTTAAAAAATCAGTAATATCAGGATTATTTACATACGATGTTGCATAAAAAGGCTGCGCATTATCTGAACCTGTTGTATCATACAATACGGTTACAGAATTGTTATCAGTAATTTTAATAAATCCTGTAAAATTTACAGCATACTGATCATTGTTTCTTATTTTAAGATAAGAATTATCCGCCATTTGTGTTCCAGTATATTGATTATATGGCATTGCAGTATAATTTTTAATAAGAGATTGAGCTTGATAAACATAAGATAGATCATTGAATAAAGTGTCGGCTTTGCTTCGGTCTTTTCCAAGATATATGTTATCTATATGCCAGTGATTAACATTACCTGAGCCGGTATTTTTATTCCTAAACCTAAATTGAAATTGTTTCTTAAAATATTCAGCATTTGTAATTGGAATCATTACACGAGTGAACGTAGTATCCTTTGCAGAATTACCACTTCTTGTTAGATTAAGAATATTTGTCCAGGCCCTTGTGGTTGGGTTATAAAAATCAAGTGATAGCGTATGTGTGTTAAGTGGGGTGTTACCAAAACCTTTTGGCTGATAATAAAAACTGAAATACACACTATCCAAAGGAGTAATTGCAACCGGAGGAAAAGTTAAAGAATCAAGACGGATAAATTTAGAAGTAAGCGTATCTGCATTTCCAGAGCCACTATTAACTAATGGTCTGTAAGGAAAACCATTTGCTTTTAATCCATCAAATGTTGCAACTCCAAGAGTTGGTGGATTTCTTCCGAAAGTTCTATTGATATAAACATCATTTGACCTAATCCATTTTGATGTATCAGGGTAGTAAAATGAGTTTGAAAAATCGTCTAGAAAAGGGAGTTCAACTGTATCGTTAACGAAGGTATTAACACCAAAACGTAAAAATTCCGACTGCGCATTTTTAACCAATTCAGCGTTTGTTGTTAAAGGAAGCAAGGTGTCTTTTTGAGCAAAAAAATCAAATGATAAAAGAAGCAGGACGTATATAAAAAATACCTTATTCATCTTCTTCTGTAATTTCATTGGCAGTTTGTTCATTCTCTATTTTTGTTGCAGTTGAATCTAATTCCTCTACTATATTTTTATCTCCTTTACCAACAACTAAGTCAATTTGAGATCCTTTTTTTACGGGCATACCAGGTTTAATTTCAGTACCATCCATTAACTGTTTAAGTATACAGTTTACACATGGATCATTAATGAAATTAACTCTACCAATTTTAAGCCCGTAACTTTCTATCATAGATGTTGCCTGCCTTAAAGAACGATCAATAAGTTTTGGCATCATAATTTGAGGCGCAACTAATGAGCTTACATATAAATATATTGTTCTGTTTTTTTTCACTTTGCCATTTACCAGCGGATCTTGATTAATTACAATGCCGGGTTGCTGATCTGGTAGATACAACGAATCAATTATTTTATAACTTATTTCTTTATCTTCAATAAATTGATCCAATTGCTTAATTGATTTTCCTTTAAAATCAGGAACAGTTACAATATCATTATGATCGGTATATAAATTCATAAATTGAAAAAAAATCCACAAAAAAACAATAGCGCTGAAAGATGCAATTACAAAGTGCATCCAAAATTTTTTTGTTTTAATAATTGAAAGAATTGTATTCATTAATTTATTATCTACATATCAAACGGATCCTTATCAATTGTACTTTCTTCAAAAATCTGTTTAGTTTCATCGTCATATTTTGAGCAATCGAGTTCAACTTCAGTCATTTTTTTAGGCTTATAAAAATCTCCTTTTTTTGTTTTTATAGTTTTGTCAGCATAAACTTTCTGAAAGAATTTACCCCAAATTGGTAAAGCCATACTTGCACCTTGTCCTTCGGCAGTAGAATTAAAATGTACACTTCTATCTTCTCCACCAACCC
>Ga0315906_10008402_pt1 | contig 12386 bp, 11 predicted proteins | sample LakEriMetagenome_4_FD_203526 | JGI IMG/M metagenome (GOLD analysis project Ga0315906, IMG submission 203526) | Freshwater fungal communities from buoy surface, Lake Erie, Ohio, United States - Buoy 2 MA122 | ecosystem: Environmental > Aquatic > Freshwater > Lake > Lake biofilm | place: USA... | reverse complement strand
GTGCCAAAATATGTGCAAAATCAATAAAAGAATTGGGAGCTATAGCTAATAAACGATGAGTGCTACATTTATAACCCTATCAAAGCGATTAACAACGCTAGAAAATAACTTAAAAGCTAATAGATTAATCAAGCCACGCTATTATTTACAAGAAGCAAGGAATAAATTAAGTGAGGTTTTAGGTGAGAGATTAGACATATGGAATGTGCTAGATTTAGCTAATGAAGCTAAACAGGCATTATGGTTAAATTTAGATGAGCATGTAACTTCTGGCGGATGTCATAAACTAGAGCAAGCCAAACGTGTTAAAATCGGGGTAGAATCTAAAGAATATAAAACCAACCCATTTGTACAAGATAAATTTTGCTATGATTATGTGCAATGCATAAAGTTTAGCAATGGTCTAGTTTGCCAGTATGGGGATGAGGTTGTTGCCTATGATAAAACATTGGCTGACCACGTTTATCTTGATAGAGCAGCGTTAAGAGCTGTAATAACAATGTTTTAAGTTGGTAATTAAGGGAGGTGTTGTTGTGTGGTGCTTTTTTCTTAAATTTCAACCTAGAGAGTTTCTAAATAGCATGCAAGATGGTTGTATATACATGAACCCAGTTAGTTATTTTAAAAAAAATGATTATGCAAAACTACATTTATTTGATAAGTTTGAGAATACAAACATATATTTGCAAAATGCAAAGATGGATGTGATACAAAAGGATCAGATAATACATTCTAGTATTGTTCATGATGTTGCAATAACATATGGGCAACAACACTCTCCGCTGACACATATTTGGTGCTGCTTTCATGTAAAAAAAGGTTCTCCTATACGGGGTGACAATAAGATTTTTAGTGATGACATGTGGGAGTTTGGTGACCAGTTTTTATTAATTACTAATACCGATAAATTCATAGAGCGAATCTTTGGCGCAATTAGAAGGGATAAGTTAAGCTCTAAAGCTGATAGTGTAAGTTATATTGCAAAAGCTCCAGTTATTAAGGATATGAATATATTTTGTAAGTTTGATAATTATAGCTACCAGCAAGAGTACAGAATTGGAATCAAAGCTAGTGATGAATATATTGATAAGGCTTATAAACTTGAAATAGGTTCAATTCATGATATTTCGATTATAATGAATAAAAGTAAAGTAAAAAATTTTGTAAATAATACAACAGATGCTCGTGGCTTGTTATCAATACTAGAATTTTAATAGCTATTAGTAAACAAATGACAGTATAATGGTGAGTAAATATCTTAGTTATAACTACAAAGATTACATGTTAACATAGGAAGAAAATGGTAAAATTACATAATCAATACAGACTAGAAGACCATGTTAATGACTGGGTTAAATTTCAATTTGATAAATTAAAGTTAAAAAATCAAAATAATTATTACACAGAATCTGCTATTCCAGACTATCTCAAAGATGCTTTAAGAGGTCGAGCAAAAACAGAGAGTAAAACAAATTTTGGTAAGCCTGATTTTAGCATCACCCAATATAATCAACTTCCTGTTCTCATTGAAAATAAGCTTGGTATCAAAAATCTGATTTATGAAACAAAAGACGGTATCAAGCTTGATGATAAGTCTATTCAGAAATACGCTGTAAATGGAGCATTATATTATGCTACAGGCGTAATTGCATCAGGCAAATATCATGAAGCAATTGCAATTGGTATTGCTGGTGACTCTGATGATAATGTTGAAGTAAAAATTTATTATGTTTATGGTTCTGGAGAGCATTCTTACAAGCTTCTAAAAAATGTTACTACTTTAGATTTTCTGGAAAATCAAAAAACATTTGATGAGTTTTATACAAACGCTACTTTGACCGAATCAGAAAAGCATGATATTTTAATTGATTCTCAAGCTAAATTAAAATCTTATGCTAAAAGACTTAATAAACTTATGCATAACCATAATATTACCGCATCTCAGAGAGTATTGTATGTGTCAGGTATGCTTTTATCAATGCAAAATGTGGTTGATACTGAAGGAAATAAAATTCAAGATGGCTTAATTTCTGAGGACTTGAAAGGTACGCAGACAGATTCTAAACGTGATGGCGTGCAAGTTGTTAATCAAATCAAAGAATTTTTAACCGCACGGAAAATCCCTCTTGATAAACGCAATCTTATGTTAGCAAGCTTCTCAGAAATATCAAAAGATACACAACGAGATGAGATAACTAAGCTTGATAAAGAAGTAGCAAAGCTAATAAATGGCGATGCTAGTAGCAATAAGCAAATTTTTACCTTTATTTATCATAATATTTTCTTATCAATTGATGCGATGGCTGGGCACTTAGATATTATGGGTGAGATGTATTCAGAGTTTCTGAAATATGCTTTAGGCGATGGTAAAGAGATTGGGATTGTGCTTACACCACCTTATGTTACTAAAATGATGACAACGTTATTAAACGTTGATAAAGATAGTAAGGTAATGGACTTGGCAACTGGATCTGCTGGATTCTTAATTTCAGCAATGGAGCTTATGATACAAAATGTAGAAGGTATATATGGCAAAAAAACGAGTGAAGCTAATAATGCAATAGAAAAAATAAAGAAAAACCAACTTTTAGGGGTTGAGTTAAACGCTGAAATGTTCACTCTTGCTGCAACCAATATGATATTGCGAGGAGATGGTAGCTCAAATATTCAAAAAGGCAATACATTTAGCACACCAGAAGAGTTATATACTAAATTTAATGCAAATAAATTACTCCTAAATCCACCGTTTAGTTATGATGAAAATGGTATGCCATTTATTGCTTTTGGTTTGGATAAAATGGAGAAAGGCGGACTTGGGGCAATTATTATTCAAGACTCGGCTGGCTCTGGTAAAGCAACTAATACCAATAAATCAATCCTTAAAAAGCATACGCTAAAAGCTAGTATAAAGATGCCTACCGACTTATTTCAACCGATGGCAGGCGTGCAGACTAGTGTTTATATTTTTGAAGCATATAAACCACATGATTATGAGAATACGGTTAAATTTATTGATTTTAGAAATGATGGTTATAAGCGTACACGTCGCTCTTTACAGGAAATAGATGAGCCAACTAAGCGTTATTCGGATATTGTGAAAATTTATAAAGCAGGAAAGAGTGCCAAAGTTGAAGCCAAATGGAATTTAAACGAGGTTTATGTTGAAGGTTTTATTGATGATTCTGGGGCAAACTGGAATTATGATCAGCACAAAATTATTGATAGTAAGCCAACGCTTGTAGATTTTAAGAAAACAGTTAGCGACTATTTGGCATGGGAGGTAAGTAATATTCTTAAGCAACAGGCTAGAGAAGATAATCAATTGGGAAAGTAGATGCCCTACTTAACGAAAAATTAAAAAACGTTGAGTGGGGTGAATTTAAAATAGGCGACTTGTTTGAAAAAGTTAAGGTGCGAACTTTAAAATATAAAACATCTGAGTTGCCAAGTGAACCTTTAAATAATTTTGTTTTACCAGCACTAACAGCTGGTATTAAAAATCAAGGGTTAAATAATTTTGTACCAAAGAAAAATGCCACTATTTTAAAAAATATTATTTCTATATCTGCAAATGGTGCAAATACAGGTGCTACTTTTTATCAAAGCAATGAATTTACAGTATTACAAGATGCCTATGCTATAAAATGGAAAAACACAAGTGATTTATTAAATAATAATCATTATCTATATTTGGTCAGCTCAATATCAAAAACGATTTATGGTAATTATGAATGGACAAATAAAGCCGGATGGGAAAAAATCAAACATAAACAACTCCAGCTTCCTGTTAAAACCGGGAAAGTAGATTTTGACTTTATGGAGAGCTTTATCTCCGAGCTAGAAGCTCAAGGAATCGCCGAGCTAGAAGCCTATCTATTAGTTACTGGATTAAAAGATTATAAATTAACATCTGAAGAATACCAAGCTTTAGAATATTTTGAAAATGTTGATTGGGAAGATTTTAATCTTGAAAAGTTATTTGGAAAATCAACTCGTGGTCGAAGATTGAAGAGTTTAGATAGAATTGATGGGAAATTACCATTTGTAACCGCAGGTGAAACTGATGAGGGTATTTCAGCTTATATTGGAAATGATATAACAGTTTTTTCTGAAAATACCACTACAATAGATATGTTTGGTTCTGCAAAATACCGCAATTATAAGTATGGTGCTGATGACCATGTAGCAGTTGTACATACTGAGAAATTACAAAAATGTGCAGCAGTTTTTGTGACTAGTGTGATTCATAAATCATCTCATGCTGGACAATTTGATTATTCAAGAAATTTTTATGCAACAGATGCAGATGAGTTAAAAATTAAGTTGCCTTTTAAAAACGGAAAAATAGATTTTGACTTTATGGAAACATTTATTTCAGCGATTCAAAAGCTAGTTATAAAAGATGTTGTTTTGTATGCCAATAAAAAAATATTGGCTACAAAAAGGTTGACCACAGGGTTATAAGAATAGCCCATGGTTTTTAGAGTAATTTATTTATAGAAAGACATTAGTGAGTAAGCAGCTTACATTAAACTTATATTTACCAGATGGTTCACCTGATAATTGTGTTATTGTATCTTCGTTTAATTGGACTGGTGAATGCATGAAATGCTCTAGGCTAGGTATAAGTAGTTTATATTCTAGATATAAAAACTCAATATCAGGAATATATGTTTTGTTTGGATACGATAAGGGTAAAAATATATCTCTGGTTTATATTGGCGAATCAGAAGATGTTATTAAAAGAATAAAACAACATTTAAAAGATAATGATAAATCATGGTTTGAGGAAATTATTGTTTTTAGTTGCTCTAAAGTTTTATCTAAAGGACATATTAAAAATCTTGAATATAAACTAATTAAGTTAGCTAAAAAATCTATTAACTATTTTTGTGAGAATGGAAATACAGGTACAGAATCATCATTACCAGAATATGTATATCCAGAGGTAAATACATTTTTAGAATATATTTTAATGATAATGCCTATTTTGGGTTATCAAGGGTTATTAGTTAGTGAAAAACTTGAAAAGCTATCAAAATCACTGGAAAATAACATTAAAACTGTTAAATATTTAAACGCTACTGGTATTCTTATAGAAGGTAAGAAATTTAGAATATATAAAGGTAGTCAAATGTCTAAAAAAGAGGTTGATTCATGTCGTGATGGAATCAAAAATGCAAGACTACGTTTAATTGAAACTGGGGTGGTAAATTCAGAAACCTTTGTTTTTGAACAAAGCCATGACTTTAATTCAACTAGTGGAGCTGCTGGGGTTGTTTGTGGAGGCAATGTTAATGGATGGGATGTCTGGAAAAATGATGCTGGTAATACATTAGGTGAGATTGAATCACGCAACATAAATAAAAAGGTATCAATCAACAATAAGAGATTAGATACAATATTAAATTTAGGGTAATACATGCAAAATAACAAACTCATATTATTTCAATTTTAATATGGTACCATATTTATGTTGATAAAAATTAAATGAGTGATTTGATAGATATATCAGACGTACAGACGTATCCAAAAGAACTGCTCAATTTTCTAGAAAATAATTATGCATTGTTTTTAGATTATTGTGATGCAGAACATTACTTTATGCAGTTGAGTGAAGAGTGTGTTTCATTTGGGTGTTGTGAATACAGTAATAGATTTACTGATGCATGTATAATGCGTTTTCAAAGCATTAATAAAATATTATTTGATAGGTCATTTATGTATGTACATTATACAAGATTATTAGATGTTGAAATACAAAATGTTAAAGTAGAAGGGTTAAAAATTTTAACTCTACAATTAATAAACAACAAATTAAAATATATTTCAGAAAATGGGATTTTAGATACCGAAACGATTAATAATCTGAGACGCGAAGCTGATAAATCTTTTGGAGATAATGCATTTCTGTATGCTGGAAAACGTCAAGATATGGTTTGGGTCACTACCTTAAAAGATTCTTGTAGTAATTATAATGGAATAATTCATTTACTAAATAATTGGGGAGGTGAAAATATATATAAATGGGAGCGTGATTCTAATTTATTGAAATCTATCGGTTATCCAGCGATTATTATGGTTAAATTTATGTTTCATGAGCTTGATAGTTTAATGAGATTTAGGCACAATATAGCCTATGGAGTGGTAAAAGCCTATGTAAAGAGTTATTTTAATAAATCTTTTGAATGGTCAGTATGCAATTGGAGCAATCAAGAAGTATATTTTCCTTCTAATGTTAATGAATTTTATATAAAGACTAATATTGATGTCAATAATATTGTAGGGGTATATAAACTAGGGGATGATGCTTTCAGTAGCATGATAAATAACAAGATTATACAAGATTTGTGTGAGCCAAAAATAATATAACTTTAGACTGTTTTTAATGTATTACAAAAACCATTTTAAGTATATTTTTGAGTATATCAAAAAATAGTGATGTTCTAACAGGTTTGAATATAAATGGTTGTGGCGAAAGGTTCAATTCCCGCCACCCACCAATTCAGTATCTAATAAAATCCAATACCGTACAATAACCCTACTAAAATCAACGTATTTACAAAGCTATTTGTTTAATACAATCTAAAGAAATCTACTACAATCCAATCAAAACAAGTATAATAATGAGTATATTAAAATATAACAGTACGAGAGCTAATCAATAATGCTCGTAATAAAATCTATAGTCAGATTAATAATACAACGGTTCATACATATTGGCACATTGGTATGCTGATAGTTGAAGAAGAACAGCATGGCGAAAAACGTGCTAATTATGGCAAAGCGGTAGTTGAGTCCTTAGCCATACGGTTTGCCGAGAATGGTGAGAAAGGTTTAGAGTGTAATTCATCTTCTTCCAGAATCACATTTACACTTTGCCCATAATTTTAGTGGCTACCTTACCAGTTTAATTGCCATGTAGGGGGTGCCATATTGCGTTGAGGATTATTTATATTTAAGTTGTGTTGTTGTGTTGGGTAAATATAATAATCTGGAATATCTCCACGATTATTGACTTTAATTTGGGTGACAATACCACCATTATTGCGTCCTTCTTCAATAGTTGTTAATGGTTCGTATCTATTATTTTGACGTGCTGTAGATTTTGTTGTTATGCTACTTTCAGGCTTTTTATTTGCCACGGGTATTGATGAGGATTCATTAATATTTACAGGATTTTTGACTACCATATTAGGTGGGGTAGGTATATTTCTAGGGTTAGTTGTTGTACAACTAACCCCTATAGTTATAAAGCTTATAGAGATACAAGCTAGTAAGAGATTGTGTTTCAAATTAGCTGTTTTCATAATTATATTAACTCCTCATGCCAAGATATTCCATCTTTTGCAAGTAAAGCAGATGCAGCCGATGGTCCCCAAGTTCCTGAAGTATACGCTTTGGGGGTTATATTTAGTTTTCCCCAGGTGTTTATAATTGGTTCAACCCAACTCCAAGCGGCTTGTTGCTCGTCTCTACGTACAAATAGGGTTAGCTTTCCTCTAATTACATCTAGTAATAATCTTTCATATCCTTCGGGGTTATGTTTAGCATTCACCATTTTTTTAAAATCTAGGTCTAAATAAACAGGTTGTAATTCATTAGTGTCCCCAGGTTTTTTTGCTAAAAAATATAGTTGCACAGTTTCGTCTGGCTGTAAGCGAATAATTAATCGATTGGCGAAATTACTCATGCTAGATGGAAATATTTTGCATGGAATGTCTTTAAATTGAATCACAATTTCAGCAACTTTATCTTGCATACGTTTTCCTGTACGCAAATAGAATGGAACTCCAGCCCAGCGCCAATTTTGTATCTCGGCTTTTAATGCTACAAAAGTTTCTGTGTTACTATCAGGTGGGACATTCTCTTCTTCAATATACGAAATAACTGGCTTACCATCTATTGCGCCAGATTTATATTGTCCCCGAATTACATTATGCAAGACAGATTCTTCGGTTAAGGGTTTTAATGATTTTAATACTTTAAGTTTCTCATCTCTTATAGTATCAGCATTTAAAGAGGATGGGGGTTCCATTGCAACAATGCATAATAATTGTAGCAGATGATTTTGTAGCATATCACGTAAAGCTCCAGTGTTATTATAAAATTCTCCACGCGACTCAACACCTAGCTTCTCTGCAATAGTGATTTGAATGCTACAAATCCATTGTCTACGCCATAGAGCTTCAAACAATGTATTACCAAATCGTATTGCCATAAGATTTTGCACAGATTCTTTACCTAGGTAATGGTCAATTCTATAGATTTGTTGTTCTTCAAAAAAATTAGCAACAAACTCATTAATCTCATTAGATGATTGTAAGTCATGCCCCAATGGCTTTTCTAATACAATTCTTGATTTAGCATGATTTAACTTAGCTTTGGCTAGGTTTTCACAAATCGGTTTAAATAGATTTGGAGCTGTAGATAAATAGTATATATTAGTTATATTATGGTTTAAAAAATGAGCTAAATTTGTGTATTGTTCGCTTTGATTTACATCAATTTTAAGATAGTATATCAATGTACAAAACTCTTTCCAGCGCAAATCATCGATTGCGTGTTTAGCATTAACTGCCTTATCGTATGCAAATTTACAATATTCATCCTTTGATAATTCTTTTCTACCCAGGGCAATGATGCGCGAGTCTTGCTTCAAACTATTATTGCTAAAAGCATTATACAAGGCGGGTAATAACTTCCTTGTAACCAGATCCCCAGTGCCACCAAAAAGAACTAAATCAAATTGTTGTAAGTCGTTATCCATCTGCTGTATTCCATTATTATTAATATCCTACGTATATTGTATCATATAAAGCGTATTTTGTCACTTATAATAAAAAAAATTTGTTAGAACCTATTTAATATATCAGTTATTGCTTTTCATGGCAGATTAGAAGATATTTAACAGGTTCTTAATCCTCAATAGAAATGAGCCTCTTTTTACGTAAGTTTAATACCATTTTAAATTCCCTAGGGAATAATTATAAAATAAGAAGTATAGAAATATTTATCAAAACTGAATAAATGTCTTCACTAGTTAAAATATTTTTATGTGTTATATTAGTAGCTTATAAAAAAATAAGTTTTTTTTAATAGTTTCATTTGACAAGCAAGTAAATTATTAGGTATAATGCTCTCCTCGTTAGATAGTTTGATTAGAGAGAGATCTCGCAAAGTAGATAATAGAAAATTTAATGCGGGAATAGCTCAGTGGTAGAGCACAACCTTGCCAAGGTTGGGGTCGCGAGTTCGAGCCTCGTTTCCCGCTCCAGAATTGTTTTTAGCTTTAAAGCTAGTAATGGCGGGGTAGCAGAGTGGTTATGCAGCGGCCTGCAAAGCCGTAGACGCCGGTTCGATCCCGACCCCCGCCTCCACGAACGATGGTGCCTTTTCATATGCCGCGATGGCGAAACAGGTAGACGCAAGGGATTTAAAATCCCTCGGGAAATTCACTCCCGTGCCGGTTCGATTCCGGCTCGCGGCACCATCCTTTACCTTATCTTCACATACAATCTAAGGAGTTTAGATTGCCAAATAAAAATTTCATTGGTAGTGTTTTCATGATCTCTGGATGTGCTATGGGTGCTGGTTGTTTAGCCATGCCTATGTTAGCATCTGGTCCAAATTTTATATTTTCTTCAATATCTTTAATCCTCGTTGCGATTTTTTCATATATATTAGCTAGTGTATCATTAGAGATTTTTTTATTATACAAAAATAATATAAATACCTCTACTATTGTTAAGCATAATTTCGGTGGTACAGGAGTCGTAGTATCTGGGTTAATTAACGGTGCTCTTATGTATGCACTACTTTCAGTTTATATGACTGGAGGGGCAGACTTATTAAATAAAACTGTATTTCCTTTAGTTAGCATACATTCATCTGATCAATTATCTTTAGTTATTTTTCTGGTAATCTTTATACCTATTTTTTTTAAAGGTGCTTATTGGGTTTTAAAATCCAATAAGGTTATTTTTTATATTAAGCTTTCTAGCTTTTTAATAGCAGTAGTCTCTGGATTATCTTTTTTATCTCATGATTTAGTTAATCTTGCATTAGAGCAGCTGCGTTATTTACCTAGAGCATTACCCATTTTTTTGGGTGCTTTATGGTTTCATTTTATTATTCCAGTAGTAGCAAAGCTTAATAACTATAATCGTGATACTTGTCGCAAAATATTTAGGGTTGGTTTGATTCTACCTGTTATATTATATATTTTATGGGTTGGAATCATGCTTAGCTTAATTCCACGCAGTGGGGTAGGCAATACGTTTTTTAGTTTGTTAAGTAAAAAAGAATCTGTTGGTATGATGATAAGTTATGCTATGACTAATAATACTCATATACCTAATGTTATGAGGTTATCCTTAAATGTATTTTCAAATATTGCGTTATTAACTTCATTTTTAACAGTTGGGCTTTCAACTTACGATTATGTTCGTGATGCTTTTAGAATAAAACAAACTAGACGTGGGATTTTCAATAATCTTTTAATCACAATGTTGCCACCTGCAATTTTTGCATTATTTTTTCCAAATGGATTTGTATTTATCTTACAACAGGCAATAATTTTACTCATGTTAACTAATATAATTATTATTTGTTGTTTAATAAAAGAGCATGCTAAATTAGAGCAAAAACCTAGTAAAGCTTTGCTTTATAGTTTATTAGTAATCTTGGCAGGTTTAATTATAATTCAATTATTAGATAATGCTAATCTGTTACCTTCTTATGGTATTTCCTAATGTTAAATTTTTCATTAACTAAAAATATCCGTAGAGTACATCAACCTAAACGTGAGCAAATTAGTAAATGGTTAGCTGAGTCTTTGACTGAAGATTATCAAGCGGTAAATATCAATATTACTATTGTTACCTCTAAAAGGTCTCAAGAGTTAAATTTACAATATAGAGGTAGAGATTATCCAACTAACGTGATTTCTTTAGAGTATTCTGAGTCAAGGGATAGCTTTTCTTTATTATACGGTGATATATTTTTATGCGATGATATTATTGTTGAGGAAGCAAATAAGCAACAAAAAGATATTTTAGCCCATTATGCGCATATGGTTATTCATGGTATTCTTCATCTGCAAGGCTTTGAGCATCAAACTGACATTGATGCTACAAAGATGGAGGATTTAGAAGCTCAGATCATGGAACGCTTGGAATTTGCCAACCCATATAGTAGCAAATAAATAGCTCAAATTAAAATAAAACCCCCGCATATTACATGAGGGGGTTTTATTTATACTATAGAAGATGATGCACGAGTTTTACTTACCTTCACAGCCTCAGGTGGAGGAGGTATGTTAACTTTAGCCTCTTCTACCATAGGTATAGGTTTATATTCTAAAGCATTTGCTAAAACCTCGTCTACTGTACTAACTGGTATAATTTCTAATCCACTTTTAATATCATCAGGAATCTCTTCAAGATCTTTAACATTCTTAATAGGAATTAAAACTGTTTTGATTCCAGCTCGTAATGCCGCAAGAAGTTTTTCTTTTAATCCACCAATAGGTAATACTTCACCATAAAGTGTTACTTCACCAGTCATTGCTACTGATGATTTAACTGGGATATGATTTAAGCTTGACGCAACAGCAGTAACCATTGCAATACCTGCTGATGGTCCATCTTTTGGTGTTGCACCTTCAGGCACATGCACATGAATATCTCGAGTTTCATAAAACTTTTCTTCTATACCAAGAGCATTAGCTCTGCTACGTACTAGACTAATTGCTGCTTGGATTGACTCTTTCATTACATCACCAAGTTGCCCAGTACGAATAATCTGCCCTTTTCCTGGAATGGATACAACTTCAATCGTTAAAATCTCTCCGCCAACTTCTGTCCAAGCAAGCCCAGTTACTCGTCCAATGCGATTTTCAACGCTGCTAACACCAAAGTCATATACTTGAACTCCAAGGAACTCATGCAGGTTATCTTTTTTAACTATAATTTTTTTAGCATTAGTAGCAGTATCTGCCAGATCTATTTTAGTAACTATTTTACGACAAACTTTATTTATTTGACGATCTAAGTTACGTACTCCTGCTTCAGCTGTATAATAGCGAATAATATCTAACAAAGCATCTTTTTGAATAGATAACTCACTAGCTTTTAATCCATTATTTTTAATTTGTTTAGGGATTAAATACTGTTCCGCAATGCTAAGTTTTTCTTGTTCTGTATAGCCAGATAAGCGAATAATTTCCATTCTATCACGTAATGGTCCAGGAATATTTAAGGTATTAGCAGTAGCAACAAACATTACTTCAGATAAATCAAACGGAGTTTCAGTATAGTTATCCACAAATGTTTTGTTTTGTTCTGGATCTAATACTTCAAGTAATGCAGATGCTGGATCACCAC
>Ga0315906_10008399_pt1 | contig 12389 bp, 13 predicted proteins | sample LakEriMetagenome_4_FD_203526 | JGI IMG/M metagenome (GOLD analysis project Ga0315906, IMG submission 203526) | Freshwater fungal communities from buoy surface, Lake Erie, Ohio, United States - Buoy 2 MA122 | ecosystem: Environmental > Aquatic > Freshwater > Lake > Lake biofilm | place: USA... | reverse complement strand
ATATTTATGTTCTTAAATATCAGCCATTTACAACCGCACTAAATTTTGTGGGGACAAGTCGGGAGCGCATGTTTATACTTTCGAACACCGGTATTAAATGTTCGCGGGATACCCCTTAGAATTTTCTTACCCAGAAAAAAAGCCGCTACCGCGGCTTTTTCCATATACTTTAATGACTCCAATTAGTCGCGGCTGCTGAAAGCCCGCAGCATAAAGAGAAACAAATTAATAAAATCCAGGTATAGGGTGGTTGCTCCCAAAATGGCCAATTTGGAGGCCATCTCCGTTCCATAGCCTACCTGCATTCCCATATTTTTAATCTTTTGGGTATCGTAGGCGGTTAAACCAACAAATATGAGCACTCCAATAACGCTGATGATAAAATCCATCATACTGTTTTCCAAAAAGATATTTACGATGCTAGCGATAACAATTCCAATCAAGCCCATAATCATTATCGAGCCAAACTTGGTCAAGTCGGTTTTAGTGGTATAACCTACCACCGCCATAACGCCGAATGTAAGAGCACTCATACCAAAAATTGCCGCTACATATCCAAGATCGTACACCCGGAAGATATAACTCAAACTTATTCCCATGATGCTAGCGAATGCCAGAAAAAGAATTAGCAAGGTGGGAAAAGATAGGCGCTGCAATCCGAAATTCAATCCGAAAATAAAGGCCAGGGGAGCAAGCATTACCACCCAGCCGGTTATGGTCATCCCCCCTTCCTGCTTAACCAAACTGTAAAAGAGATCTGACGTTCCGAACCACCAGGCGAAACTTGCCGAAATAATCAGTGCCAAGAACATGTAAGAAAACACGTTCGCTACAAAATACCTTGAGCCCTGAAGGCTTTGTGTTTGCTGGAAGGACTGCTGCCCTCCGTTAAATAATTGATTCATGTCAACTGAGTTTTGATCGGGTTAAATCTATAAATTCTTCTCTTGTTTTTTGATGATCGAGAAATTCTCCGGTGAAAGCAGAGGTGGTGGTGGCAGAATTCTGCTTTTGCACACCTCGCATTTGCATGCACATATGCCTTGCTTCTATAACAACGGCAACGCCTAGCGGTTCAAGCGTTTCTTGAATACAATCGCGTATTTCCATTGTAAGTCTCTCCTGCACCTGTAGTCTTCTGGCAAACGCATCCACCACCCTCGGTATTTTGCTGAGGCCTACAATTTTTCCGTTAGGAATATATGCAACATGGGCTTTGCCAAAAAAAGGAAGTAAATGATGTTCACAAAGACTGTATAGCTCAATATCTTTTACCAGCACCATTTCACGGTAGTCTTCATTGAATATTGCCGAACGAATAATCTCCCGTGGATCCAAATCGTAACCATGAGTTAGAAACTGCAATGCCTTGGCCGCTCTCTCGGGCGTCTTAATCAGGCCTTCCCTTTCCTTATCTTCTCCTAAAAGAGATATGATACTACCAAAGAAACCGGCCATACTGCGGGTAGTTTCTTCTTCGTAGCGGTCTATTTTATGGTACGTCATACTTCAGGGCCAAAATACTCCGCAAAATTGTTTTCGGTTTCAGCAATTCTTACTGAATGAAGCCGACATCCCGCTTCTGCCACCGCCTCCTCTATCTCTTCCCAAATGGCAATACATAGCAATTCCGTACTGGGCATAATCCCCTTCATAAAGTCCACGTCCAGATTGAGGTTCTTATGATCTGTCTTGCGTGTTATCTTCTCTTTCAATAATTCACTCAAATACTTCAAATCAATACAGAAACCCGTTTCCGGATGGGGTTGGCCCTTTACAGTAACGAAAAGATCATAGTTATGCCCATGCCAATTGGGATTGGCACATTTGCCGAATACATCGAGATTCTTTTCTTCCGTCCAGCTGTCGTTCCACAATTTGTGGGCCGAATTGAAGCGTTCCCGTCGGGTGACAAAAACTGTTTTCATTTTCGCTTTTACCGCACAAAGATACTCGATTTTACTCTGTAATATGTAGTAAAAGTTGCATAGCAGCTAAGTGTATTGCCCCGTTTTCATTTCTCATCTTTTGGGTGAACCCTTATGCTCTCCCAATACTTACCTTTCAAAACACCCCTGCCGTTGAAAGCTCTTAGTGACCTCGCTACAAAAATTTAACGATTAACCAACCCTGAAAACCCGAGAGCATATCCAATATCGAATTATTACTGCGCCTTTTGGAACGGCTTAACAATGTTAACGAATACATAAAAAAATGAATGAAATGATTCGACAGGCCATAAATTGGTATCCGAAACACCCCCGGTTTAACGGCAAATCCATTTTGATGGCATTCAATATGGCAAATTCCATGAAACGATATTCCTCTTACCCTTTTGCGACGATTGTACTTTTAACCGTAATGATTTCCCCATCGATTAATGGTCAGTTAAGCAATTTTGGAAATTGGTTTATCTACCTAGGAAATCAAAAAATAAGCCCGCGGATAAGTATTTGGAACGAAGTCCAATATCGAAATTACAATACCCTTGGCGACCTTGAACAATTGCTTATTCGCTCCGGTTTGGGGTATGATTTAGGAGAAGGAAAAGCCAACATCCTTTGCGGATATGGCTACATTTATTCACACCCCTATTCGCAGAAGGGTTTAGAAGAGCGCACAGATATTACTGAACATCGCCTTTGGCAGCAAGTTATAAGTCGGCAGAATTTCGGGCCTTTGGCTATTCAACATCGCTATCGCTTCGAAGAGCGTTTTATAGGAGATAATTATCGCTTTCGCTTTCGCTATTTCCTAGGATTAAACTTGCCCTTGAACAAACCCACCATGGAAAGCAAGGCCGTGTATCTTTCTTTATACAATGAGATTTTTATCCATTCCCATGGGGAAATCTTCGATCGCGACAGGATATATGGGGGCATCGGGTATGTATTTAACCGGTATTTACGAATGGAGACAGCGGTTATGAATCAGATTTACCAAAGTCATTTTCGCCCCCAGTTCCAAATTGCGCTATTTAATAACCTGCCGCTTTTCAAGAGTTAACTACGGGTTCACCCGAAACCTTTTACACGAAGGTTTCGCCATGTTAGATTTAGGCGGTAACTTGCGGGCTCAAGCACCACAGACCGATGATAGTAATTACAGGCGCCGCCGGATTTATTGGAAGTTGTCTCGCCGCGCGGCTAAATGAGGAGCGCTTTTTCGACCTTGTGCTGGTGGATGATTTCAGCAAAAAGGAAAAGGAAGCGAATTACCGGGATAAGAAGTTTCACGCTCTCGTTGACCGCTCGCAATTTGCCGACTGGCTAGCGAAGAACCAAAGATATGTGCAATTCATATTTCATTTGGGAGCCCGCACCGACACCACCGAATTTAATCAGGCTATTTTCGATGAACTGAACCTCGGCTATAGTAAGATGGTATGGAATCTGTGCTGCGAGTTTTCCCTGCCTTTGGTGTATGCCTCTTCAGCTGCGACCTATGGCTCCGGCGAGCTCGGGTACGACGACAGACATGATGTAATAAGTGCCCTTCAGCCATTGAATCCCTATGGAAAGAGTAAAAACGACTTCGATATCTGGGCGTTGGAGCAGCGGGATTGTCCTTTTTTTTGGGCAGGTTTAAAATTTTTTAATGTATACGGGCCAAACGAATACCATAAAGGACGAATGGCTTCTGTGGTTTTCCATGCCTATAATCAAATAAGCAAAACGGGTACACTTCGATTGTTTCGATCCCATCGGCCTGATTACGGTGATGGCATGCAAATGCGCGATTTCGTTTATGTTAAAGATCTCACCGAAATCTGCCTGTTTCTAATGCATCATCGCAAAGGGAACGGCATATATAATCTTGGAAGCGGAAAGGCCCGTACCTTTTTAGACCTGGGAAAGTCTGTTTTCGCGGCGATGGACAAACCCGCTAGCATTGATTTTATCGACACTCCCCAAGACATTCGGGATAAATACCAGTACTTTACGGAAGCTACTATGGCCAAGATTAAAGCGTTGGGCTATCCAAAACCATTTACAGCACTGGAAGAAGGAATTTCGGATTACGTAAAGAACTATTTACAGCGGGACTACCGCATTTGGTAAGTCATTTAGATTTCTTCGCTCAGTTTAAGAAGGTGCTCTTTCACATTCTTAAGGCGCGCAATTACTTCTCCTGTAGTATCGGTGTCAGTTGTCTTTTCTTTCAGTTTTTTTCGGGCACCTTCCAGCGTAAAGCCACGTTCCTTGACGAGAATGTAGATATTCTTCAGGTTTTCAAGGTCTTTTTGACTGTATAATCGATTGCCCTTGCGGTTTTTCTTAGGTTTAAGAATATCAAATTCTTTTTCCCAAAAACGAATGAGCGAAGGATTAACCGCAAAGATTTCGGAAACTTCTCCAATGGAGAAATACAACTTATCTGGCGGGGCTTCTTTTAAGATCATCGTTGCAATAAAAAAGGGAAGGAAAAGTAATACATAATCGGCATTAGTCAAAGCTCTGGTTGGCAATCGAAGCACGCTCAAGTAATTCTGTGTATTGCTGAGGGGTGAGATCGTTGTAGAAATAGTGTGCCGGGTTGACTTTCTCTCCGTTCTTCATTACCTCATAATGCAGATGTGGCCCTACCGATGTACCTGTATTTCCTACCAAACCAATAACCTGTCCGCGTTTTACTTTCTGCCCCTGCCTTACCAAGATCTTGCTCATGTGTGCATAAAGCGTTTCATACCCAGATCCGTGAGCAATAACCACGTGGTACCCAAATCCTGAGTTGAGTTTTTCGACTGTTCGGATGGTACCATTACCGGTGGCATAAATTTCCGTTCCCGTAGGCGCCGTAAAATCGATACCCCAATGCATTTTAGGGATTTTGTAAATAGGGTGAATTCGTTGACCGAAGCCGGAGGCTACTTGCGTAAGATCCTTATTACTTACAGGCTGAATAGCAGGAATACTTTGCATCATCGCCGCTTTATTGCTAGCCAATTGAAAGAGCTCTTCCATGCTGCGGCTTTGTGCTACGAGTTGTCGTTGGAGCAAGGATATCTTCTTTTTGGTTTCGATAATTGCTTCAGAAGACTCATAGCCTTTGATGTTTTTATATCTGTCTGCCCCACCTACGCCAGGATTGCGAAGATGGTCAGGATATCTGGAGACTCCGAATATGCTTCGGTAAACTTCATCGTCCTGCTTACTTAACGTAGAAGCGACCATTGCCAGGGTGTCGATATCGTTTTGCATTTGACCAAGCTGCGCCTCCAAAAACTCTATTTCCCTTCGCAAACCCACTTCTTTGGGGCTTTCATAGTAATAGGTAAAAACAGCAATGCTAATGAGCGAGATAACAAGGGCAAACAGACTATACCGGCCGATAATACGCATATAATCTTTTACACCCAGACGTACTTTTTCGTACGTAAGCGTTTCAGAATTATACCGGTATTTAACCTTAGCCATTTCTTATTATCCCTATTCGCAGGGCGCCCTAATTTAGCGCAAATACGCGTACCTTTGCCGCCTAAACAACAATAGGCCCCGCCAATTAACATTCATTAACAATACTTCTTTATACCTTTTTACCTCATGGAATCCAGGGAAATCCGCGAACGCTTCCTTCAGTTCTTTCGAAGCAAAATGCATGAAATTGTTCCTTCTGCGCCGATGGTGATTAAGGACGATCCCACGCTTATGTTCACCAATGCCGGGATGAATCAGTTCAAGGATATTTTTTTGGGAAACAGCGCGGTAAAATATCCGCGTATTGCCAACTCCCAGAAGTGCCTGAGAGTTTCAGGAAAGCACAACGACCTGGAAGAAGTGGGCGTAGATACCTACCACCATACTATGTTCGAAATGCTTGGAAACTGGTCTTTCGGAGATTACTTTAAAAAGGAAGCGATTGAATGGGCTTGGGAGCTATTGACGAAGGTATACAAACTTGATCCGGACAGATTATATGTATCGGTATTTGGGGGCGACGAAAAAGATGGGCTGCGACCGGATGAAGAAGCCAAATCCATCTGGTCAACGCTGATTGATCCCGATAGGATTATCTTCTCAGGGAAGAAAGACAATTTCTGGGAGATGGGTGATACAGGACCCTGCGGGCCCTGCAGCGAGATTCATGTTGACCTCAGGGATAATGAAGAAAGGGCAAGAGTTTCAGGAAAAACACTTGTAAACAATGACCACCCCCGGGTTATCGAGATTTGGAACCTGGTCTTTATGGAGTTTAACAGAATGGCCGACGGCAGTCTGGTTCCACTTCCAGCGAAGCACATCGATACAGGCATGGGGTTTGAACGCTTGACCGTTGCCTTACAGAATAAGCTTTCAAATTACGACACCGATATTTTCCAACCCCTCATAAAGGCAGTAGAAGTGTATTCCGGCAAGAAATATACCGGAAGCGACAGCAAACAGGATATTGCCATGCGGGTAATTGCAGACCACATAAGGGCAGTATCTTTTTCAATCGCTGATGGCCAGCTTCCCTCGAATACCGGCGCAGGATATGTGATACGCCGAATATTGCGCAGAGCCATTCGATATGGTTATTCTTTCCTCAACATCAACGAACCATTCATCTATAGTCTTTCGGGTATTTTAGCTTCGCAAATGGGTGATCAGTTCCCAGAGCTAAAAACGCAGCAGGAGTTGGTTTCCCGCGTAATCCGTGAAGAAGAAGACTCTTTTTTACGCACCTTAGAGCGGGGTATCGAGCGTTTGAATGAACTAATTGCTGCGACTCCAGGCGAAAAACTTGGGGGGGCTGAAGTTTTTGAATTATACGATACTTTTGGGTTTCCTGCAGACTTAACAGCGCTTATTGCGGCTGAACATGGCAAGCGTATCGACCAAGAGAATTTCCAGAAAGAGCTACAAAAGCAAAAAGATCGGTCGAGGGCAGCAGGAAAAGTGGAGGCCGGCGATTGGATAGTGCTTCGTGAACAGGGCCAAACGGAATTTACGGGATACGACTCGTTGGAAGGTATTGTAAGAATATGCCGTTATCGCGAAGTAAAATCGAAAGGTAAAACCAGCTATCAGATTGTTTTGGATAAAACCCCCTTCTACCCTGAGGGAGGGGGTCAGGTTGGCGATACCGGCCGACTTTTCAATGATGTAGATGCTATTGATATTCTCGACACTAAAAAAGAGAATAATCTAATTGTACATTACAGCGACTCTTTGCCCGCGCAACCGGAAGCAGCGTTCAGGGCTGAGGTAGACGGCCTTCGCAGGAAGCGCACTGCTGCAAATCATAGCGCCACCCACCTTCTTCACTTGGCGCTTCGCCGGGTACTTGGCAATCATGTAGAACAAAAAGGGTCGCTGGTGGCTCCTGACTACCTACGATTCGACTTCTCCCATTACGCGAAAACTGAAGACAGGCAATTAGAAGAGATAGGGAAAATAGTGCGGGAAATGATTGCCACAGACATCGCTCTTGATGAGCGTCGTGCTGTGCCAGTGGAAGAAGCCCGTCAATCTGGCGCAATGATGCTATTTGGCGAGAAATACGGAGATTTCGTCCGGGTAATCCGGTTTGGCGATTCTATGGAATTGTGTGGAGGTATCCATGTTAGTTCCACCGCTCGAATTGGCCGCTTTATTTTGCGCAGTGAGTCTGCCGTAGCCGCCGGCGTTCGAAGAATTGAAGCAATTACAGGCGATGCTGCCGATGAATTTATTCAGGCTGAACTGGCTGTATTGGATTCCGTAAGACAGCGTTTTAAAAACCCTCAAGACTTGCTCAAAACCATTGAGGATCTGCAGACACAGATTGGCGTGCAGGAAAAAGAACTGGAAGGGTTACGAAAAGAAAAATCACGAGCAGAAACCGCACGAATTCAAGGCTTGCTTAAGGAAAAAAATGGTATCCGATGGATTTCGACCATGGTAGATCTGGATTCTAAGTCACTCAAAGATTTGGCATTCCAACTTAAGGCTTCAGAGCCCAATCTTTTTGCTGTTTTTGGCAGCGTTTACGATGGTAAGCCTTCATTAGCCTGTATTATCGGAGAAGATGTTGTTAAAGAAAAGGGATTGAATGCCGGGAAAATAATTAAAGAACTTGCTTCTCATATTAAAGGGGGTGGCGGCGGTCAGGCCTTCTTCGCTACTGCCGGGGGTACGGACGTATCCGGGCTGTCTGTAGCCTTAGAAAAAGCAGCTGATTTCCTTCAATAATTGCTCTCCTGCATTTCACTTAATGACTTCAAGCTGGTGTGGGTATAAGGCGTATACATGCCTCCATCGTGTCTGCAGCTAATAAAACACGTTGATACTGCCAATGCTATAAAGCAGAGTAGCCGATGTAATTGTATTGGATCTCCCATGAAGTGAAAAACTGGTCCTGTTTGCAGATTATTTTTTTGTTCTCAGGAAGGCTTGCTCAATGTTATAACGTTCTTGATAGCGTTCAAACAGGTTGGTTCGCTTCGGTACTTCGGCTGTGCATTTACTGCGCATTCTTAAGGGGCTTCGCCCCATGCCCCACCTACTTTTTGTCTTGACACAAAAAGTAGGCAAAAAGCTCAAGGCTGCATTTCAAAAGCCGAAAAACTACGCTCGAAAGCTAAAGCCATGCAAACTCGACCGGAGCGCTACCGCGCCTCCGGTCTCAAACAATGCATGGCTTTTTACGCTTTCCTCGCTTGTTTTTCAGGCTTCCGAAACGCAAGGCCTTTCCCGAGATGTCTTCATTTCACGTTTCAAAATATGCCTTCAAATCGAACGCTAAAACAGAGCGCCTCAAGGGATATCATCTCTTCAGTTTTACCCGTGCCATTGTGTTTTACAATGATTCGGATTTACGGCGCATTCTTAAAGGGGCTTCGCCCCTTGCCCCACCTACTTTTTGTCTTGACACAAAAAGTAGGCAAAAAGCTCAAGGCTGCATTTCAAAAGCCGAAAAACTACGCTCGAAAGCTAAAGCCATGCAAACTCGACCGAAGCGCTACCGCGCCTCCGGTCTCAAACAATGCATGGCTTTTTACGCTTTCCTCACTTGTTTTTCTGGCTTCCGAAACGCAAGGCCTTTCCCGGGCTGTCTTTATTTTCACGCCTCTTAAACATGCCTTCAAATCGCACGCTAAAACAGCGCCCCTTAAGGGATGTCTTCTCTTCAGTGTTACACGTACCAATGTGTTTTACTATGATGCGGATTTACGGAGCATTCTTAAGGGGCTTCGCCCCTTGCCCCACCTACTTTTTGTCTTGACACAAAAAGTAGGCAAAAAGCTCAAGGTTGCCTTTCCCGAGATGTCTTCATTTCACGTTTCAAAATATGCCTTCAAACCGCACGGCTGCCAATCTTGGTCTTGATCTCCCTGATATGTAACATTTTCGCCTGTTGGTGTGGCCAACTCACAACTTTCTTCACTTAAACAGTTAAAAATCAAAGCAAATTCATCTAGCAACAGCCATAGGCGGACAAGTCAGGAGGTATATAACCTCCCTCTTGTCTTTAGCCGAAAACAACCTCTGTGAACTTGCTCCACAGCTTCACCACAGTTATTTTTGAAGCTTGATGGCCGAGATTAAAAAAAATCCCTTCCGGATTTCTCCGAAAGGGATTTGCGAATAAAAAACATTATTAATTAGGCGAGGCTAGCTTCTCTAGCAAGCAATTCTTCTTTGCTTCGACCATAAACCGGGCCGTGATATACTTCGTTGTAGGCTAAGCCAAGATTCAATACATAAAAGATATTGAATACAACCGCCAATAAATAATCTACCCAGCTAAAATGTCCGAAACTCTGCACCAACTCCACAATAAGTTTAAACAGAAAATAAACGTTAAACCCCGGTATGAGGAAAAACAAAACTTGCCAATCGGGGCGCCCTACAATACGGAGGGTAAGAATTAGGTCGTAAATCGGAATAATTGCACCGATAGCAGGCTGGTCGCATTTAACAAACATCCTCCACTTGGCTACTGCACCAACAAGAAGGATGAACGGAATAAGCAAGAGCACCCCTGCGCCAAACTGGTCGAGGAGGTTAGAAAAGACGTTGAGCAGCATGTCCATATACTAAAATTTTGATCGATGAAACCTTTAGACTGTTCAATCCGTAAAAAGGGAGTTGAAACTACTAGTAAGACGTAAATGTCTGCAAGAGGTTGCCTCCTTTAACGGCTTCTTGTAGATATTTATTTACATCAACGCTGTTAAATTCACTTACCGGGATTAGCGAAGGACTTAACATCCGAAGCTTTAATTGCCCCGGGACAAAGAATAATAAGTCGCTCAATCACATTTCTGAACTCCCGGATATTACCCGTCCAATTAATCTTTTTCAACTCTTCTATAGCCCCCTGCTCTATGGGTTTAGGAGGGTTAGCGTACTCCTCGGAAATCAACTGCATAAAATGCTCTGCAAGCAACGGAATATCATCCTTTCGATCATTGAGGGATGGCACATGGATAGGAATTACATTGAGGCGGTGAAAGAGATCTTCCCTAAATCTCCCCTCTTCAATTTCCCTTCGCAGATCCTTGTTGGTGGCCGCAAGAATCCGCACATCCACTTTAATATCCTTGTCGCCGCCTACTCTGCTGATCCTATTTTCCTGGAGTGCTCTTAACACTTTGGCCTGTGCCGACAAACTCATATCTCCAATTTCATCGAGAAAAAGGGTTCCCTTATGAGCTTGTTCAAACTTACCCTGGCGTTGTTTAATGGCAGAGGTAAAAGCCCCCTTTTCATGTCCAAACAACTCACTTTCAATGAGTTCAGAAGGTATTGCCGCACAGTTTACCTCTACGAAGGCATTTGCTGCCCGGGCACTTTTGTCGTGTATTTGCCTGGCCACTAGCTCCTTACCACTTCCGTTAGCGCCGGTTATAAGCACGCGGGCTTCTGTAGGCGCTACGGTATCAATCATTTCTTTAATCTTGCGAATAGGGGCAGATTCTCCTACAATTTCATATCCGAGAGCTTTCTGTACTTTCTTCCGAAGGGCTTTAGTTTCCTGAACAAGATTTCCCCGATCCAAGGCGTTGCGCACAGTTACCAGAATACGGTTGAGGTCCAAGGGTTTCTGAATAAAGTCGTACGCTCCTTTTTTAAGGGCCTCCACAGCAGTCTCTATATTGCCATGGCCAGATATCATAATAATTGCGGAATCAACCCCTGCAGCTATTAATTTCTCGAGGACTTCGATACCATCCATTCTCGGCATTTTAATGTCGCAGAAAATGATATCAAACTGAGCATTTTCAATCGCCTTAAGTCCTTTTATGCCATCTTCCGCAAGACTCACCTCAAATCCTTCATATTCCAGTATTTCCTTGAGCGAAGCGGCTATGGCCTGTTCGTCGTCTATAATTAGTATTGAAGCCATATTTAGTTATTCGATATCAATGGGGTTACCAGATAAAGTTACCTTGTTCTCCTTTTCCTGCAGCAAAATCCAAGCCAGAGCCCCTTCCTTCAGTGCAAAGGAAGAACGAAATACTTCCGTAATACCCAATTTTTCCAGTACGACTTCGGTTAGCAAGGCCGAAATTTGGATGGTTTCTGCGCGCGTGGGAGACATTCCTGGCATGGCGAGCCTGCTCACTAAATCCGAATTATAAAGGGAGTGAAATATTTTCCTCAATTCCGGCATACTCAACTCCTGGCTGTTTCCTTCCTCTGCGACCTTTCCTTTTTGGATAAGGTTGAAAAACGTATCGAATGAACCCGAGGAACCTGCGAGCCGACGAACCGGAATTCCTTTGCAAGCTGCCCACAGCGGCATGAGGGCCTCCTGAAGGACATCCCTCAGGTTATTCTGAGCAAGTTTTACGAGCGGATCCGGCGGTTGAAGAACTTCGGCTATGCGGCTAACTCCAAGGGGAAAACTGCCTTTCCAACGGATGCCATCTTCTGCACAAAGAATAAACTCTGTGCTACCACCGCCAATGTCCATTACCAAACTCGGCCAAGGGAGATCCACACATTGAGAAACACCATAATAGATGAATTCAGCCTCCCGATCGCCATCAATAATAAGGACATCAATACCCGTTTTTTTATAGATGGCCTCTACAAATTCTTTTCCATTATCTGCTTCTCGAACCGCAGAAGTCGCAAATGCATAAACGCGATTGCACTTATAATTCGATAATGTCTGGCTGTAAATCCACATTGCATCGAGACCGCGTGCAAAGCGATCCCATGCGATTACATTTTTTCCAATACCCCCCTGCGCCAGATACACAGGAAGAGATGCCCTGTACTCAGGCTGCCATGTGTTCCTTTCTATTCTGGCAATAAGAAGATTAAAGGTATTTGTACCCAGATCAATGATGGCTATCTTCTCCTGTTCTTTGCTCATGGGATAATTGGAATACTGGTATATGGTTCTGCTGCGAATTATTTGGAATACTTAGAGAATTTCAACATTCCAAGCCCTGTTCCGCGTAATCTGTATAC
>Ga0315906_10008392_pt1 | contig 12390 bp, 9 predicted proteins | sample LakEriMetagenome_4_FD_203526 | JGI IMG/M metagenome (GOLD analysis project Ga0315906, IMG submission 203526) | Freshwater fungal communities from buoy surface, Lake Erie, Ohio, United States - Buoy 2 MA122 | ecosystem: Environmental > Aquatic > Freshwater > Lake > Lake biofilm | place: USA: Lake... | reverse complement strand
CCATCTACCTGCTCGGTTCACTTGTGGGAATCGCCGGTATGTACTTCTGGATGGAGGTGGAGTTCATTGCCGCGGTGCAGATTGTGGTTTATGTGGGTGGCATCGTGGTGCTCATCATCTTCTCGGTGTTCCTCACCCAGCAGGCCGGACAGGAGATGCCAGCCACCACCCTCAATCGCACGCTGTGGTCCACCTTGGCCACCGTGTTCGGATTCCTTTTAACCTGCACCCTGCTGAATGGTTATGGATTCAACGCCATCGACATGCCGTTCGACGACAGTGTTGAACGCATTGGAACCCTGATGCTGGAAACGGGTCCGGGCGGTTTCGCATTGCCTTTTGAAGCGGTGAGCATACTGCTGCTGGCTGCCATGATAGGATGTATTGTGATCGCACTCAAATCAACCAACGAAGAAAAATGAGCGAGATACCATTGTCACATATCCTGTTCGTGAGCACTGCGCTCTTCTTCATCGGCATGTACGGCATGTTCACCCGAAGGAACATGATTACCGTGCTCATGGCCATTGAGCTCATGTTGAATAGCGTAAACATCAACTTCATCGCCTTCAACAAATACTTGTACCCCGGCCAAGCCGACGGTCTATTCTTCACAATTTTCATCATCACCATTGCAGCCGCCGAAGCCGCTGTGGCCATTGCCATCATCATCAACCTGTATAGAAACTACAAAAGCATTGATGTGGAGGAAGCCGATGAACTCAAACATTGATTGACGCACCCATGGACTACGCCTCATACATCTGGTATATTCCGCTGCTGCCGCTGGCGAGCTTCCTGCTGATCAGCTTCGTGGGCCCCAAACGCATGGGCACCCTCGGCGGAGCCGTGGCCACCCTGGCCGTTGGTACATCCGCTGCGTTATCACTCTACACCTTTGCAAAATACTTCGGTGGCGAAGGATTGGTGGATGGCGCCTACCGCACCATCATACCGCTTAAATACACTTGGCTGCAGTTCGGCGATGGCCTCGCCATCGACATGGGCATCACCATTGATCCCATTTCGGTGATGATGCTTTGCGTGGTGACCGTGGTATCGCTCATGGTACACCTGTTCAGCTTAGGATACATGAAAGGCGACGAGCGATATGCGACCTACTTCTCCTACCTGTCGCTGTTCACCTTCTCCATGCTTGGTCTGGTGGTATCCACAAACATATTCCAGATATACATGTTCTGGGAGCTGGTGGGTGTTTCGTCATTCCTGCTCATCGGCTACTACTTCACCAAACCATCGGCTGTAGCCGCCAGCAAAAAGGCATTCATCGTTACGCGCTTCGCTGATTTGGGTTTCCTGATCGGCATCATGATCCTCGGCTTTGGCGCCGAGAGTCTCGACTTTAGTACCATCATTTCGCGTTTGGCTACCGACTCATCCACGCAAGTGCAAGCCATGAGCGGCACCACCTTCCTCGGTGTATCGGCACTCACATGGGGCCTCACACTGGTGTTCATGGGCGGTGCTGGAAAGTCGGCCATGTTCCCACTGCACATTTGGCTGCCCGATGCCATGGAAGGTCCTACACCCGTATCAGCATTGATCCACGCTGCCACTATGGTGGTGGCGGGAGTGTACCTGGTGGCGCGGCTGTTCCCCGTATTCCTGAATGTGCCAGTGGCGCTCGACATCGTGACCTGGGTAGGTGTGGCATCGGCCGTGTTTGCCGCCGTCATCGCGTGTACGCAAACAGATATTAAGCGTATACTCGCCTACTCCACCATGTCGCAAATCGGATACATGATGTTCGCGCTTGGTGTTTCGGGTGGTGGCGAAGCCGGAACCGGATTCACCGGCTCCATGTTCCACCTGTTTACACACGCATGCTTCAAGTCGCTGCTCTTCCTAGGTGCAGGCGCCGTTATCCACTATGTGCACAGCAACGAGATGAAAGACATGGGAGGTCTCTATAAACAGATGCCCATCACGCACATAACCTTCCTGCTCGCATGTCTGGCCATTGCGGGTGTACCACCCTTGTCGGGATTCTTCAGCAAGGAGGAAATCCTACTCGCCGCATGGCAGAGCAACCAGATGGTGTTCTTCATCGCTTTGCTCACCTCGGGGCTCACCGCATTTTATATGTTCCGTTTGTACTTCGGCATCTTCCACAGCAAGCCGCATGAGGGTGTACACCATCATCATGGCGAAGGAACCATGAGCATGATGATTCCATTGCTGTTCCTAGGTGCCCTCACTGTAGGCGCAGGGTTCCTGCCTTTCTCTGAGTGGGTCACCAACGACGGCGTACCTCGCCAGACGCATCTGCATCTTGTCTTCAGTATCGCCCCGGTATTGTTTGGACTTGCAGGGATCGGCTTTGCCTACCATCTCTACTTCAAACTCAACGACAAGCCCGACAGGTTGGCGGCCTCATTCGGCAGTTTGTACCAATGGGCTTACCGTAAGTTCTATATCGACGAGGTGTATCTGTTTGTAACCAAACGCATCCTGTTCAACATACTCGGCAACGCAGCCGCCAAAGCAGACCGGCAAATTGTTGATGGAGGTGTGAACGGCGTGGCATCACTCACAGCCACCATCTCCGAAAAAATCAAGGGGCTGCAGTCGGGCCACTTGCAAGAGTATGCCATCTGGTTTGTAGCAGGCGCATTGAGTTTAACTGTTTATCTGATTTACCTTTTGTACTGATCCCACGACATGGACTTGAACCTACTCCTCATCGTGCCCCTGCTCACCTCGTTGGTGTTGCTGTTTTGCAACGGCCTCAACCAGCTGCGCAACGCCGCGTTTGCGGGCTCTGTCATACAGCTTGGAATGGCGCTTTGGCTGTTTGTTTGTTATACGGCCGAACGCGCAGCCGGAAACGATGCGGCCATGCTGTTCACCGACCAGATGATGTGGTTCGCTCCTTGGAACATCCAATACATCACAGGAGTTGACGGCATATCGGTGGCCATGATCCTACTCACAGCGTTTGTAGTGGTGGCTGGCGTATTGGTGTCGTGGAAGGAAGACCGGCTCAGCAAAGAGTTTTTCTTCCTGCTGATGCTGCTGAGCGTAGGCGCTTACGGATTCTTCATTTCACTCGACTTGTTCACCCTCTTCTTCTTCCTCGAAGTGGCGGTGATTCCCAAGTTCCTGCTCATTGCCATTTGGGGAAGTGGCAAAAAAGAGTATTCGGCCATGAAGCTTGCGCTGATGCTCATGGGTGGTTCGGCATTGGTGTTTGTGGCCCTTGCGGGGATTTACTTCAATGCAGGTGGCACCTTCTCCTTGCCGGAGATTGTATCGACAGGACTGCCAGTATCCATGCAAAACTTCTTTTTCCCTTTTGCCTTTATCGGCTTCGGCATCTTCACCGCCATCTTCCCATTTCACACCTGGGTTCCCGATGGACACTCCTCGGCACCTACAGCGGCATCAATGTTTTTGGCAGGCATCTCGATGAAGCTGGGTGGCTACGGTTGCTTACGCATGGCTGTCACCCTGATGCCTGAGGGAGCTGAAACCTATTCGATGTGGATCATCGGGCTTTCTTCGGTTGCCATCATATATGGCGCATTTGCCACCATGATGCAAACCGATTTGAAATACATCAACGCCTACTCATCGGTGAGCCACTGTGGCTTTGTGCTGTTGGGCATTGGCATGCTCACCAAGACCGCCATCACGGGTGCGGTTTTGCAGATGGTGTCGCACGGACTCATGACAGCCCTGTTCTTCGGTGCCATTGGTATGATTTACTCTCGCACCCACACTCGCGATGTCAAGGCCATGGGCGGACTGCTCAAGGTGATGCCCTTCATATCGACGGTGTTTGTGATTGCAGGTTTATGCTCGCTCGGTTTGCCTGGATTCAGCGGGTTTGTAGCTGAAATGACCGTGTTCATGGGCTCTTGGGAAAATCCTGGCGTATGGTACAAGGCCGCCACCATTGCGGGCTGTGCCTCCATAGTGGTTACAGCAGTGTACATTTTGCGTGCATCGGGTAAGGTGATCATGGGCCCCATGACAAACGATGAGCACCTCAAACTATCAGATGCCACCTGGAATGAGAAACTCGCTGCAGGTCTCCTGTTGTTGGGTATTGTGGCCATGGGTGTGGCGCCTTTCTGGCTTTATGACCTCATTGAGCCCGGATCAGCAGCCATTATGAAGCAATTAACGGGAATGTGAACCTGAAAAAAGAAAACAAATAGCATGTTGACCGAATCCTTGATGTTGATGAAGAATGAGCTCCTTTTGGTGCTTACGCTGTTCATCATACTCGTTGCCAAGATTGCGGAATCGGAGACGGGTGAATTGGAATCGCGTAACAACCGGCTCATGACCTGGGTGAACGGACTGCTGGTGGCCAACCTGCTGGTATGTCTTGTGCCAGTGGCCGAGGGTGCGCTCTTTGGCGACATGTTTATCCACAATGATTTGCGACAAGTTCAGAAAGGAATCCTACTGTTGGGCACGGTGGTGGTGTGCTTCACCAACGCTTCGTGGATACGCACCCACAAGCATGCGCATGAATTTTACATACTGTTACTCTCCACCCTGCTGGGCATGTATTTGATGATATCGTCAGACAACCTGCTTATGTTTTACCTGGGGCTTGAGCTAGGCACCATTCCCTTGGCGGCATTGGCCAACTTCGATCTTGACCGCAAGCGCTCGTCGGAGGCGGCCATGAAAATGATTATGATGTCGGCCTTCGCATCGTGTGTGTTGTTATTAGGATTGTCGTTCGTGTACGGCCTAACGGGTACGCTGAGTATGGAATTGTTGTCGGCAACCTTCGGGACCACCCCCATGCATGTGTTTGCCTTGGTATTGGTGGTGGCCGGTTTCGGATTCAAAATATCGGCGGTGCCATTTCACCTATGGACGGCCGATGTATACGAGGGCTCGCCATCGGGCATCACCGCTTATTTGTCGGTGGTATCCAAAGGAGCTGTATTGTTTGTAATGACCTCGGTGCTGTACAACGCATTCCCGCAGATGGAACCTGTATGGTATCAATTGTTATTTGTGTTGGCTGTGGCCACCATGGTAATTGGAAACCTGTTCGCCTTGCGGCAGACCAACATCAAGCGAATGTTGGCTTTCTCGTCGATTGCGCAGGTTGGATTCATCCTTGTGGGTATGTCGGCGGCGAGTGCCGCGGGATCATCGACCATTGTGTATTTCGTGCTGGTATATCTGTTTTCCAATTTGGGGGCTTTTGCGGTGGTGTCTATCATCAGCGCGGCTACCGGGCGCGAACAGATCAGCGATTACAACGGACTGTATAAAACCAATCCTTGGCTCACCTGGGTGATGGCCATCAGTTTGTTCTCGTTGGCAGGTATTCCACCTGCGGCCGGTTTCTTCGCCAAGTTCTTCTTGTTGTTGGCTGGCGCTGCACGCGATAACTGGCCGTTGCTGATTGTGGCCGCGTTGAACATGGTGGTGGCATTGTATTACTACCTGATTGTGATCAAAGCCATGTTTACTGGAACCAATGAGCAGCCCATACCCACCATCAAAGAAGGTGCGTTTCCCATGGCGGGGATGGTGTTGTGTGTAGCGGGCGTATTGTTGGCGGGAATGTATGGCGGCGTGTTTGAGTACATCACCAACCTTATATTGTAACGACCAATGGCCATTAACAAGAATCATCCATTTGAAGACATAGACGGCATCAAGTGTGCCGTGGTGGAAACGGGCGTTACAGAAGCACGTAAAGACTTTTTGAAAGATTTGCTGGAGTTCAATCGCTACGAAGTGGTGGTGAGTGCCGAAGCGACAAAGCCCCCTGCTGCAGCGGTGCCCGCCGAAGGTGAAACCAACGAAGCCACTTTGCCGACTCATCCCACACCTACCACTTACAAGATCGGTATAACGGATGTCACCTTCAACAGCATCAACGCCATATACGGTCGGCTATTAAGGACACGCAACGGCCGTGTAGTGACCATGGCATACTGGCAGCAACAGGATACGGTGTCGAGGGATGATGTGCCGTATTTTGACGAGCAGAAGTCGTGATCTTTCCAGCGGGCGACCGGTGACAAAATGCGCGGTTTCATCCTAATTGAATCAAATAGGTCAATCGGAATTACAACTGGCCCGACTACTAAGTGGCTTACAATTCTACTACCTCCGGGGATTCCTCTTGATGCTCTATGAGAGCGCGCACATCCAATGGAGGCAAAACCTCCTTGAAGCGCACCATTTTAAAGCTTTGCTCTATAGTTACCCACCGTCCGGCGTAGTTTTTGAAAGTGCTTAACTTGCCATAAATTTCTTCAAGTGCCACTCCATCCGGACCGTTCTCAACTGATTCATTTGGAATAAGTGCTCTTAAAACATACAATTTGTTTTTTACTGGCAGCGGTGCGTTGAAATATGATTGATCATCACTATTAAACACATCATTTACACAAATAAGCAAGGATCCTGGTTTCATATTATTGGGTTTAGAATGAACAAACCACATCAGAAACCCACAATAGTGCTGTGAAGCATTTTTGACCCTATGGCCCACATCCTTTTGCCACCGTGGATGATCATCTCGGTTGGCATCCCTAATGGATTCCTGATGTAACAAATTCCGCCGCCATCAATTCGGTGACGGATTAAAGAACGAGCATCATGAAACGGGGTGGGCAAAAAAGTTAAAAGCGCTTTTTTGACCTTGGGCCCGCATCATTTTACCACCGTGGCTTCGACCGCTCGGTTGGTATCCAAATTTTGGATTCTTGATACACTACAAAAATATAATGCAAGTATATAAAAAGCAAATTCCACAAAAAACAGTTTGACATATTCTGTCAATTCAAAACGCAACTAATAAAAGCTAATTAAAACAAATGCGACAATCGAATTACCAGTTGTAATTTACCTGATAAACATTCCCCCGCTATTTTATGAGGAGTGGAGATGCGTTATATTTTTAATTGTTTTCGATAACAACTGTTTAGGATTGGAAGTTGCGTGTTTCAATATGACCTATCATAACATCATATGCCAAGGGCCTTTTCTTTAAAAATATAATTTTAAATAAATACTTTATATAATTGATATTCAACTTTTTAAAAGCTGATTAAATGGCTGTTAATGTCTATTTGCTAAAAACAGATATTTGTTTTTTAAAATCATGTTTTTTACTTTAGGATTACCCCTAACATAAAATTACCATAACCATGGATGGCCAGTTGCATATCATAAGGGCCTTCACGCAGTCTCTTTCAGCGAACACTTCGCTGGAAAAAGTTTGCCGAGAATTGGTGAGTAAGACGATAGATTATTTGGGTGAGACAACCATCGCGGTATACCTTTTTTCAGAAAAGTCGCAGGAGTTGGTGAGAATCGCTTGTAGAAACAACCGTGATGGTGGCGTGGCCCAGCCACCCCCTACCCTATCGGAGCAATCCGATACAAATCTTGTTTGGAAAGCTTACAAAAGGAGCAAGCCGATACTTCACTATCCTCCGCCCAAACGCTTTCAAAGGATTCTTGAACGTAGAAATCCCCTTTCGGAGATGGCGGTGCCCATTATTTATGCCGACAAGACTTTAGGTGTTGTTTATTTGGCAAGACCTAATAAAAACAGATTCACGAAGGACACCATGCTGTTCATTTCGGTGATTAACTCGATTGCTGCTACAGTTATGGTGAAGACTCTTGCCAGCACAAAACTGAGTCATGCCACAGAACAGCTAATCAAAAACCGCGATCAGAAAATCCAACACAAAAAGAAACTGGATGAGGTCAAAGGTCGCATGGATGAAATACTATATAGTTTGTCGCACGAGTTTCGTGGACCTGTACTCACCACCATCAGTCTTTTGGATCGGTTGGCTTTGGACCCGAAAAGGTTCGAGGAGTACCACCCAATGCTCAAAACCACTGTAAATCGACTTGACAGCATTCTGCTCAACATCTATTACTATTCCAATAACCTGCGCGAACCGGTTTACTCAAATGCCGTCATCCCCGAAAGGGTCATACTAGAAATTGTTGGTTTCTTAAAACATGAATTCAAAACCGAATTCCAGGTGCGGATTGTGAGCAACAGCGAAGGGTACATCATCACCGACGAGAACAGGTTCAAAGTGATTATCCAATCGCTACTGATCAATGCTCTCCAATACGGCTATACTGGTTCCAACACACCTGAGATTGCCATTGACTTACAATTCACCTCGCAATCGTGCAAAATCTCCATTCAAGATCACGGACCAGGCATGCCGAAGTCGATGCTAAAAAACACTGATCGCATCTTCAATCGTGGATCAGCCCTTAGCAAAGGCGCAGGTCTTGGAATTTTTGTATGCAAGGAGCTTGCACGTAAAATAGGAGCATCAATAGAGTGGATCAGCGAGAAGGATGTTGGTACCCGGGTGGTAATGGAGGTAAGGAATAGTGATAAATAGTCGGTGACCGATTGGTAGTGACATGTGACAAGCATGCCTCGCCGAAGGCGGGTGACAATTGACTGGAAATCTACTAGCTGCCACCTCGCGACCTAACCACCTACCACCTACCACCTACTACCTACTACCTACTACCTACTACCTACTACCTACTACCTACTACCACACTAAACTTAAACGTTTATCTGCACATGCAAATTTGCGTCTGTACTTTTTGAAAATTATTTTCGCCATGGGGCGGGGACGATAGTCCCCCGGATGATTTTCGATGTACGCTTGACGACGCATGATTATGTACACTCGATGACGCACGCTTGATGGCGTACGTTTGATGATGTTCGCTTGATGATTGTTGAATGTATATTGAATTATGCACTTATTGTTTTAAAAATTGAAACATGAATCAAGCGGATAAAGAACAATGTAACTAATATATTTTAAAGTCTACTACAAAAGCGACTAATTGATGCAACTTGATAAAATCAAACCAATGATTTTTAAAACTGATTTTTCGATTTTTGCCTCCACACATATTTGATGCACGAGTTGATAGGTTGGGTTTAATTACCCACCAATAATCCCTACCTTCGAGCTGCGATGGAAAACAAACCTGTGATATGCATCGGGGCAGCTCTGGTGGATGAGATTTTTACCGGCAAAGGCACCATAAATCCCGGAACCAGCAACCCATCAACCCTATTCAAAGGGCCTGGTGGCGTTGCCCGGAACATCGCCTCGCATCTGGCGAGACTCAATCACTCCGTGGAACTGATTTCTCACATTGGTAACGATCCAGCAGGAGATTGGCTTTATAAAAAATGCAGCTCTGTAGGAATAGGAATGAACCATGTGATACGTAACGAGGAATCCACGGGTTGCTTCACTGCAATCAATCAACCTAACGGAGAATTGTTTGTAGGAGCCTCTGTTTCGAACCTGGAAACGCAGCTTACAAGCGAATACTTGGAAAAGGCGTCAGACCTACTACGCGAAGCGCGACTGCTGATCTTGGATTGTAATCTGCATGCAGAAACAATCAATTGGGTTTTGAATTTTGCTCAACAAAATAAGGTGCCTTGCATCATTGAGCCGGTATCCGTTTCAAAGGCAAGAAAACTCAGCCAAGCCAACCTATCGCACACCTTGATGATTTCTCCTAATGAGATTGAACTATGTGCAATAGCAGATACTGATGATTTAAATGCTGCAATTGAAAATATCCATGCTCGTGGACTGAAATACTTATGGATGCGATCGGGTGCAAAGGGATCTACCCTTTTCAGTCGTTCAGGAAACCTTCACCTCCAGGCACCCAATACTGATTTACAAGACACCACTGGAAGTGGCGATGCGGCCTTGGCGGGATGGATTCATGGCTGGTTAATGGGTGATAAGCTTGAAGATTGTTTGAAATACGGACAGGCCCTTGCTGGGATGGCAATTTCCACCAATGGAGCCGAATTGCCTCAACTGAATCGAGAGGCATTAAACGAAGCAATAACAGACTTTTGATATGAATATGAATCCATATCTACACATACATCCCGAAGTACAAGCAGCCCTGCAAAACCACCAGCCCGTTGTTGCGCTTGAATCCACCATTATCGCACATGGTATGCCCTATCCACAGAATGTGGAAACCGCTCGCCAAGTGGAATCCATTGTTCGCGATCATGGTGCCATACCTGCCACCATCGCCATCCTGAATGGGAAACTATGCGTGGGACTCGATGCACAACAACTCGAACAGCTCGGTAACACAGAAGATGTTTGGAAAGTAAGCATACGGGACATGGCTTATGTGGTGAGTAATAAAATCGCTGGAGCCACCACCGTGGCCGCTACCATGCGTATTGCAGCAGAAGCAGGCATCCGTATTTTTGTAACTGGCGGCATAGGCGGCGTACATCGTGGTGCAGAGACCACCATGGACATCTCTTCGGACCTTACGGAGATGTCGAGGACCAGTGTTGCCGTTGTTTCTGCAGGTGTGAAGTCCATTCTCGATATCGGGTTAACACTCGAACACCTGGAGACAATCGGTGTGCCGGTGGTCACCTATGGCCAACCCGACTTCCCAGCGTTCTATTCACGTAAGAGCGGTTTCCAAAGTCCGCTGCAACTCAACACACCTGAAGCCATCGCACACATGCTGCATACCAAATGGTTGATGAAGCTGGAGGGATCGGTACTCATTGCAAACCCGATCAGTGAAGCTGACGAAGTGCCCTTTGAGGTTATGGAAAAACATATTCATCAAGGTCTCGAAGATGCAGCCAGATCCGGCATCCGCGGCAAGCATACCACACCATTCCTGCTCAAGCGCATCTCCGAAATCACAGGTGGCGACAGTTTGAAGTCTAACATCGCGTTAGTTAAGCAAAATGCGATGCTGGGAGCTAATATTGCCAAAGAGTTAGTTGCTATCGATAATTAGAGATCTGATCATTCTTGGGACGGTTAGCCGCGACAGTAGGCGGTGGCTTAGGGTAGAGCAGGTCACCGGTCATCTTACTACCCACCCTGATTACTTCGCCAACTATTCACTAACTTCGCAAATCCCCTAAAATGGGCTGATAGTGAAGGATTTTACGGACAAAATAGAGGTTTTAGGAGCAAGAGTCCACAACTTGAAAAATGTGGATTTGGAATTCCCCAGGGAGAAGTTAGTGGTGATCACGGGGTTAAGTGGCAGTGGAAAATCCTCACTGGCTTTTGACACCATTTACGCCGAGGGGCAACGCAGGTACATGGAAACCTTCTCGGCCTATGCCCGAAGCTTTCTAGGAAATATGGAGCGGCCCGATGTGGACAAGATTTCGGGACTAAGCCCCGTCATCAGCATTGAACAAAAAACCACTGGAACCAATCCTAGATCTACCGTAGGCACCATCACCGAAATCTATGACTTTTTGCGACTCCTTTACGCCCGTGCAGGAGAGGCATTCAGCCATGTGACAGGGGAGAAAATGGTGAAGCTGTCGGACGACCAGATTATCAAGCTCATTATCGATCAGTTCCGAGGCAAGAAGGTGGCATTCCTGGCTCCTGTAGTGAAAGGACGTAAAGGCCATTACCGCGAACTGTTTGAATCCATCATGCAGTTGGGTTTTCTAAAGGTACGTATCGATGGCGAGGTGAAAGAGGTTAGGAAAGGTCTGCAAGCCGACCGATACAAGACACACGACATCGAAATCATCATCGATCGGATCACCGTTAGCGACGAACAGCTATCACGGATCACCGATTCGGTACGCATTGCCATGAAACATGGCAAAGGGTCAATGATGGTGTGGGAAGAAGATGAGGAACAGGTAAGACACTACTCGCAACACCTCATGTGCCCCACATCGGGTATATCATATAACGAGCCCGCACCCAACACCTTCTCATTCAACTCGCCGTACGGAGCTTGCCCGAAATGCAATGGGCTGGGTACTGTTCCCGAGATTGACCTGAACAGCATCATTCCCGACCGCAAGGTGAGTATAAAGGCGGGCGGCATCGCTCCACTCGGTCCATACAAGGACAATTGGGTGTTTTCGCAAATCCAATCCATTGGCCGCAAATATGGCTTTACATTGTCCACGCCAATTGGCGACATCACAGAAGAGGCCCTGGGCATCATCCTCTATGGATCAGACGAGGTTTTTCAAGTGAGTCGTGAATACCGCAAGGGCGATTCGCACCAATATGCGGTTGCATTCGAGGGTATCGTCAACTTCATCGTCGGACAAGTGAATGAGAGCTCCTCCTCCTCGATGAAAAAATGGGTTGACGGATTCATGCACGCCGTTTCATGCCCCATGTGCAATGGTACTCGACTGAAATTGGAGTCGCTGCAATTCAAAATCGGCAACAGGCACATTGCGGAGCTTGCGCAGATGGACATCATCCAGCTGGAAACGTGGATCAATGGTTTGGAGAAAAAGCTGAACAAAAGGCAGCAACAAATCGGTCACGAAGTGCTGAAAGAGATCCGCAAACGCATCAGGTT
>Ga0315906_10008391_pt1 | contig 12391 bp, 10 predicted proteins | sample LakEriMetagenome_4_FD_203526 | JGI IMG/M metagenome (GOLD analysis project Ga0315906, IMG submission 203526) | Freshwater fungal communities from buoy surface, Lake Erie, Ohio, United States - Buoy 2 MA122 | ecosystem: Environmental > Aquatic > Freshwater > Lake > Lake biofilm | place: USA... | reverse complement strand
ATAAGCCGGAATTCAGTATGATTCACCCCGAATTTGAATGAGATTGGCAACTGTTCGGGAAATTGAATAATTGTGTATTTCATCTTCAAAAGTAATTTGTTCCGAAACCTCCATTTATACTTAACTTGGATTGAAATACATGATCTGACATGAAGATAGGAAAAAGATTTCGATTAAGTGCAATAGGTCCAAATCTCTTATAGTTGTATTTAATAAAGAAAAAGAAATTAATTAAATACGTTTTTTTATTCTTCTTTATTAGCATTGTTCATATGTGAATAAATCTGAACTGCTTTTGTTTGGAATAGTCATTATTAATAGTAACGGGCGATTTATAAACAAGATTTTAATCACATAATATTCTAATTATCAGTAAATAAAGCACGTTATAAACAAATAGATAAAAATGATGCTTGTGGATGAAAGTTTTGCTTGAACTTTTGAAATTTTGTGTGAAACAACCATGATAAATTAATTAAAAGTGAAGAAAACAATACTTGTTTATTAAACTAATTTATTGGCTTGAAAAATTAAATGGATTAAACAAGCTTTTTATTTCATTTCTTATGAACCTGAATTAACAAAAAGGAATGATTTAGTGTGTAAAAACAAAACACCAACGTTCAGTATTCATGGGATAGTTGATAAAACTTAATGAACCAGATGTTTAAAACTTGACGGAATTGTTCACATCAACTACCTTTGATCTAAAATAATAGTATGGCCAGTAAAATAATTCCGATAGGTGCAGATCATGCCGGTTTTCAACTGAAAGAAGCAGTAAAGAAACACCTGTCATTAAAAGGGTATGAAATAAAGGATTTTGGCTGTTTTTCAGAAGAGAGCATTGATTATCCTGATTTTGGCCATCCGGTAGCTGAGATGGTTGAGTCTAATCCCGGAATGCTCGGTATCGTAATTTGTGGTTCAGGGAATGGAATAAACATGACCGCAAACAAACACCAGGGAATCCGAAGTGCATTGTGCTGGAAGAAAGAAATAGCAGAATTAGCGCGTCAGCATAATAATGCGAATATCATCGCTTTACCTGCACGCTTTATATCGGAAGATGAAGCCTTAGAAATGATAGATACCTTCCTATTTACTGAATTTGAAGGGGGTAGACATCAAAAGAGAATAGACAAGATAACCTGCTCTTAACCCTATTCCTCCAGTAGATCTCGAATGAACTGATCTGTCTCTGTTACAAAAGATTGATAATAGGACCCGGTTCCTGGGCCATTGAAACCGGTATGTACTTTACGAACATTACCGGTTTTATCGATAACAATTGCTGTCGGAAAAGAGATGACTTGGTTCAGCATGTTGAAATGCTCTGAGGCAAGGCCTTTATTAGCGGTACCACCCACAATAAACGTAAAATCAAGTTCAAGCCTGTCTTTTAATGTCTTTATTCTGTTGAGATGCTGAACAGGATCAGTTCCTGTTTCATAACACACAGCGATGATTTCCAAACCAATAGAATGATATTTTTCGTATAATTCTTTAAAATAGCGCGTTTCATCCATACAGTTTGGACACCAGGTACCCATGATCTGAATGATCGTTACTTTGTTTTTGAACTGTTCGTTCGGAAAAACAAAATCATTTCCGTAAATGTCTTTCAATTTGAAAGATATTGGATCATTTTTAACCAAATAAGTCAGTGAATCAGGATCACTTAATTCAAATTGTGCATTACGTGTTGCCACCCAGGTAGTCTGCCAATGTTTTCCACTGTAAAAAGTACCGGATATTTTTTCTCCAACTAGATGACCTGTAAAGAGGAATGCGTGTGATCCATCGAAGCAGGAAAGATAAAGACTGTCACCCGCAACATTTCCATCCAGAAAGCGATAGTCTCCCGTTTCAGTTAGAAAGGTTCCTTTTACATCATTGTATGACTGTTCAAAGATACCGACTGCTTTGTAAGCATCCTCTGTCCCGGGTTCAAAGGTAGTTTCCCATCTACCACCATAGTTTGAATGTTGAAGAGAACTTAAATAGAGTTTTGGATTGTTAAATCGTTTTCCATAGCCAAACTGTAAAACAACTGGAATGCGATAATTCGGCCCTTTGTTTGGATTTAACCAGAAACCTGAAAGCCTCTTCTTACCATTTGCTTTCAGCACCAACATTGTTCCGAAAGAAGGAAATTCAAGGAAAATGGAATCTCCCAGAGTTTTGGTGGGGATTAGTTCGATCTGTTCGTCACCATTCCCCACAATGAATGAATAGTTTCTTTTTGTCTTCTTGAGAATAGTGAATTTGAAAGGAAGCGATGTGGTGTTATTCAGACTTAAATTTCCGGTCCATTCTCCGGTTTGTACCCTCATCGTTTTAGATCCCTGCCCCAGCAATGTAAGCGAGAGGAAGAAGATCCATCCACAACTCAGAAGAATACGCATGTAAGTTTGTCTTTGGTCCAACGAAAATACTATTTTTTGTAGGTAACTTTATGAACTGTGCAACCTTTTTCAGAAAATGATGGTCTTGTTGAATGAGTGCTGGTATGGATGATACAACATTGGTAATAGAATGTGTAAAAGGTAATGCCCGCGCTCAGCGAATGTTGTTTGACAAATTTGCCCGAAAAATGCTGGGTGTCTGTTTGCGCTATGCAAAGAACACTGAGCAGGCTGAGGATGTGTTGCAAGACGGCTTTGTGAAGGTTTTCAATAAATTAAAAGATTTCAAAAGCGAAGGCTCACTTGAAGGTTGGATCAGACGGATTATGGTCAACACCGCATTGGACCAGATCCGAAAGGATGTAAAATTCATAGGTGATGCCAGTCTTGATGATGTTGGATACAAGCTGGAGAACAATGAGTTGATCATTGAACATCTAATAGCGGAAGACCTGATGAAACTGGTTCAGGCAATGCCGGAAGGATACAAAGTGGTGTTTAACATGTTTGCAGTAGAGGGATATTCACATGGTGAAATTGCTGATACATTAGGGATCAGTGAAAACACGTCGAAATCGCAATATTCGAGAGCAAGGGCATATTTGAGAGAACGGTTGGAAAAACAAGGACATGAACGGTAAGGACGAAATAAAGGATCTGTTTGGAGAAAAGCTTTCTGCTTTCGAAGCAGATGTGCGCCCGGAACTTTGGGTGAATGTCTCGTCACAGATTTCCACCATTCAAACAGGGTCGGGACCGTCCTTCCTGGCAAAGTTGATTATAGGTATTTCCGTTGCCGCATCTGTGGGAGTTCTCGGCTATTTGGTTGCGAACGGAACAGAATCCACGAAGAATAAAACGTTAAAGAATCCGGAAAATGTGCTACTGACGAATAGTCAGAAAGACAACAACACAGCTCCAAAATCTCAGGTATCAGAGTCTGTTAAAAGGCTATCTGGTCAGGAAGAATCTGCAATTATTGAAACAGAAGATCAGGAATCCTTGCGAACTAAAAATGAATCAGAAGCCGGGAATAGTGAAGTTGTAACAGTTGATGATGTAGAGTTAATAACAATAAAAGACGATCAAGAAGGAATAAACAGTCAGGAGGATATTCCTGTCCCAGCGGAAACGGTGAATGAACCGAAGAAAGAAGAGGTGCTCAATATTGAACCTGTTCAGGAGCAAAACACCGAAACCGGTGCTATCGGAGAATTGTTTAACATCTTCACTCCCAATGGTGATGGAGCTAACGACAAGCTGTATGTGGAATCAAAGAACGTGACAGATTTTAGTGTTGTTGTGATCGATCAGCAAAACAGGATAATATATCAGTCGTCAGATCCCGGATTTGAATGGGACGGAACAGCGATGAATGGAGATAAGGTGCCGGCCGGAAAATATGTTTATTATGTGACGGCGCGCAACAGCGCAGGCAAGGTGCTTTCGAAACACAGTGTTTTACAGATCAGCCGTTAACGGTTTTTGTTGAAGAGCAAATGCCTTAATACCCTTATAGTAAAGAACCAAGCTGATCAATAAAAGGAGGTGACTAACATCATTCCGATCAAACCAGGGATACAAATTGATTTTCAAAGTCTGAAAAACCGCTGAAGGAAACAATAACAATCCACTGATCCAGAAATAGCGAAAGCCTCTATCTAATTTATTACTGTAGTATTTACCCAATACGATCAAACTAAAACCAAGCCCCACAACAGAATTGACAGTGGGTATCATCAAGCCTTTTGTGGTATCAACAGAAAGATCGACAGAAATAAAGGTATATAGAGCTGTTATTAAAACAAGTACAAGCTTGAAAACGGATAATGTGCTGTAACGTTTTTTCGTCTTTTTATGAGGGAAGACCGAGATCATTGCCATTTCGAGTAAAAATGCAGAAAAGATACCCATGCACCAAGGAATATACTTTCCGTTTACACCCCAGGAAAGAAAAAAGAGATGACTGAACCCGCCGATCAAAAAACCAACGCCAAATACAATATTAAACCAATACCAGTAGGTGTAAAAGGGGCCTTTTTGATTGAGTTTAGCGATACGGTTGGCGCAATAAAGTGACACGATAAAAATGATCAGGTCGCCGATAAAGGCATTTGGCTCAAGTAGTGTGTAGCCAAAAAGATCAAACGATATTTTTTCAAAATCCTCACCAACCAGCATCTCAATCCATTTTCATGATCTTATGTCTGTTTCGCTTCAATACATAGATGGATAGCCTTGGAGAAAGGCGGTAAACAAGCTGGATCATTCGACCCTGAAGCGAAAAGGATCTGAATTTTCGGCGCTCTATCTGATGAATGATGTTCATAACGGTTGTGTCAAGAGGCGTAACTTTAACGTCAGTTCGTTTAGGAAGTAACTGTTCTTCGCCTGTGATGGAAACGATTTTCTTCTGAACGTCGTTTTCGGTGAATCCCGGGTAGTTAACCCCAACAAAAACACCCTCTTCAGCAAGTTCGTTCTTCAGGCTTTCCGCAAGGGCTACGATCGCCCGCTTTGTTCCTGAATAAGCACTATAGCTGGGTAGTCCCACAATCCCCGCGAGAGAAGAAATAAAAAGAATGCCTCCTTTGGATCTTCGGATCTCAGACAACATAGCCTTTGTTGGGTAGAGGCTGCCGAACACATTTACGTTGTATATTTGTTGAAACACCTCCGGACTTGAGTCTTGCACGGTGCCCTTAGCAGCAAGCCCCGCGTTGTTTATCAGGTAATCAATTCGGCCAAAGCGGTCGATAATGGTGTTTTTCATGTGCTCACAGAAGGCATAGTCTGAGACATCGCCACAGACACCAAGGACGTTAAACCCCTGACGGGTAAACTCGTCAACCACATCTTCGACCTTTTTAGGGCTTCTCGAGTTAATAACAACTTTGGCACCTTTAGAAGCCAGTATTTCTGACGCTCTTTTACCGATGCCCTGAGTGGAGCCCGTGATTACAATGACTTTATCTTTAAACATGTTCTATATCAACCCCCGGTGTGCAAAGTTATAGGATAATTATCGGAAATTACATGTTAAATTTAGGGGTGTTCCAAATAACCATTTTCCTTGAACCAATCAAAACATTCCTGAATAGCAATGTGAAGTGGTGTTTCAGGTAAAAGCAGCTCTTTTCTTGCTTTTTCAGGAGAATAATAGTGTCTATCACAGGAAATAATTGCTAATTCCCGGGTCACCGCAGGTTGAAACCGAAAGGTCTTTGCCATGTAAGAAGTAAGTAGACCGTAAAGCTTTACGATAAAATTAGGAAGCCCCAATCTAGGGCCCTTAACCCCGATAGTAGTGGCAATTAAGTGAAAGGCTTCTTGAAAAGTTAGATTTACATTACCCAGAATATAGCATTCACCGATTCTTCCCATTGTGATAGCATTCGCCATGGCAGTTGCTACATCTTTTACGGCGACATAGTTTTTGCCACCGTGAGTATATCCCGGAACTTTTTTATTGTAAATAGCCAGGATCATCGCCCCGGAACTTGGTCTGGAATCGTATGGGCCGATCATGAAGGTTGGATTAACAACAATCGCAGGCAGACCATTCTTTTTTACTGCATCAAGGATGAGCTGTTGTGCCTTGTATTTTGAATCCATATAATCAACGCCGTATTTGATTGAAATATAGGGCGTGTCCTCTACCCCTGGGTTATCCAAAGTTGAACCGTAACTGAACGAATTGGCCGTGCCAACATAGATCAAGCGCTTTATTTGGTGTTTTAAGCACGCGTTAATGACATGCTGGGTACCATTGATGTTTATTTTGTTAACAGCTTCATTTCTTGGTGGATACATACTGGTAGACGCTGCACAATGGTAAACGACATCTTTACCTGCTATTGCTCGATCGAGAGCGGTAGGGTCTAGAATGTTCCCTTCAATTTGTTCAATGGGAAGCCCTTTCAACGTAACAGGATCTTTTCCGGGTTCTAAAAGAACACAAACATTGTAGTTCCTGGAAAGTAATTCTCTAACTAGGTTGCTGCCAAGCACACCATCAGAACCGGTAACAAGAATGTCCATAAGATGAATTTAAATAAAAAAAGCCCGGATCAACCGGGCTTTAGTTCGAGGTCTCGAGCGGATTCGAACCGCTGTAGACGGTTTTGCAGACCGGTGCCTAGCCTCTCGGCCACGAGACCATCGTGGAATGCAAATGTAATAAGAAAATCTATTCTTCTATTATAATGGCTACATTTTCTACGTCGCCGTTGATCGGTGGACAGGTCTTGGTTACCTTGATCCGAACAAATTGAATGTTTTCGATTTCCTTTTTGAAACGGTCAAGGATTCGCTGGCCCACATGTTCTATCAATTTGGACCGGATAGCCATTTCTTCACAGACGATTCTGTTGACATCAACGTAATCGATCGTTTTGTCAAGGTCATCATTTAAAGCGGCCAGAGTGAAGTCTGTATTTAACATAACATCTACCGTATAGTGTCCGCCGATTTTTTCTTCTTCCGGCAGACAACCGTGAAATGCATAAATTTTTATACCATTGACTTCAATCGTGTGTTTCATGCTTCTTTTTTGAGCGATTCAATTTTTATAAGTCCCTGATCCATACGTGATAAGCATTCTTCTTTACCAAGAAATGCGGCTATTTCAAACATACTTGGCCCCATCCCGGTTCCTGTTAATAATAGACGGAAAACGGGTAGAACAGCGCCAACTCCTAATCCCTTGTTTTCCAGAAACGTTTTGAAGGCATGCTCAATAGTTTCGTGATCAAAAGAGGATAGTGATGTGAGAACAGTTTTAAATTCGAGCATCAGGTCCGAAGTATCACCTTTCCACTTCTTAGAGAGAGTTTGTTCATCATATGTTGTTGGTCTTTCCAAAAGGTATAAACCGTCTGTGTGTATATCCTGAATGAAGGTAGCTCGTTCTTTCATAAGATGACAGACTGTGATGAGTTTGTCGCGATCGTATTTTCCGGATAGTTCTGTAAACAACATGGTGGCTAAGTCTTCGTTGGATGTTCCACGTAAGTATTGTTGCTGGAACCATTTGGTCTTGTCAGGGTCAAATTTTGCACCCGCTTTTGAAACTCTATCCAACGTGAAAACGGCAGACAACTCTTCAAGGGAGAAGATTTCTTGTGGTGTTCCCGGGTTCCACCCCAGAAATGCGAGCATATTAATAAATGCGCCGGGGAAGTATCCCTTTTCACGGTACCCGGAATAAAGCTCCCCTTCAGATGTGGTCCAATCAGTTGGAAATACCGGGAATCCCAATCGATCCCCGTCGCGCTTGGAAAGTTTTCCGTTTCCGTCAGGTCGAAGCAACAACGGAAGATGTGCGAATTGTGGACAATCCCACCCGAATGCTTCATACAGCATAAAGTGTAATGGGGCCGATGGCAACCACTCCTCACCCCGAATAACATGACTGATATGCATCAGGTGGTCATCAACGATGTTGGCAAGATGGTAGGTTGGCATTCCATCACTTTTAAACAAGACCTTGTCATCCAGATTATTGGTATTCACTACAACCCATCCTCGGATGATGTCTTCAAACCGGATATCCCTGTTTCGTGGCATCTTCATACGGATAACATAAGGCGCACCATTTGCGAGGAGATCATCAACTTGATCCTGAGGAAGCGTTAAAGAATTACGAAGAGAGGCTCTTGTAACATGATTGTACTGCCAGTTCGGCATTCCCATTTGTTTGGCCCGCTCACGCATGTCATCCAACTCTTCAGTAGTGTCAAATGCATAGTATGCCTTGTCTTCTTTTACGAGTTGTTCCGCATAGGGTCTGTAAAGCTCTTTTCTTTCTGATTGAACATAAGGGCCGTAATCTCCGCCAATCCCGGGGCCTTCGGTAGGCATAATACCACACCATTTCAGAGCGTCTAATATATAGTCTTGTGCACCGGGTACAAAACGTGTTTGATCGGTATCTTCGACACGTATGATGAATGTGCCATTATTCTTTTGAGCAAACAAGTAATTATACAATGCAGTTCGGACACCACCCATGTGTAGCGGTCCTGTTGGAGACGGGGCAAAGCGCACCCTAACTGGTTTATCGGACATTGAGTTCAATTTTGGGCAAAGATAATGGATTTAGGATGATTCAAATAACCCGATTGAATATTGAGTGTGGCCCGCCTGAACCATTGTATTCCTGCGTTGTATTGTTAATTAGTTTTAAGAACATGATGATTTAACGAATATGTTTTATCTTAGTAGGTTAACCGTAATGCAGTGTTGAGAAATGGGGTCTTTTGATCGTTTATTGGAGCAGATTGATGCGTTTATCCGGAAGTTCTACAAGAACCAGATGGTAAAGGGAATCATCTTTTTTGTGGGTGTTTTCCTGCTCTCTTTCTTATTAACCACAACGCTGGAATATTTTGGGAGATTCGGCTCTTTTACAAGAGCTGTATTGTTCTTCACGTTTATTGGAGTGAATTGTGCGATATTGATCAATTATATCATTATTCCCCTAATGAAATTGTATGCCTTTGGATCACGGATCGACAGGTATCAGGCATCAGAGATCATCGGAACGTTTTTTCCTGCTATTTCAGACAGGTTAAAAAACACCCTTCAACTAAGTGACAACTTACAAGCGAATGAAGGAAATTTAGAGCTTCTCAGAGCCAGCGTAATGCAGCGGGCAAATAAGTTGAGTGTGGTTCCTTTTACTTCAGCAATCGACATTAAAGAGAACAAGAAATACGCAAAATACTTGATTCCGCTCTTTTTAGTGATCGTCGTTGTCGGGATCGCCGCACCGGGATTATTCACACAAGGAACAGAACGCGTCGTGAATTACTCCAAAGAGTTCGTCCCGGAAGCGCCCTTCAACTTTATTTTAACTTCAAATGATCTGACAATTGAAGAAGGCAACGATCTTCCGGTAGAGGTATCCTTGAAAGGCGCTGAATTGCCGGAACAGGTTTACCTGATAAGTGAAAATGGAAAATTTTTAATGAATAGGGTGTCAAAAAATAAGTTCTCTGGCCTTATAAAGAAACCAAAGTCTTCTGGTGCGTTCTTCTTCGAAGCGAATGATTTCAAAAGCGATGAATTTAAAATGGCCGTTTTTGGCAAGGCTGTTATTGGAAAGATGGAGGCTAAACTGGTCTATCCTGCCTACCTTGGAAGAACGGAAGAGGTGGTGAAAAATGCAGGAGATCTAACCGTTCCGGAGGGAACCGTGGTAGAATGGAGTTTGGTTGCGAAGAATACAAAACACATAGATTTTGTGTTTAACGGTTTTAAACAACGGTTTACCTCAGAAGGCATCAAGGTTACTAAAAAACTAACGGAGAATGCTCGCGTAGGCCTCGTGCTGGCAAATAAATACAGATCGAAAACAGATAGCTCCTCCTTATCTGTGTCTGTAATAAAGGATGCTTATCCTTCGATTCAGGTGGAGGAAAGGATAGACAGCACCGCGGATGGGATCCGTTTCTTTAATGGCCGTGTTTCAGACGATTATGGTTTGAACAGTTTGCAATTTGTTTATACCGTTATTTCCGAAGATGGAAAGAGGCGCGAGAACAGAATGACAGTCGGGAAGACCGTGGGTATCGATATGCCCTTCGATTTCGGTGTAGACTTCCGAAGGGAAAATGTGAAGTTGAATGATCGGATTGAGTATTATTTCGTTGTGACGGATAATGACGGAGTAAACGGAAACAAAGCATCTAAAAGCCAGTTATATACGTATAAACTTCCGTCGCTGGAGGAACTAAATGAGAAACGGGAAGAAGACCAGAATCAGGTCAAAGAAGACTTGAATGAGCTATTGAATCGTACGCGTGATTTTCAGAAAAATGTGGATAAATTAAAGAAAGACGTCCTGAACTCGAAGAAATCGGACTGGAACAAAATGAACCAGGTGGATCAATTGAAGGAAGAACAAAAAAGTTTACGAGAGTCTTTGGAAAGCATGCAGCAAATGATGGAGCAAAGCACCCAGCAGAAAGATCAGCTGTCAGAAATGGATAAGGAATTATTGGAGAAGCAAGAAATGATCGATAAGCTTTTGGATGAGCTGATGGACGATGAGCTCCGAAAATTACTGGAAGACTTGGAAAAGTTGTTGGAACAGAATGACAAGGAAGGGATCAAAGAGAATCTCGAAGATTTGGAACAGTCGTCCGAAGACATGAAAAAACAATTGGATCGTAGTTTGGAAATGCTGAAACGACTTCAGGTGAATGAAAAGATCGATGATATCGAAAAAGAGCTGAAAGAACTGTCAAAAGAGCAGGAAGAATTGAAGAATGACATTGAAAAGGAAAAGATATCCAAAGAGAATTCGATTGAAAAACAAGAGGAGATAAACAAAAAATTCGATGATCTCAAGGATGATTTAAAGGAACTTAAAGAGCTCAACGAGGAGCTGGATAAACCTATGAATTTAGGTGATACGGATGAGCAAGAAAAGAGTATCGAGAATGACCTCAATGAATCCAAAGAGAACTTGGAAAATTCAAAGGAGAAAAAGGCGGGAGAAAAACAGCAATCCGCATCCGATGAAATGAAAAAAATGGCAGAACAGTTGGACCAGATGCAACAGCAGTCAAATCAGCAGCAGCAACAAGAGGACATTAATACGTTACGCAATATACTGGAAAGTTTAATGGCCCTTAGTTTTGATCAGGAGGAGCTCATGATGCGGTTTGCGCGTGTTGGTGATCTTGACCCAGCTTACCGGCGATATGGACGCAAGCAAAGAGCTATTATCGATGATACAAAGATCGTGCGGGACAGCTTATTATCGTTAGCGAAAAGGCAACCTAAGATAGCGGCATTTGTAGATAAGGAATTGAATGCGATTAAGGAGAACCATGCCCTAAGCTTAGAAGACATTGATGAACACCGTAAGCGGGAAATGAATATTCATCAACAGTCGGTTATGACGTCTTACAATAACCTTGCGTTGTTGCTGAATGAAAGTCTGCAGAGTATGCAGCAACAAATGCAGAGCATGATGGAGGGTGGCGGTAGCTGTAATAATCCGGGTGGTAAAGGTAAGCCAAAACCGGGTTCTTCCATGAGCCCCGGTGACATGAAGCAAATGTTGAAGAAGCAATTGGAACAAATGCAAAAAGGAATGGGACCGAATCCGAATGGTCAGAACCCAGGTGATAAGCCCGGCCAAAAACCCAATGGGAAGGATGGTATGGGTATGCAGGGATTGGGTAATAAGCAGATTGCAAAAATGGCTGCCGAACAAACGGCTATCAGACAGCGTTTGGAGCAACTCAGAAACGAGCTGAATAAAGAAGGCAAAGGAAAGGGGAATCAATTAAACCCATTGATTAAGGAGCTTGAAGAACAAGAAAAGGAATTGATAAACAAGTCGTTTTCTCCAGAAATGATTAATAGACAAAAAGAGATATTAACGCGTTTATTGGAGTCCGAAAAGGCCTTAATGGAAAGGGGTTTTGAGGAAAAGAGAGAGTCGCAATCCGGAAAAAATGAAAATTATAGTAACAAAATCCGGTTCGATGAGTATAACAGGCAAAAGCTCAAGCAAATTGAACTATTGCGTACTGTTGATCCTGTTTACAGGAAGTATTACAAAGACAAAGCAAACGAATATTTCAATCAGGGCTTATAGTTTACTACGTGATATAAGTTGTGTATGAAAGATGGATTTACAATAATTGACAGTTTGTCAATACCGTCGGATTTTGAAGCGGTAAGCCAGGTAGAGATTTTGGTTGATAATGTCTGTAACAAGCTTGGTGTAAATGAGGATTATTATGGCAATGTGCTGATTGCTGTTACTGAGGCTGTCAATAATGCGATAGACCATGGAAATAAGCGGGATAACTCGTTGGATGTCTTGGTTGCGGTAGGTGATAATCCGAATGAGTTCTGTTTCACCGTGAAGGATCAGGGAAGAGGTTTTGACTATGAAAACCTACCGGACCCAACTGCACCGGAGAATATCCTAAAGGAAAACGGACGAGGTATATTCTTGA
>Ga0315906_10008388_pt1 | contig 12394 bp, 8 predicted proteins | sample LakEriMetagenome_4_FD_203526 | JGI IMG/M metagenome (GOLD analysis project Ga0315906, IMG submission 203526) | Freshwater fungal communities from buoy surface, Lake Erie, Ohio, United States - Buoy 2 MA122 | ecosystem: Environmental > Aquatic > Freshwater > Lake > Lake biofilm | place: USA: Lake... | reverse complement strand
GCTGGTCCGTTTTCAGCAACTGCGAGTAATACGGCAATATGTGATGGCCAAAGCACTACCTTGAGTGTAAATGCGCTTTCGGGAGCAGTTTCAACATTGAACTGTAGCACTGCAACAAACAACGGCTATTTAGTGGCTACCATGCCCGCAACTGATGCAAATAGCGTAATTTCATACACAGGTGGCAACGGCGGATTTTACGATGGACAAACAGTTTCCTCGACAGGCGTTACAGGTCTAACTGCTACTTTAAATGCTGGAACTCTAGCCAGTGGTGATGGTACCTTGACGTACACCATTACAGGAACACCAAGCGCAAGTGGCACGGCGAGTTTTGCCTTGAATATCGGCGGACAAACGTGTACCTTGACATGCACGGTTCAACCCTTATCTATTTTGTATCCTGCAAATTCAGTTTTCTGCGCTTCAGGACCATCAACCATAGTAGATGTTACCAACCCAACGACTGGAAAAGTATGGATGGATAGAAACCTAGGTGCCACGCAAGCCGCAACAAGTGCAACGGATGTAGCAGCCTATGGTGACCTATACCAATGGGGGCGTAGAAGTGATGGTCATCAGTGTAGGAATCTGAATTTAACAACCGATGTTACAGGCACTTTAAGCAGTACCGATCAGCCTACAAATGGGAAGTTCATCCTAGTCAACGCAATACCAAATGATTGGCGATCACCACAAAATGATAACCTATGGCAAGGAGTTACAGGGATAAACAATCCATGTCCAACAGGTTACCGTTTACCAACAGAAACGGAACTAAACGACGAACGCTTAAGCTGGGCGACTCAAAACAGTGCTGGCGCCTATGGATCTCCGTTAAAATGGACACTCACAGGAAGACGCAATTTAAGTAACGGATCTCTAACAGGTGTAGGAACAAATGCATATTTTTGGACAAGCACTATATTAACAACCTTTGCTAGAAGTTTATCATATACAACAACGTCATACGCTTGGAACTCTCAACTACGAGGCTATGGTATTTCGGTTCGTTGTATCAAGGAAGTGGTTGGAACGATTGGAGCCATTGATTGTAGTGGAGCAACGATTACAGGGAATTTAGTGATTAATACTGCGGCAAGTGGAGTTAGTTCAAGTGTTCCTTACACAGGAGGAAATGCTGGGGGACACGTCGGTCAAACGGTAACTTCTACAGGAGTAACTGGCCTAACTGCTACCTTAGCTCCGGGAAGTTTTGCCAACGGTGCGGGGAACTTAACCTATACGATCACAGGGACGCCAAGCACAAGCGGAACCGCAAGTTTTGCATTGAATATAGGAGGAAAAACATGTACGTTAAATTTGCCAGTTTATGGTCCTCAGCCCGCTTACACAACAGGAACAGTTCATTGTAATTCAATTGTAACCATTGTGAATGACGTCACGAACCCTGCAACAGGAAAAACTTGGATGGATCGGAATTTGGGAGCCAGTCAAGTTGCAACATCAAGTACAGATGCTCTTTCTTACGGAGATCTCTACCAATGGGGAAGAAGAGCAGATGGACATCAGTGTAGAAATTCGGCAACGACTACAATATTAAGTAGCACAGATCAACCAGGACATGGGAATTTTATTTTGGCTCCCAACTCTCCGGGTGATTGGAGAAACCCTCAAAATACGAATTTATGGCAGGGGGTAAATGGAGTAAACAATCCATGCCCAAGTGGTTATCGATTACCTACAGAAACTGAATTAAACACAGAACGTTTAAGCTGGAATAGCTATAATTCTTTTGGTGCTTATACTTCTCCTCTGAAATTACCCATGACTGGAGACCGTGGAGGTGGTTCTGCTTCGCTTAGTGCCGTTGGCACAGGGGGATATTATTGGAGCCAAACGATTAGCAGCACTGCTTCGTTATATCTACTCTTCTACAGCACTGATGCCTTCACCCTCGCTATCAGCAGATCATTTGGTATCTCGGTTCGCTGTATAAAAGATTAACATTAATAAAAACTTCAATGAAAAGATTGATTGTATTAGCTTTTGTTTTCACAATAACTTCTTTTCTTTCCCAAACCCTCCAATGTTCATTCCCATCGCTTTCCAATTAAAAGGTGAAAATTTGGTGGGTTTGATGGGTAGATAATTATTACCATTGTAATCCCAAAGCTCCTCATCCGTTTTTTTGTTTTTGGGATGTTGGTAAACCATTAAAATGGTTTTGGTTTGTGTGTGTTTTATTCCATAGGTGAGGGTTTAAACCCTCACCTATGGGGTTCATCGTGGGTAATTCACAATCGTTTCAACGATTTAACCATCACATAATTTCACATTTACAAAACCATGTAATTCCATGAATTTTATATATTCCGATTCGAATGTTCGTTTTTGGTTGAAGCATCAAGTTTCATCTAATCTAGCCAAAACATCCGGAAGAAATTCATCGATTCTAGAGAAAGCTAACCATTTCTTTCCTAAATCATTTATAGAGGCACCGATATTTTTGTCTCGGATGATTTCACTATCAATGAAGAAATTCAATCCGTATTAAAGGTGATGCAAGGCGAAATGAGTAGTAAAGAAATTATACTAGCATTGACTTTGAAACACACGGGTAATTTCAGAGAAAATTATCTCGAACCGACATTGAACATAGGACTCATTGAACGAATTTATTCAAATAACCCAAATCATCGGAGACAAAAATATCGATTGACAGAAAAAGGGCTGAAAATTAAGGAAACACTCAAGAAATGCTAAACTATTTTTTCAAAATGATTACTCATTAAATGCTAGCCATTTTAACCATATTATTTTGGAATAAATTAAAACTAACACTCCGAATAGTCGCTTAAAACTTAATCCATTTCGATATAATTTTCTTTGAAATATTCGAAATCAATCAATGAATTAGTTTCGTAATACGTTGTTGATAGGCTTGATATCTTTCTTCTTGGTGGAGTATTAAGAATAAATAAATTGAACACACACCATCATGTCCAATCCCCACCATTTTTTCCTAAATTTACACTCAAATTTCACAGTATGAGTCGTTTTGGTTTGTTTATCCTTGTTTTATTAAGCTTTAGTTCATTATTTTCCCAAATTCCAAGCTACGTTCCCACAAATGGTTTGGTTGCTTGGTGGCCATTTAATGGGAATGCTAATGATGAAAGCGGAAATGGAAATAACGGAACGGTGAATGGGGCTACATTGACAAGTGATCGGTTTGGGAATGCTAATAGTGCCTACAATTTCGTTAAATTAAATCAAAATTATCTTACCATTAACAATACAGCAGGAAATTTTGGAACTTCAAATTTTACAATTTCTATTTGGTTTTTATCCTCGGATCCAAATGTATCTTCTCTAATTAACAAACGATACAATGAGTCTTGGGGAAATTATTGGGAATTAAGATCTGACCTTTTTGGTATTAATGATGCTACCAACGGAACTAATTACAGTAGTTTGTTTAATATCAATAATTTAATAAACTTATGGCATAATTGTATTATTATTAGAAATTCAAATAGTTTAAAGTATTTTTTTAATGGTTCATTGATACAAGAAATAAATACTCCTATTATCCACAATATTTCTAATTCAAATAATCTAATTATAGGATCTATAATTGCACCAATAAGTGGTGTTCTTCAGAGTCATGAAGGTATTATTGATGACATCGGCATCTGGAACCGCGCCCTAACGCAACAAGAAATAACAGAACTCTACACATCAAGCGATCCTTTCGACGTTTCAGCAACCAACACCACAGTTTGTGCTGGTCAACCAACAACGCTTAGCGTTCAGAGTGTTTCGGGAACCATTACCGCATTAAACTGCGCCTCTGCCACCAACTCAGGTACCTTAACAGCAGGAACAGCAGCAAGCGGGGTTAGTTCCAGTATTCCATACACCGGCGGAAATGGTGGAACTCACAACGGACAAACCGTAACTTCCACAGGCGTAACTGGTTTAACCGCAACGCTAACCTCTGGAACTTTCGCAAGTGGAAATGGAAGTTTAACATACACAATTACCGGAACGCCAAGCGCGAGTGGTACTGCAAATTTTGCGTTGAACATTGGGGGACAAACGTGCATTTTGACAAGAACGATATCCAATCTTCCGCAATTAGCTACTCTTACAACTTCTACTGTTTCCTCTATTAGTAGTCCGCAGGGACAACCTGAATTATTTCCTGAAGCTCTTTCTGGAGGAAATATCACTAGTAATGGTGGTGCAGCCATTACGGCAATAGGAATTGTTTGGAGTACTAGCCCAAACCCCACACTTGCTAGTAATTTGGGTTCTACCAATGATGGAAGTTGCACATGTAACTTCGGAAGTATTCTGAGATGTTTAATAGCAAATACTACCTATTACGTGCGGGCTTATGCAACAAACAGTGCTGGAACAGCTTACGGAAACCAAGTTAGTTTTACTACACAAAATAGTGTTGTAATTAGCAACCCTGGAGGAGGAGTTAGCTTTAATGATTATACTTACGCAAGTATTGAATTGGGCAATGGCCAAGAATGGATGGCGGAAAACCTAAGAACTAACATTTACGCCAATGGTGATCCCATACCCAATGTTACTGATAATGCCCAATGGAATGTTTTAAACACGGGTGCTTGGGCACATTTTAACAACGACAGCCAATATGAAAATCCATTCGGTAAGTTATATAATTGGTACGCAGTCGCTGACTTGCGCAATATATGCCCAACGGGTTGGCATGTACCTACAGAAGCAGAGTGGACTGTATTAACGGATTATTTAGGAGGAAGCTGTGTTGCTGGAGGAAAAATGAAAAGTATTGGCACGCAATACTGGGAAAGCCCAAATCAAGATGCTACCGACGAAATCGGTTTTTCAGGGCTTCCAGGCGGTTTGCGTTACTTTGATGGCACAGGCTTTTTCGATGGTGTCTTCTCAAACCATTACATGCAAGGCATCTGGTGGAGTTCTACGGAGCTCAATACAGGTGATGCTTGGAACAACTTACTGAATTACGACAATGGCAAATTAAGCACAAGCTTCAACGTCAACAATAAGAAAAATGGATTCTCTGTTCGTTGCCTGAAGGATTGAAATGATTTGTTCCACAAGCGCTTAGCTGAAATTCAGAAAAAAAGATCCGTTTCAAGAGAATTTTGCACGAGTTCAAAGTAGTATTCATTTTTCAATACACCGAAACTCGTAATCAATGTAAAGTGCAGTGCTTTTTTGGTTTTAGTTGCGTCTTTAAAAACACTTATCTTTCTTCTGAGCTTTAAAGCATATTCTTTATCAATAACGAACTCATCATTTAAAAACTTGCATTCTATCAGATTGATGACTTGATCTTGTCGATCGATTAAAAAATCAATTTGAACTTTTTGATCGTTTGCGGATCCAATCCATGTGTCATGATAGGAGATGACCCCACTGATACCCAGCGCAGACTTTATTTCTTTTACATGTGCTAAACAAACTTGCTCAAATGCAATGCCTTTCCAAGTATTAAACACAGGTTGATTTTGAATATTCTGCCAGTAATTTGGCTCTTTCTTTTGTTGAGCCTTAGCAATAAATCGGAAATAAAAAGACGTGTAAAAATCAGACAGTCTGAAAACAGTGTTTTTCTTTTTATTATCAAAACTAGAATATGCTGTAATGAATCCGCTTTCTTCAAGCTCCTCCAGCACTTTTGTAATCGTACCACCGCTGCTTAATTCACCAGTATTAATCAATTCTGTTCTCGTAAACCCTTTGTTTTTACTTGCTAAAATCTCAACGGTTTTTTCATAGATATCATGTTTTTTAAAAAGGGCTTTATATAATTGTTTAAACTCATCTTTTAAAGGTGCATTTTCATCAAAAAAAGCGCATTGAATGATTTGTGCAACGCTCTTTCCTTTTGAAATTGCTTCCAGGTAATACGGAATTCCTCCCATAACCATGTAAAGTAATACGATTTGGTTCGGGGTAAAACTGCAACCCTTGTGTTTTATAAAGTCAGCTGTTTCTTTTAGACTAAAAGGCTGTATTTTGATCCTGGCAGTCAGCCTGTTGTGCAACCCTCCTTTCGATTGAATGACATTGTTAATCATCCATGAAGCTGCCGAGCCACATACAATCAATAAGACATTTTTTTGACCATCTGCCCAATTGTTCCAAAAATGTTCCAATCCTGAAATGAAATCAGAATTTCTAGTATCCAGCCATGGGAGTTCATCCATAAAAATAACCTTTTTCTCTTTTTTCTCAATAGATTCGAGGTAATCTGTTAAGGAAAAAAACGCCTCAATCCAATTTTTGGAATTCGCATATTCTTTTGAACTGACTCGTTTTAGTTGCAGATCAAAATTTAATAATTGTTGTGAGGTTGTTGCATTCGCTAAGCCAGTTAAATGAAATGCAAATTGATTGTTAAAGTACTCACGAACAAGAAATGTTTTTCCCACGCGTCGTCTCCCAAACAATGCTAAAAATTCAGAGCGGTCACTTAACTTTAAGCGATCTAAAACTCTTTTTTCTTCAAATCGTCCAATAATTTCTTTCATCAAGAGCTAATTAATCAGCCAAATATATAACAAAAACATATGTTTTGGCTGTTTATAGTTAATTAATCAGCCAAAAACAACTTTTTAATCGCTGTTTTGGCTGATTATTATAAAGTTAATTAGTTTAGATAACGATTAAACTTAGCGAATTAGAAAAGTAAGGGCCGGATAAACTTCCTTCTCTTTTTCTACTGCTCACAATCTATTTCTCCGGATTCTGCTGACGACGAAGCTTCTCAGAATGGATATTTCTTCCTATTGTCATTCCAAGCAACATTAAAACGCTTTTTATAAAAAGCAATAAATGGAAAAGGTAAATCCCAAATACAATAAAATAATACAGAGGTTTTATTGTAGGTTAAAGTTGAATAATGGCCAAATAAATTGGCATTCCCAAGGTAATGTTCAAAGGAAAGGTAATTGCCAATGTCATCGGAACATAAATACTTGGATTGGCATTGGGAACCGAAATTTTCATAGCTGCAGGAACTGCGATGTACGAGGCACTTGCTGCCAATACGGCTAAAATAAATCGATTTCCCTCCGACGAAGTCACAAATTGTGAAAGATATGCAGCGACGCAACCGTTTATTAAAGGAACAATAACAGCTAACAATGACACAAACCAACCATGTTTAAAAAAATCTCCCAACTTACGAGCGCTATTGATACCCATATCCAGAAGAAAAATAACTAGAAATCCCTTGAACAAGTCATTTGTGAACGGTTTTATTCCTTCTGCTGCTTTTTCATTTGCCAAATAACCGATTATTAAACTTCCGAGAATTAATAAGACACTGCTATTTGTTAAAGAATGAACGAATAAGCTTTTCAAACTTTGATTATGCGCTACTTTTTGACTACTACTTCGAATCAATAGAACACCAACAATGATAGCCGGAGCTTCCATTAGCGCCATTACAGCGACCATGTGACCATCAGAACGAATACTTAACGTTTCCAAAAAGTTAAGTGCGGTAACAAAGGTCACGGCACTCACTGAACCATAAGAAGCAGCGATAGCTCCTGCATTTTCTACCCCAAGTTTCCTTTTTGAAATTAAAAACACATAGACAGGAATGAGAATTGCTGCAAGAATCGCAAAAAGTATTGTGAGCAAAATTTCGGTAGAAAATTCACTATGTGATAATTCCTGCCCTCCTTTAAATCCAATGGAGAAAAGTAAATAAAGCGAAATGAACTTGGAAGTCGTTGACGGAATCTCAAGATCACTTTTTAATTTAACCGCCAAAATCCCCAACGCAAAAAATAAGAGTGCTGGATTGGTTAGGTTTTCCAATAAAAGTTGATAATTCATAAACTTATTTGAAGTTTGGGTGGTTCGCTTCTATTGGTTTGGCCGTTTTCGATTTTAAAAATGTGATTTCAATCTGCGATTTTATTGAAAGTTCCAAGCCATTTTCATTTGCCTCTTGTGTAACCAAATTTAATTCTTCAATTGTCTTTTTCAATTCTTGAACCCTCAAAGTAGAAGTTTTGTCCTCTGCATTGGTCGTGAGTAAGACCCTGAGATTTTTTAATTCATGGAATTGAATTTTACTTGCAAAAATATTCATCAAGATTTCTTTTGCCTCCACAGGAGTAAACGTTCCATTAATTAATAATAAGTCAACTTTTGTTTTCATAAATTATTCTTGATTAGTAAAAGGTGGCGCCAATTATTTCTGGACAGATACCATCACCTTTGGCTTTTGTTATTTCCGTCATACTTTTTTCTGCAAATATGCGCGGAAATATTCATATAATATTATTTATGTTTATTATACAATCAATATAATAAATTAATGAATAAGCCCTAAATATTCGATATTCCTGAAAATGAGAAAAGAAAATTAATGTTTCTCAAAAAGCATCGGATTATTAATCCAATCTGTCATTGATTTAAGAACGATTGGGGAAAACGTTTCATCTATGTCCCCATATTCCATAATCGTACACGATTTGCAGGATTGCATTAAATGGTTTAACCCGGGAACTAATCTAATTTTCGAATGATTTAAATTTTTACTTTGAATTGAAAAACCGTTTCGGAATCCTTCTTGATTCTTGGTAGGAGGAACTTGAATGTCTTCTGATCCATTGATGACTAGAATCGGGCAATATATTTTCTCAAGGTATTTTTTGGTCTCGAATGACATGAATTGTCTTCCCCAATCATTGTTTAAGAAGTTTGTAAAACTTGCGATAAATTCCTCGCTTGATCCTTCTTTTTTATATGCTTCAGGTAATTCGCTGTAGTTCCGTTCCATCAATTCTTTTACTTTTTTCGGAAAAACTTCCTTGTCATGCAATATCAATAAGTTGGTCACGCTATCATAAAGCATGCTATTCGCTTTCGCGAATGCTTCTGATTTTCCCGAAGATTTTGGAATCAAATACTGTTGTTCCACCAAAACGTCTCGACCATTGGTTCCAACTGCTGCCAATTGAATCAAAAAATCAAGTTTGGGATTCTTTGCTGCGACAATTAGTGTGTGCATTCCTCCTTCGGAATGCCCAGCTAATCCAACTTTGTGCCCTTTGAAATTCTTCTTAACGTATTTGTAACAAGCTTCCACGTCGGATGCAAAATCAAAAAGAGATGCTTTTGAAAAACCCCCCGTACTTTTTCCAACTCCACGATCATCGAAACGCAAAACGCCTATCCCATTATTTGACAAGTAGTCAGCAATTACCCAAAAAGGTTTGTGTCCCATTATTTCACAATCGCGATTTTGAGGTCCAGATCCTGAGGAAAGAATAACTATTGGGAACTTTGATTTGCCCTTTGGTAATGTCAATGTTGCACCAATGACATTTTTACCATTTTTGATTTCAATTTCTTCAATATCATACGCAAATTTTGGTTTTGGTTCCTGAGGTCTATTAACCTTTTTTGATAACTGAATTTCTCGTTTAAAAGTAACTTTCCATTCCATTCCGGACTGTTTCATATTTCCTGAAATCGAATCCCCATTGATATAATAATTTCCAAAAAACGAAAGGCCAATATTATCCCAAGTAAAAGAAATGGAATCCTTATAAATGGAACTATTATCAATGACTTTAGGTTCAAAATTCGCAACATCAGGTAACCCAATTTTCAAGGTGCCATCACGGCCAATTTTGTCGATAAACAGATCCATACGGTTATTTCGACCGGCGACTGAAAATGATGTATGCCACTCACCCGAGATTTGCGCAAATAAACTCGGGCACACTAGAATAATATACCAAATTAGGGTTTTCATTTACTTCAATTCAGGAAATAAAGTTGTTATGCCGCTTTCGCTTGCATCACATATGCCCCTTTCTGTAATTAAACCTGTTACCAATCTTGCAGGAGTGACATCAAAACCATAATTTCTAGCTTGAGTGGTTTCAGGACAGATTAATACGCGATCTATTTCACCATCTGAATATCGTTTTCCTTCAAAATAACGCACTTCATCTTGGTCGCGTTCCTCAATGGGAATTTCTTTTAGTCCATCTCGAATGCTCATATCAAGCGTCGTAGAAGGAAGTGCAACATAAAACGGTATGTTGTTATCCTTAGCCGCAAGCGCTTTTAAATAGGTCCCAATTTTATTCGCTACGTCTCCATTTCTTGTGGTTCGATCCGTTCCAACGATTACCATGTCTACCATTCCATGTTGCATGAGGTGTCCACCGGTATTATCAACGATTAAACTGTGGTCTATTCCATGACGCGTCAACTCGTAAGCAGTTAGATTTGAACCTTGATTGCGTGGTCGTGTTTCATCCACCCAAACATGTACTTTTATTCCCTTTTGATGTGCCTGATAAATCGGTGATGTAATCGTTCCCCATTCAATACAGCCGAGCATTCCGGCGTTGCAGTGAGTTAAAATGTTCACTACTTCACTTTGTTTTCTTCTGGAAATTTCTTCGATAATCGGCAAGCCGTGAACACCAATCATGCGGCAAGTTTCTATGTCTTCATCTACGATTTTTCCGGCTTCATTCCATGAGGTTTCGAGAAAATCTTCTGATTCTTCAAGTGCTTTTTGCATGCGATCCAGAGCCCAAAATAAATTAATAGCCGTTGGACGTGAATTTCGCAAGGCAACAAATGCGTCGTCTAAAAACGTTCCGTCAAATTGTTTTTCAATCATTTCTCGAACAGCTAAATAAACGCCATAAGCTGCAGTAGCTCCAATCAAGGGAGCTCCACGAACTGTCATATTTTTGATTGCAATTTCTGCTTCTTTATAATTTGTGAGTTTTACATTCACCAGATTGTGTGGTAATTTCCGTTGATCGATTACCTCCACATAATTATCTGCTGTTGTCCAAATAGTTCTGAATTTATTACTCATGAATTCTTCAAATAGTGTTTATCAAATAAAAAATCCCGATTCAACGAACCGGGATTATATAAATTTCCATTTTAAAAATTAAATTCCAAAAGCAGTTTTAACTTTATCTACGAAGTCTAGTTTCTCCCAAGTAAATAATTCAACGTCTTTGGTCACAACCGCTCCGTCTGGTCTTTTGAAGGTTTTTGTAACAACTTCATTTTTACGACCCATATGACCATAGGCAGCAGTTTCAGAATAAATTGGGTTACGTAATTTCAATCGTTGCTCAATTGCATAAGGACGCATATCGAAGATTGCTTCAACTTTACGGGCAATTTCTCCATCTGTCATGTTCACTTTTGCTGTTCCTGAAGTATTGATGAACAAACCACATGGTTTAGCAACTCCAATTGCATAAGAAACTTGAACTAAAACCTCATCGCACAATCCTGCTGCAACTAAGTTTTTAGCGATGTGACGTGTAGCATAGGCTGCAGAACGGTCAACTTTAGATGGATCCTTTCCAGAGAAAGCACCACCTCCGTGAGCTCCTTTTCCGCCATATGTATCCACAATGATTTTACGACCTGTCAAGCCAGTATCTCCATGAGGACCTCCAATTACAAATTTCCCAGTTGGATTGATGTGGTAAGTTATATTATCGTTGAAAAGCGCCTGTAATTCCGGCTTCAATTTAGCTTTAACACGTGGAACAACGATTTCGATGATGTCTTTTTTAATTTTAGCAAGCATATTCGCCTCTAAATCAAAATCATCGTGCTGCGTTGAAACAACAATCGTATCGATTCGTTGTGGAACATTGTCATCAGAATATTCAATCGTCACCTGAGACTTTGCATCCGGACGTAAATAAGGAATCAGACTAGCTTCATTATTACGAATGTGAGATAGCTCTTGCAAAATTTTGTGAGCTAAATCCAATGCCAATGGCATATAATTTTCGGTTTCCTTTGTAGCATAACCGAACATCATTCCCTGGTCTCCCGCACCTTGAGCATTTGCTTTTGATTCAAAATCATTGTTTGCAACTGCACGGTCAACACCTTGATTGATGTCATCAGATTGATCATGTAAAGCAGAAATAATCCCACACGAATTTGCATCAAACATATATTCGGACTTGGTATATCCGATTTTTTTAATTGTTTCGCGAGCAATTGACTGAACATCCAAATATGTGGTAGTTTTAATTTCACCAGCCAAAACCACCAATCCAGTTGTAACCAATGTTTCACAAGCCACTTTTGATTCCGGGTCAAAAGCCATGAAATTATCAATTAATGCATCTGAAATTTGATCAGAAACTTTGTCAGGATGTCCTTCAGAAACAGATTCAGAAGTAAATAAATAAGCCATTTTTAAGATTTTAGGTTTGCAAAGTTACTAAGAAGATTTATAATTTTATCACTAGTGTCCGATAAAACTTTTTAGAAAAGCGGGATTTCCTGAAAAGGATCTCCCACTTTAATGTAATTTGGTTTTGCACAATCAAATCACATGAATAAAAGTAGCTACTTTTTTGGACAGTCT
>Ga0315906_10008387_pt1 | contig 12395 bp, 15 predicted proteins | sample LakEriMetagenome_4_FD_203526 | JGI IMG/M metagenome (GOLD analysis project Ga0315906, IMG submission 203526) | Freshwater fungal communities from buoy surface, Lake Erie, Ohio, United States - Buoy 2 MA122 | ecosystem: Environmental > Aquatic > Freshwater > Lake > Lake biofilm | place: USA... | reverse complement strand
TGCAAGAAATATCTCCACCTCATTTCTCCAAGCCATATGAAATGGTCGACAAAGCTTCGTAAAAAAATATGCGCTTCAGTGATGATGCAAGGTCAATATATGCGCTCACCCCAACGCGACAAGAGAGACTCGCGGAACGGTTTCTTAATCAAGCACTAGCGTCTATTAAGCCGGCGTCCCCTATGTCTCTTCCCAATTGTGATGATGGCGCCGTCATCCCCGCTCTCCACCAGGTAGCATCGAAGGAATTCAGAAAAGCGGCGCAGCGCAACGGCTCCCCATTCACGCTCGAGTCTGCGCAGGCTGCGGCGGGAGAAGTACCGAACTACTGCGCCGCGCCCGTCATAAAGCTCGTCGCCGTAGTCCAGGAGCCAGTTGGTGACTAGGCGGGGGATGCCGCGCTGCTGAGCGCGAGTGTTGGCATGAGTGGTCGAAATCATCGCTCTCTCCTCGGGCGGGGCAGGAAGGCGACTGGTCCCCACTTAGCGTCGATTGGTGCCTTCAGTGAAAGAGACGAACCAGGGCTGAAAACGTCAGGGCACTCGGACCCCTTTTCTTGATCTCCCCGAAGCTAACGCCAGTTCCCCATCAGGATGAAAGGCGCCCAGTAGTAGGGATGGCTGTATTCCTCCCGCTCCATCAGCGCCACTTGGGCTTCCCGCACGGCTCCAATCTTGCTCTGCGCCCCCCGCTCCCTGCGTCGGTATATGTCGACCATCAGCTTCGCCGTACTCTCATCCGCGACCTTCCACAGCGAGGCAATTACCGCCTTGGCCCCCAGCTTCTGCGCCAGGGTCCCAAAGCCTTCAATCTCCTTGCCACGTCTGTCACGCCCTCCTCCCAATGCCGTCTCACACGCAGACAACGTGAGAAGATCGACTCCGTCGAACCGATACCCCTGCTCCCGGAGTTCCCCCAGACTCAGTTGCTCTCCATTACCAAGCAACAGATACGAATTGACCTCAGTACCCGGGCTGAAACGGTAGTGACTCGCCACATGCATCAGCGGGTACCGGCGCTCCGTCGCCGCACGCAAGGTCTCCTGCGTGAACTCATCATCAAGATGAATGGCGCCGGGAAGAAGGCCGCCCGACTCAGGGCCGATGATCTGCGTGAGTTCTTTCCGCACCGCTGGCAGCGGCTGGAAGTCATCAAACCCTTGGGTGACACCGAACCCCACCGCGGTCCACTGCGGTGTGTCTATCTCCCGCAGACGTTCCTGGGCAACCCCTGTGTAGACCGGTAGTTCAAGGCGTTTGACAAGGTAGTCCGCCCCGTCATGCAGCGCAGAGAAAGGTAAGTACCGGAGGACTCCATCCGGGGCAATCATCAGCGTCTTGACCCCCATTCTCGCGAGGTCTTTCTCAGCCGGTCCAATAAGAATCCTGTAAAACTCTGTGGCTAGGGGCACAGGGTCAGAGTTGGGGTCTCGGATCTGCGCAAGCCATTGATAGGTCTTACGGGTAACTTCTTCTGCGTTGATGCGGGTTTTATAGACCTTCTGCCCGTCCTTGGTGGTCAGGATCATGCCGACGTTCGCATCGCTCAGGTAATACCAAGCCAGCGCCACTCCAGGGCCAAGGGTGCGCAGCAGGGTACGGTAGTGGCCGGATGTGACCCCCTGCTGGGCTGCGCCGTCTGGCGCTACGGCATCCTTACGCGTGCCCTCGAATCTCCCAGGATCGCTCATCAAATCGATAAAGTCGCTGCGAGACACGATCGACAGATACCATTCTCGCCACTCAGACTCTTCGGGGGTATACGGAATTGTTTTTTTATCACCCCCTACGCTGCCGCCTCGAGTGAACTCCAGGTACTCATGCTCCTTCAGCATCTCGAGCACCCGCTGTGCTTCAGGTATCCGCCCTTCCGCGAGCAGATGGTCTGCAAGATTCTGGTAGACATGCTCTATTTTCTCGGTGAATGCAGACATGGCTTCTGCCCCGAGCTCCGAGATATTGGCGCGTGTTCCTTGCAGGGCGTTGACCGCCATCTTCTGAAGCGTAATCCCTTCAAGCCGGGCACCATTCCCAGAAAATAACATTCCAACCCGACTACGCACGATCGCGGTAAATGGATGTTCGGTGCCCAGCGATTTTTCAGAAATTGAGAGAGCGCGCACCCCTAAGGTTGTGGATTCAGAAGCATGGGACAAACCATGATGTGCATCCGCGAGCTTTAGCAAATAAAAAGCCACGGAAGGGTGATCCAATCCAAGCTTCCCTTCTCTGACCTCAAGAGCCTTCTCTCTCAGAGGGAGCGCTTGCCCATGCTTGCCCAGGCCGCTGTAAGTATTGGCGAGTGTATCCAGAGAGGTGGCCATCTCAGGATGGTCTGGACCAAATATCTTTTCTTGTAGTGAAACAGCTTTAATTGCATGTGGAAGCGCTCTATCGAACATGCCGAGATCATTGTAGGACTCTGCTAGATTATTCACTGCCCACATAATTTCTTCGTCCTTGGGCCCAGATGTACCCCTTAAGATCCTCAACACTTGTTTCTGTTTATGTAGGGCCTCTTTACGCATCCCCAGCTCACCCAGAGTCATTGCCAACCAGTGCATTGTGTCTGCAGTCTCTGGATTTTCCTTGCCCAACACCCTCTCCCGGATCGCAAGGGCGCGCTCTCCGGCAATCAGCGCCTTGGGGTACAGGCCGAGCTCTCTGTAAATGATGCTGAGTATCTTTAACACCCCCGCGGTGTCGGCATGTTCGGGCCCGGAGACTTTCTCTCGAGTTGCGAGTGCACGCTCTGCAAGGGTTAGCGCCTTCGAATTTTCGCCAAGCCTCCAATGCGTGATGGCTAGGTTGTAAAGCGCATCCGCAGTCTCAGGATGCTCTGGCCCCAACGCCTTCTCCCGAATCGCAAGCGCGCGCTCCTCCAACGGCAGAGCCTTGGCGTAGTCGCCGAGGCCGTTGTGGATGAGGGCGAGGTAGGAGAGCGCATCTGCAGTCTCAGGATGCTCCGAGCCCAACGCCTTCTCCCGAATCGCAAGCGCGCGCTCCTCCAACGGCAGAGCCTTGGCGTAGTCGCCGAGGTCCCCGTGGGTGATGGCCAGGTTGTGGAGCGCTGTCGCAGTCTCAGGATGCTCCGGGCCCAACGCCTTCTCCCGAATAGCGAGCGCACGCTCCTCCAACGGCAGAGCCTTGGCGTAGTCCCCCAATTCCCCGTACGTGATAGCAAGCATGCCAAGCGCATTCGCAGTCTCAGGATGCTCTGGCCCAAGCGCCTTCTCCCGAATTGCAAGCGCACGCTCCTCCAACGGCAGAGCCTTGGCGTAGTCGCCGAGGTCCCTGTGGGTGATGGCCAGGTTGTAGAGCGCATCCGCAGTCTCAGGGTGCTCTGGCCCAAGCGCCTTCTCCCGAATCGCGAGCGCACGCTCCTCCAGTGGCAGAGCCTTGGCGTAGTCCCCGAGGTTGCTGTGGATTACGGCCAATTTTTTGAGCGCATCCGCAGTCTCAGGATGCTCCGGGCCCAACGCCTTCTCCCGAATCGCGAGCGCACGCTCCTCTAACGGCAGAGCCGTGGCGTAGTCGCCGAGGTCCCTGTGAGTGATGGCCAGGTTTTGGAGCGCATCCGCAGTCTCAGGATGCTCTGGCCCAAGCGCCTTCTCCCGAATCGCGAGCGCACGCTCCTCCAGTGGCAGAGCCGTGGCGTAGTCGCCGAGGTCCCTGTGAGTGATGGCCAGGTTGTAGAGCGCATCCGCAGTCTCAGGGTGCTCTGGCCCCAAGGTCTTCTCCCGAATCGCGAGCGCACGCTCCCCCAGCGGCAGAGCCTTGGCATAGTCGCCGAGGCCGTTGTGGATGAGGGCGAGGTAGGAGAGCGCATCCACAGTCTCAGGGTGCTCTGGCCCCAACGCCTTCTCCCGAATCGCAAGCGCGCGCTCCTCCAACGGCAGAGCCTTGGCGTAGTCCCCCAATTCCCCGTACGTGATAGCAAGCCTGCCAAGCGCCGTCGCGGTCTTTTGGTCGGCGGGACCGTATGCCTTCTCCGCCAGCATTGTCAGAGCACGGTTGAACCCATGCTCAACCCTCAAGGTGAGTTTTTCAGGACCCTGGTGGACCACCGCACTGAGCACCAGAGCCATCACACCACTGACAATCAGAGCACGCACTTTTCTTCTAACCATTCTCAGATCTCAGCAACTGTCGCGCACCGAACAGTGGCGAGATTACTGCCGCGCGATAATCCCTTGCCTTCTGCGCGCTAACCGCCTCGTTTATTTCGCATATGAGATCATCGGCCGTGGCAGGAAAGACGATCTTCACAAAGACGACCATCAATTCCATTAATACAATCAGCGAACAAAACACCAACCACACAAGACCTGCAATTTTCGTGTTCAGGATATAGTCGTGAAGGGCCTCCAGCCGCGCCAGCACACCAATCTTGCTGGTTTCGACGCCGTGTTCCCGTAGCGTCTGAAGCTCTTTCTGGGTGCTCTTTTCAAGAGACTCTAGCTTAGCCGCAGCCTGCAGATAATCGGCTCTCGCAATCTCCGCCTGAGCTACAAGCTCACGATAAATTGGGCCTGTGCTTCGAATACCGCTTCCGCAGGTACCATTTGCCTCGCAGTTTGCTGCTGCCTTGGAGGAGAGCCAAAGTGTTCGCGCCTCCTCGACCCGCTCCGCTTGGGTATGCAATAGCATCTGTTGTTGCGCTTCCAGTTGATGCTCCGCCTCGCGCTGCAGTTTGATTGCGATCTCTCGATCAAAAAGCACCAGATCAACCATCGCGGAACCCACCACGGCCATAAGCAGGCCAAGAAGAAGCCGCAGAACCGTGATGATCCACCCCTTGGGTGTCGCTAGCACCACGCGCTCGACCAGGTACACAAGCAGCCCAGCGCACATGGCCACACCCACCGCAGCATCGGCAGAAAGCTGGAAGATTCTGGCCGCAACCAGAAAGCCAGTCCCCACCCAGATAAAAAGAGGGATGTGCATTGCGATCGCGTAGGCTTTCAGTCTCGAAATACTGGAGCGATGGAGAGATTCCACATCGGAGCGAGACTCACCCAACAGCAGCAGAAAATAGGAGTTTATTTTCACTCCCCCCCCCTAGCGCGCAGACAGGAGTTCAAAAGAGAGCGCGTCCTGGAGACCTCGCAGGAAACCGCTTTCAAACTGATCGATGACTGCCTTTACCCAACCCGCCTCCTGAAAAGAAAGGGTTGATTGCGCCTGGAAAATTTCAATTTCCGCATCAAGATGATCAATGCAGAGTCGCAGCTGCTGAGTGACTATATTGCTTGTGCCTTGGGCCACAATCTCTTCGTATTGGATGCGCTTCTTCTTTTCGCGCCGCCTTTCGATGAGCGTCTCCAGAATGTTGCGAAACTGGGACGTTAGCATCTTCTTGTCTCGTTCCAACGCCTCAACTGATTTCATGTACGCGCCGGTATTTCTACCTTGCGCAAACCAGTCTCCGTTTAGGAACAAGTTGACCTCCTCCAGATCGAGTGTCCCCCGAAACTTTGAGGGCACCGGTACCGGATTATATGAAAGCGATGCATCGGGCAGAGATGCAGAATGTGCTCCGATACGTGCCGGGAAGGGTATGACTGCTGCGCGTCCCTGTCCTGTTAGACGGGCAGGCATGGAGGTATTTTGCTCCAAGCCGGAGAAGGACGGGTCTGCGTCTTCAAGAAGTAGCGAACGAAGTTTTTGGAGAATTTTCACTCTCTGACTCCACGTAGTTGCGTGGTTGCCGGCCGGTCGGCGGCGGCCCCGGAAGCCACGACAATCGCGGCTTCAACTCTAGAGACGAGTCAAAGTGCGTTTGGTCAGGGACTGGCGTGACAAGTGGAAATCTTCAGTTGGCTGCTTTCTTCCCGGGCCTCGGCTCCAAGATTATTTTAAGACGGTTGTTTCCACGAAGATTACTGAAGCGCTCCTCTTGTCTGAGGTATTCGAGAGCGCCTCTACTTTCATCCAGTTGGATGATGAGTTGGAATTTGCCGTCAGGAAGAGGCGTGAGCTCAACCTTGGCGCCTCGCCTCTCGAGCTCTCTCGCTAGCTCCTTGCTCGCTTTTTCGGGATTAGATTCGACCCGGCTATCCTGGTCCACCTGGTCCTCGGGACCTTTTTTTTGTCTGGTAGGCTCTTCGGCTTGATTGTCCCTGAACTGCATTGTTACCAAACCCAGCCCCAGAAGCACTGTGGCGGCGATCGCCAACCCATCGTACCGAAGACCCGCGAAAGTACCTCCAAGAGGGCCGGCTCCTCTCGCTGTACGGCCGTCTTTGAGAACAGCCTTGGGTTCCTGCTCCAAGAGGCGTCCCTGCCGAAGCTTGAACAGAAGACGCTGAATATGTTGCTCTTCGGCATCCGGTTCTGGATGCGGCCGCGATAAGGTCGTGACGAGCATTGCACGCCGGATCGCGGCGGCTTCTCTGTTGAGCGCTTGATTCGCGCTGGGGTCAGGTTTACCTGCCAGAGCCGACAGCCATTGCTCGTCCTCCTCAGGCAACAGGGGCGGTGGCGGTTGCGTCATAGCAATTCTGCACAATTTTCGAGGAACGGTTTCATCTTCTTTCGGCACTGGGAGAGGTATTCCTTGGTAGCGGCAGTAGACCTGCCTATGGTGGCGGCTATCTGCTCGATGCCACACCCCTCTACCTGGAGTTCAATGACCCAGGCCCGTTCTGGGTCTGCGCGCCTGAACTTACTGAGTCCGGATTGGACGCAATCATCCAGGGCTCCGGGTGGGTCCAACTGATCGGGATGGGCATTTTCTGTCTTAATCTTTTCCCAAATCGGATCGCTTACCGTGATCTCATTGCCCTTTCTCGTAAGTCCTCTTCGCATAGCATCGGTCAGGCAATTCCTCGCGATCTGCCAGATCCACGCGTTAGCCTGACCGCTGCCCGAGAACCCGCCGGATCCTTGGACGATCTTAATCATGGTGTCTTGCAACGCATCCTGAGCTTCGTCCTGATTGAGGCCCTTGGTGAAAAAGAAATTGCGCAGCGGTCGACCATACAGCTTGTACAGCGCTCGGACGCCCTGCTCACGAGCTTGTCCGTTTGACCGGATCTGATCTATGAGGATTTCCGCCTCTTCCATCGTACCCAAGCTCCGTAAAGCTCACCCCGTGGGGCCTCAAGCACCAGCCGGGTGACTTCCGGGCTAGGCCAAGTAACAGCCCAGAGTTAGCAACAAGTGTTGCAAAACATCAAGAACTCGCAGGGTACCGATGCAGGTTCTTGGGCAAGTTCTGTTTCCCGGGCAATACAGCAACGGGATGCTCCAGCCGCCCCTGAAGATAGCTTCCCTAGATGACGCTCATCACCTATGGACGGGCTGTTCAAGGAAAGGTCAGGACAGGAAGTAGTGGGGGGGACCGGCGAGGCTGGGCCAACTCCTTGCGGAGAACCTCGGACCAGATAGGGACGGACGGAGGCTGTTAACGATTGGTTGCGGAACGGGCGTACTTGCGATTGGGATACACTCTGGCCCCCCGGGGGTACGGTTCCGCGCACCACTAGCCTTGCGCAGGGTTAAGAAGGGGGCATTTATGGGGGCACTTCTATATTGATATTTTATTTTAAATAATAAAAATCAACAATTTAAATATTTTTAAAGGTGGGCGCCGCCTCCACCAAATAAACAGAAAAGGCCACCTTGTGTGGCCTTTTCTGTTTAAACGGCGCGGCACGGATGAGCACCTGCGTTCCGGGTTCGAGAAGCATCGCGAAGCGATGCGAAGACGCCGGCCAACGGCCGGCGGGCCTGAGCGCCAGCGAGGGCCGAGCAATCCGCAGCGAGCGGATTGCGAGCAATCCCGCCGCCTCCACCAAATAAATGAAGAAGCCACCCTTGCGGTGGCTTTTTCATTTGTGGGCGAAGGTGGTGCGGATGAGAACCCCCGTTCCGGGTTCGAGGAGCATCGCGGAGCGATGCGAAGACGCCGGCCACCCGGCGGGAACGCGAACGCGCGCAGATGAACGGTCGGATGGCGAACATGGCGTTTGGTAATGCTCACGCCATCTATGCACTGGTTACCCTGCTCGCCGCGTTGCGCGATGTGCTCGACTCGCTTTGTGACAGTGCATGGGCGGTCAATCGGGCCGCTCAATCCGGCGCAGCTGAGGTGCCAGCCATGAAAGAGTTTTTCCAGTTTGCCTGAGCTGACAAACAGTACGTGATGCGGAAGCGGCAGTGGCCATGACCGATCGAGACAAGATCCTGCTTCTTGGGGCAGGTGCCGCCCGGCAACTGTAAAAGCATCCTTGGCGGGGGGGCCGGCGGCAGATCATCTGATCAAAGGCTACTTTAATGCTGGCGCCTCTTATTAAAGATTACTTTAATACAACAAACTCACATTAAAGATATCTTTCGCATGAAGCGAATCACGGGTACTTACGCCATCTCGACCACGCCGGGTGAACCGGTTCGGGCCTTCGTTCCACATCCCCTGCCGCCGAGCAACCCTGAGCTGGCCCCAGAGGCGTATGCCGACCTGAATCATCAGGCAGAGCTGGCGCTCGCCCGCCTGTCCGGGGTGTCCGGGCTGGTGCCGTCGGTGGACTGGCTGCTGTACAGCGCGATCCGCAGGGAGGCCCTGCTCACCTCACAAATCGAAGGTACCCAGGCGACATTGACCGATCTGTTCGACGAGGAAGCAGGTTTCGCCGTCAGCAACACAGACGATGTCGAGGAAGTCACCAACTATCTGCACGCCTTTCGGCTGGTGCAGGACAACCTGCGCGATCCCAACGGGCTGCCCATCAGCGTGCGCCTCCTGTGTGAGGCCCACCGTGTCCTGCTGGACGGAATGCGAGGTGCCGGGACGCAGCCCGGCGAACTGCGGCGCTCCCAGAACTGGATTGGCGGTACCCGTCCGGGCAACGCCGCCTTCGTGCCGCCGCCGGCCGACCGGGTGACAAATCTGCTGGGCGACCTGGAGCAATTCATTCACGACGAGGCAGGCACGCTGCCACCGCTGGTCAGCATCGCGCTGGCACACGCCCAGTTCGAAACCATCCACCCCTTCCTCGATGGCAATGGTCGCATTGGGCGCCTGCTGATCGCGGCGCTTCTCGAACACTGGGGGGTGCTGCCGGAACCGCTCATGTATCTCAGCGGGTACCTGAAGCAGCATCAGGCCGAGTACTACCGGCGCCTGTCGATCATCCGCACCGAAGGCGACTGGGAATCCTGGGTCGCGTTCTTCCTTGAAGGCGTGGCGACGGCCGCCAGTGATGCTGAACGCAGCATCATCGCCATCGCCAGCCTGATCGCGGCGGATCGGCGCCGCCTGCTCGAAACACCCAAAGCCAGCCCCGCCAGCTACCGGCTGTTCGAGTTGCTGCCCATGATGCCGCGCTTCACCATCGAGCGGGTGCGGCAAAAACTGGAAACCACCTTTCCGACCGCCACTGCCGCCGTCAAGGTACTGGAAGATCTGGGCATCGTGTCGGAAATGACCGGCCAGAAGAAGAATCGCAGCTACAGCTACCAGCCCTACGTCGAGCTGCTGTCGCGGTGATTACGCGGGAATTCGCACCGGTTCGCAGTGGTCCGAAATGGCTGACCGAGGACCCAGTTCTGCGGTCAACCATCCGCCACCAAACAAATGAAGAAGCCACCCTCGCGGTGGCTTTTTCATTTGTGGGCGAAGGTGGTGCGGATGAGAACCCCCGTTCCGGGTTCGAGGAGCATCGCGAAGCGATGCGACGACGCCGGCCAACGGCCGGCGGGCCTGAGCGTCAGCGAGGGCCGAGCAATCCGCGGCATGCGGATTGCGAGCAAGCCCGACGTGCGGATCATCGACTTCGCCGCCACCGAGCATCCGGCGTTGCTGCGGATGTGGGACAAGTGCCAGCGTGGCTACCGGGCGATGGGGTACAGGGTGGGTTCTGACGTGCCTGCGGAATGAAGACGAATTCGCCAGGACCTGAGGCCATCTCCACACCTTATCGTCGGACTATAAAAGGACTATATTCAGTCTTATTCAAGTCCGGAGCACCGCCATGCGCTACTCATCACAAGTCAAGCCCATCAGCTATCTCAAAGCCAACGCTGCCGAGGTTTTGACGCACCTCGCGGAGCAGCGTGAACCTATGGTCATCACCCAAAACGGTGAGGCCAAGGCCGTCCTGCAGGACATCGCCTCGTTCGAGGAGACGCAAGAAACACTGGCCTTGCTAAAAATCCTTGCGCTGGGCAATCAGGATGTGGTCGCTGGTAAGGCCAAACCCGTGGCCGACGTCGTTGCCCGCCTCCGTGCCAAGCGAGCCGCAATCTGATGGCAGGCACATCTGCCAAGTTCAGGGTCCTGGTCACCGAAGGTGCGGAGCAGGACCTGGAGGCCATCCACGACTACATCTCCGAATTCGACTGCGTGGCCAACGCCAACTATGTGTTGGATGAGTTCATGGGCGTTGTGGAGAGCCTGTCGAGATCCCCGGAACGCGGTAGCTATCCGAAGGAGCTGGTCGGTCTTGGGGTCAAAGAATACCGCCAGACCTTCTTCAAACCGTACCGCGTGATCTACCGAGTCACGGGTAGCCAAGTCATGATTTATCTGATTGCTGACGGACGCCGTGACATGCAATCCGTACTCGCTCGGCGCCTGTTAGGCGCTTGACCCACAGCAACCCGCGCCAGTGCTCATAAGCTCGGGAGGCGAGTCAGTAGATGGACATCCGCCGCCTCCACCAATCAAATGAAGAAGCCGCCGCTGCGCATCCTCATCGTCGGTGCCGGCATCGGCGGACTTAGCGCAGCACTGGCTCTCGCCCGTCAGGGTGCTTTGAGGGTGATTGCATGGCGATAGAGGACGCAGCGGTGCTGGCAGCGTGTCTGCGCAATAGCGACACCTCGAACATTCCCCACGCGCTGCAGCGCTACAAATCACTGCGCAAGCCACGAACCACAGCCGTACAAATCGGTTCTCGCGCCAATGCCGGGCTCCATCACATGCGCGCCCCGCGCAGCTGGTGGTGGAACATCCTCATGCGCCGCGCGAGAAAGGGTCTGGCGGCGCAAGCAGAGCGCCTCCACGCCTACGATGCACTTGCGGCGGCTACAGAATCGGGCGGCAACTAAACGCCCTTCTCGTCGCCCGGCAGGCCAACGCGGCCATACCCCTTCAGAATCAAACTCGGAGAGAGACCTCATGAATATCGGCGTTTTCTCCTTCAACACGGAATACACGCTTCGACTGGATCGCCTAGCGCGAGCGGTCGAGGAGCGGGGCTTCGAGTCTCTATGGGTCCCCGAGCACACGCACATTCCGGTGCCGAAGCCGGGCGAACCAGTCGATCCAGTCACCGGGATGCCGCTGGGCGGGACGCGCGAGTGGTTCATGCCCGAGGAGTACCGTCACATCGGGGATCCGCTTACCACGCTTGCCGCCGCGGCAGTCGTGACGACGCGCCTGCGGCTGGGCACTTGTGTATGCCTTATCAACCAACACCATCCCATTAACCTTGCAAAGCAGGTGGCGTCGCTCGAAAGGAGTCACGCATGTAACCGAAGCTGCTGGACGGTATCTTCAAGGTGAAGGGTGCGCGCTCAAAAATGGCGCTGCTGGCGTCCGATGAAAGCGCGCTGATCGAACTTCAACAGGTTGAAGTGCCAGCTATTCAAATGGGCTGTCACTAAGGTGGGCTTGGCGATTGCGCCGACGCAGCGCCGAGTGATTCAGTCACGAACTCGGCCCGCTTGGGATATTTCGCCAGCACGATGACGGGCGGAGGAAGCCGTGCGCAGCGCGGACGACTTCCACCCCAGCGAGATGTCAGGCAGCGCGCTCCAGCACGATGACCGGGATTTCGCGCGCGGTCTTGGCCTGATAGTCGGTGAACGGCGGGTACATGGCAGCCATCTGCTGCCAGACGCGGGTACGCTCCTCACCTTCCACCTGACGCCAGCGAGCCTTGAAGACATCGTTACCGAGCTTCACTCCCACCAATTCCTGTTCCTGCAGGTTGTGGTACCAGGCCGGATGCTTCTGCGCTCCGCCCTTCGAGGCGATGATTGCGTAGCCACCCGGGACATCGCCGTACAACAGCGGCATCAGGGAATCCTGGCCAGACTTGCGCCCGCGTGTGGTGAGTAGCAAGGTCGGCAGCGGGCCAGGGCCTCCCGCAAAGGTTGAGTCCCACAGATGCGCAGCAGCGCCATCCCGCAGGTAAAGCTCACGGTGCTCGGCAATCCAGCCGCTGTCGCTGGCCTCCTTGAGTTGCGCAACCCAGGCGGCGTCATCTTCTTTTATATTCGAGGTGCTCATGGCTCGTCCTGTCTTGATGGGTTTTGGTAAGTCCGAATTTACTGGATAGTGGCGGCGTAGGACACCGCTCTCCCGCCAGCCCGGATGTCGATCCGCTGCAGAGATTGGTGAATTCATCGCCGGGGACAGCCAAGCCATGACCGGTGACCGGTCGC
>Ga0315906_10008386_pt1 | contig 12395 bp, 19 predicted proteins | sample LakEriMetagenome_4_FD_203526 | JGI IMG/M metagenome (GOLD analysis project Ga0315906, IMG submission 203526) | Freshwater fungal communities from buoy surface, Lake Erie, Ohio, United States - Buoy 2 MA122 | ecosystem: Environmental > Aquatic > Freshwater > Lake > Lake biofilm | place: USA... | reverse complement strand
CCGATGGGTGACCGTAATCAAGTCCTCGGTCTTGGATAGTAGCTCTCGCTTCGTTGAGGTAATCACGGGCGTTCATCGATTAACCTGGTGCTGAGTCTGAGCTTTGATTAGGCGGCGAGCGTTTATCTTGCCCTGAATCTTGCCGTGTTCATGCCCCTTGGCGTAGCCAATTAAAAAGCCGGGAAGTGAGCCAATAAGCATCGAGAGTATAACTATGTGATCATGATTGGTAATCATGGTGAGCCCTTTCTGTTGTTGTTAGGCTCAGATTACATCAGGCGTATGCGACAGCCGCCTTTTTTAGATAACGAAACGATAACGATTTGAGACGGGTCTTCATCTTCAAGGTCAGGAATCCCAATTTCACCGCACTCTGCCATAAACCTTGCCCTGCACGATAAATGTGCCATTTTTTTCGATGTGAATTATATCCACTTGGACATTGCTGCCCTTGACATACATAATCGCAAAGGCTTGCTGCCAATTAGCCGTTCCCTTGGTGTATGAGGCTTGTCTAAAGTCCATGAGATTACCTACCTCAACTCCATGCAGAACACGCCCTAAACGCCCGCCAGAGGCTTCTGTGAAGGCGCTACGCCCTGCTCTGTGAGTATGTCCTGAGATGACATTCTTTCCATGCCTACGGGCTGCCTCAAGGGCTGAGAGCCCACCCTGCTGCTTGATAGGCGTATGGTCTCCATGGACTGCAATCCAGTTAGGAGCAATGTTCATAGGGTTCTTATGGAAGGTTATGCCTAGCTCATCGAACTTCATAAACTTCTCAAAGCGCAGCTCTGGCAAGGATAGGAATGAGGGAATCTTCTTCATAATTATGTTGTAGAGCCGGTCTGTGTGATTAGATCGTATGCAGTCTGTAACGCCCAGTTCCCAAAGAAGCTGAACGCAACGGTCACGATCATCGCCAAGGCTCTGCTCGTAGGCTTGCGGTGTGCCTTCTGACCATTTGCTTATGGTCTGAAAATCAATCTCATCACCGATAGTTACTGTCTGGTCTGGCTTAAATGTCTTGAGGAATCTTGCAATGTTCTGAGTTAGATGTATGTCCTCGAAGGGAACTTGTAAATCGCTCAGGATTACGATTCGCTTCATCAGTCCTCGTCATCATCTTCATAAGGGATATTGTCGATGCGGTTGGGTAGGCTAGGAAGAATCCAATCCGGATAAGCATCTCGGTCTGTGATAATGGCTAGAGATAAATCAACAGCAAAGCCAGCCTTACGCAAGGACTTGTACATCTCGTTGAGAGTAATAGCCCATTGATCTAAAGCGTTGTAAGTGTCTAGGTCTATGACCTTCTTCTTAGCCATGGCTTTATTATCGATCTAGAAGTATGTTGTAAATCTCATCGACACGCGAGTTAAGTCTCTTAATTTCAGAGAGTAAATGAGTAATGACATACCCAGCTAGACCGCCAATGACTGCCAAGCTCGCAAAGTAAAGAGTAAAGAAGTTCTCTTGTGTCACCGTTTAGGGCTCGCATATCCAAATACTCCTGCCACGATTGAACCGAGGATAGAGCGATAGTCCAAAGCAAAGTTTGAGGTTGTACCCCAGACTGCTAGGAACGCTCCAAGAGATACGATTGCAGGGTGCTTCATGTTCATACTGTGCCGCCTATCATTGGGATATCAAAGAACGAACCGTCTGTATCGCCCTTTGTAGTGAAAGAGATATGGCAATGATGGTCATGCGGATTGATTCCAGAATACTTGCGCCAGCGCCACCCCATGCGAGGGGAAGCAATCTTTCCTGCGAATATGATGTAAGCAATGCGCTTGTCAGACTTTGCTGCGTGTCGAATCTGATCCGCAAGGTCAGGCATGAGGTCAGGCTTTTTCTTTCCAGATAAATCCCTGTCAATATCAATGGCTCTGACGATACCCTTTGCATCAGGATTGTGGTCAGAAGTACGCGCTGAATGACGGGTATCGCCAATCCAGCCGTCTGAGGTTCGATCTCTATCTGGGTAAGTATCATCGAACTGCTCTCTTAGCTGTTGTCCGGCTTTACACAGAATGGGCTTCATTAGAACACTCCCATTGTTTTTTATTGTTTAAGAATAGTTCCGCATGGTCACAAGGAATTGGAGCTATAAAAGCATCATCGATTGGATCGTATGAATAGCCAATACCTGCATAGTTATAGCGAATGTTTCCGTTGTATGAAGTCTTAACCCAGGTGCCACCAAGATTATCAATAAGCCATTGATAGCCCTCATCGCCTGCCGGGTCATTATTGTCACCTACTACAACGCGAATGACGATGTTGTCCTCATTTAACTCTGCCCAGTTACTCATATTGCGTACCTCACAATAACAATTCCTGAACCGCCGGCAAGACCGACTGAACTACTAACTAGACCGCCGCCGCCGCCGCCGCCTGTGTTTACTGTTCCTGCTGTAGCAGAACTTGAACCCGCACCTCTACCGCCGCCGCCAGAACCTGCATCACCACCCGGACCGCCTGTATTTTCTCGACCAGCACCGCCGCCGCCGGCATAAAATCCGCTTACTCCAGTTGAAGTAGCTGTAGCCCAAGATGAATAAGTGTTTACTCCTGCACCACCGTTACCGGGATTAGAGCCAGCATTGCCACCAACTCCACCAGCACCGCCGCCGCCGCCGCCGCCGGCAGCACCATAATTACCACCGGCATTACCTTGACCAGATGTACCTGAGCCGGGACTTAATCCACCGCCGCCGCCTGAACCGCCTGTGCGACCATTGTTTGAATATGTAAATTGTCCGCCACCGCCGCCGCCTTTAACAAGTGTCAAAGCACCTAATTGTGAATCGTTACCATCAACACCTTGTCCACCTGTGCTACCTGCTCCGCCAGAGCCAACTGTAACTGTGTAAGAATTAACTGCAAGTGATTGTGAAGTAAATGCGAGTAATCCACCTGCGCCGCCGCCGCCGCCTTGATCTCTACCACCGCCGCCGCCGCCAGCGATAACTAATACATCGCATGATAAGGCAGCGCCAGATACGCCCAAGGTTCCGCTAGAAGTAAATACGCGATAGTTATAACCGCCAGAAGTGTAAAGAGTTCCACCCGTAACAGTTGGGGCTATAAATGGTGGACCAAATAAACCCGATGTGATTGCGCCAATCACTAGCCGATTGCCCCTACAACATACCAAGTGTCTGTTGCAGTCTTAATGCAAACTGCTGTCTTGTACTGAGCCAAGGTTGGAGAAGCTGCAACTGCACCGGCTGAGAGAACTGTAGTTGTGCCTGGAGTAACTGCTGAGATTGTGCAAAGTCCAGCACCTTTGTTAAGGACTGTAATTGCTGTGCCTACTGGAAAAGCTACTGAGGCGTTGGTAGGCAGCTTAAACGCGATGGCTGTTGCCTTATTCATGACCTCAAGCACCTGATATTGATCATTCAATACGGCTGTGTAATCGCTTGTATTGTCTGCGCCAATAGTAAAGGTCACCAAGCCGTTAAAGATAGGGGCTGTGAGAATGTCACCTGTCGCGGTTGGAAAGCCTGTTGCCATCTGTTTATCTCCTAGTAAGTCATTGCACTCACGCCAATTATACCGCGTTCTGTGCTTCCTATAATGAATCCATCGGTTATGGGCTCAAGTGTTGTAACTGTTACTTGCATTGAATTAGGGCTGATATTCCACGATAAGCCTTGGCATTGCAGGGTCTTAACGATGGTAGAGCCGTCTGGCTGGTTATTGCTGATTCTTAGATTGTCAAAGTAATCCAAGCCGATAATTGTGTCTGTTGGTACTGCTGGGTCTAGTAGATCGATAACCATCTGGTCAATTCGGATAGTTGTCTCAGCTCTAGTGGCTACATAGGTTGCAGCGATATTTAAGGCATTGGCATCAGTATCAATAACTAAGTCCTGTGCGCTGTACTGGTGAGGGAAGTATCGGGCAATACTGTCTGCGTTCTCGTAGAACTGAGCTGTGCCGCCAACACGGGTCATCTGGGCTTGATTGATGATGAGCTTGTCATCAAAGGCAAAGATGAGGTTACGGTAAGGAATACCGCCGGTCTGGTTAAACTCAATAGGAGTGCCAGAGATAGATGAAGCAACCTCGTTACGAGACTTAAATACTGCTGTGCCAGAGCCGTTAATAAAGAACGCGCCTTGCTCTGAGAACTCAGCGTTTTTAACCGCGTTAAGGCTTGTGCGTAGAGTTCCAGGGTCAGCAATGCAATTAGATTGACCAGTAGAGATTGTCCGCATGCTGGCAGGAAAGTCCACCTGATCTAGTATCTTGCCTATGCGTGTGCCAGTTGCTTGCCCTGCGCCCGAATCTGCAACGGTTGTTATCTGAGCCAAGTTAAACAAGCGGAAGGCATCGGCAATATAGATATCGACATAACCCATCTGCTCGGCTTGGTCATAGGTATAGCGGTATTCGGTTGTGTAACCTGAGAATAAGAACTCTTGGGTTGTTGCGGTTGTAGCTGCAATTCTGACCTTACGAAGAGGCACTAGATAGCCGTAATAAGGGCTGGCTGTGTTCTGAGGGTTAAAATAAGAATCTGGGTCTGTAATGCGTACAACGGCTGTGCCAGCGATATAGGTATCTGCTTGGATATCTCTGCCACGATTGATAGTTATGTTACGGACATTGGGAGTTAAATCAACAACTGGGACTGGAACGCTAGATGAACCAAGCGTGCCCGTGCCGAGAACTCCATATTTAGGATCGCCAATAGTAAACGGGTAGCCGAAAGTTGCACCTGAACTAAAGTCAAAGGATACGGATATCTCGGCAGGTAAAGTCATCGACCAGCGAAACTTCCATAGGTTCTATTAACGCTCGATGAGACTCCTGATAGAGAAGTGTCCTGTAAAGCTGTAGCAATCGCCTTACCATCGATATTAACCGACAATTGAATTGGTCCAGTAAAGTTAGATTGTTCCTCGGCTCTACGGAAGCTGCCGGGAGTTGATCTAGGGAATGGGGTCACATTGGTCTGTGGAACTTCAGGTACTTCAGGGAATGAAGGGTTGTTATTCCAGCCAAGAGAACTGTTAAAGTTAGGGTCACCAGTAACGATTAGAGAAGCTTTCTTGGCAAGTTCATCTAAATATGCACCCCACGCAGCAAAGGGATTCTTAGCATCTGGAAGGCTTGCAAGATACCCAGCTAAATCCTTGCTCAGTCCTTGAGCCGCCGCAATCTCAGTAGTTAGTTTCTTAGCTTCTGATACATTGCCAGTAATTAAAGCAAACTGGAGTTCAACGCGCTTACGATCTTCATCAGATAACTTACCCTGAAGGGCAGCAATAAGTTGAATCTGCTCTAAGTCAAAGATTGATGCAGCCTTCTTAAGTGCTGCCTGTTTCTTCTGTTCTGCTGTAAGAGCCTTGCTTGCCTTGACTTGAGCATCTTGAAGTTTCTTCAGTTGATCCTGACGCTTCTTCTCTGTTGCGGCTGATGAATCATAGAGGTTAGCCTGTGCGCCACCCATGAAGCGGCGACCTGCTCTTGGGCGCTCCTGTGCTTCATTACCTAATTTAGCCAATTGACCAATCAAGCCATATTCAAAGTTAGCAGATAGCAACTTGCCAAGAAGTCCACCGCTGATTGCTTTGTCGAAGGCGGTAAACTTGCCAGCCAAGACTCCAACGCCACGAATGGCATCGGCAGTAAAGTTAGATAAGCTGCTCATGGCATCGGCGACATCTTGAATATCTCCATCTTTGCCACCGGCTAGAACTAGTGCATCGACCAAGCCCTTGCCTATTACTTCTTTAGCGTTTTCAGATGCAACAGTAAGCACTTGCAACTTGCCAGCGTAAGTATCTAGGAAGGCTGCGTTAGCGCCAGAGAATTGAGCATTGAAGCGGCGCTGCACTTCTGTAAATGAGACGGTTGTGAGCTGTGCCTTGGTAAGCCCAAGATTGTATTTTCTTAATCCTCTAGTGTTGCCGTTGTAGGCATTAGCCAAATCCTGAGATACGGTTGTGAGATCGATGCCGCTTGCTCTCGAGGCTTCAATAGCCATGGTCAAGAGTTCCTGAGACTTAGTTAGTGATCCAGTTGTTGTCAGCAATGCTTGGAAAGCAGGGCGTAGTTGGTCATCGAGGACTGAACTACTTGACTCGAGCTTGGCGATGTAGTTATCAATCTGAGGCTGTGCGAAGGCTAGCCCTAGATTCTTAACCGCTGTGGATAGGCGATTGGCTGCTGCTTCATCTTCTGCAAAGGCTTTGACTGATGCCTTGCCGAAAGAAACAATTTTAGTGAGCGCAAAGACTGAGGCTATCTGCTTGCCTAGTTTGCCAACTGCCTTATCTAGTGATCCGGTTGCCTTCTGTGCCTTAGTAAAGGCTGCTTTGCCGGTGAACTCGGAAGCAATATCAACTCTTAAATCTGCCACTAGACTGGTCTCCTTGCATTAAATTTAGCTGCTGAAGTCTCGATTGCTTTGAGAACTCCTGCTGTCGCTTTGCCACGATCTTCCTCAAAGGCTCTGAAGATTGCTCTACCTGTCATCTTCTGACCCTGACCAGCGAGCTGACCGCCGAGCTTTGGAGTGAACTTGCCAGTAACGCCAGACTTGCGACCGGCTGTTTCATAGATAGCACCAGCAGCAGACTTATTGAAGATAGATGCCAAGGCTCTAAATCCTCGACGATTGGCTTTGCTTGGGCTGCTCTTGTAGCTGATGCTACGGCTGACCTGAGTTCTGTCATAGTAACGATTAGCCCAGCGACCCTTAGCGCCCTCGCGCTTAAGCCAGCCTGATGGCACTTCTGAGTTAGAAGGCAGGAAGCCTCGAGCGTTTCTAGTTACCGGCTTGAGAAAGTTAGCAATCTCTTTGGTTGTCTCTTTGGCTAAATCCGGCTCAAAGTTACGCAATGCTTTACGAAGAGCGACCGCGCCTTGCAGTTGAACTGGCATTGCTTCGCTCCTTCGCTATGTCCTTAAGGACTTCTATATGTGCCTTAAATGCCACCGCAGGTAGTTCCACGATGGATTGGAAAGGAACTCCATACTCATAACTCAGACGAGCTGCGAGATAAGTAATGGAGTTCCGATCCACCCTTAGACTAAAGGGTCAGACTCTAAGACCTCAACTGACTTGAGTGTCTCAAGGAACTGTTCCCCGAAAGGTTTAACGGTTTCACCTGAGCGCCTGATTGCTTCCCAGCACAGCCAATAAACATCTGACTGCTTCTGATCCTCAATCAAGGCTTTGTGAAAGCCCTTCTTGGCATATTGCTCAAAGCTATATTCAAGCACCGGAGTTATCTCGAACTCTTGTACCTGTCCATCAGCCCTTGTTACTTTGATTCTTGCCATTTTTAGCCCCTTACTTAGTTATTAGGAAGTTGTTACGGCAATTGTACCGTTTACATTCCAAGTTACGCTCTGAGTTGATAGGTCGCCAACTGCACCGTTGATAGGTGTTGTGTTATTGACTAGGCAGCTCATTGTGTAAAGTGGGTTTGTAGGTGAGGTTCCAGATGAAGTCTGCTTGACTGTAACAGTTGTGCTTGTTCCCCATACAGCCTGAAGTGTCTGGAGTGTCTTTGAAGTTGCTTCATCATTAAAGAAGTCGATTGTGATTGAAGATGCTTCCAAGCCCTTGACGAACTTGTGTCCTGAATCGCCCATTGCTGTAACTTCGAGCTCATCGAATGAGCGGTTGATTGTTACTGCTGAGACTAGGTTAGAGAGATCCACCGCGTTTACAGTAAGAACCACTCCGTTGCTTAGATATACTGACACGGCTTATTCCTCATCTTTCTTAGTTGTTGGTTTTGGTGCTGGAGCTGCCTGACCGATTTTAATCAGGAACTCTTTGTTCTCTTTTTCCCATTGTGCTAAATCGGTCATGATTTAACTCCATTCCGTTAGGGTACTGATTGCAATGTCGCAAGTCAGTAAATCTCCAGAAGCGATGCTTAGAACGCTTGGTGCGCTTACGCTTCCTACATTAAAGACAATGCTGGAAGCGTCTAGAAGCGCAAAGACTCGCACGATGTCGGTCTCGATGCCAGCAAGGTTGCCCTCATTGTCAAGCAATGGGACAAGGATCTGAATTCTGAAGTTAGCCAAGGGAGCGACAGAGGTTCTGTCATTGTTGGTTGGGGTGATATAGGGATCCCCTGGGGTGACGATTACTGAATTCGCCACCGGTGTTGCCGGCGGGAAGGAGAACACGCTGTACTTGGTGTTATCGGTAAGAGCTGACGCAATGCTAGATCGTAGGGTGGTTATCGCTGGCATCAGCCCACCATAGAACGAGGGTCAAGATATGGAGCAAGCAAGCCACGAACGCGAGCCAAGAGGGTGTTGCCCATGCGGTAAGGGCTAGGGGTAAATCCATCGATGGAGACGCCACCGCTTGAAGGAGCTTGACGGCTTTGCCAGATATCGATTGAGATCATCAGGCTTGCCTCTTGGATTGCTGGGATTGTTGTGTAATCCGCATAAGTCTCTGCTGCTGCAATGCCGAAAGGCGCAACTGTGTGCTTAGGGTTGCTGCTTGTGTGGGTTGTTGTGATGCTAAAGTCTTTAATGCCGACCTTGGTGATTGTCTTAGTACCGTTGTACTTTGTACCAGCACCGCTAATAACTACCGATTGTCCTACATAGAACACATCGCGGATATCTTCATCAAAGTAGAGAGTGCCAACTGTGCCTACATTGCCATGAGCAACGATTGGCTGTTGGTTCTTCCATAGAAAGGGCAACAAAACATCATCAGCAGCATCGCAGACAGACTGCAATACAGCATCAGCGTAGAGAGTTCCTACGCCGAGAGCTGTGCGGAGTTCTGCAACTGTTGTTACGCTCATTGTTATCCTTTCTAAAGACTCAGAGGGACTGCAAGGGCTCTGGCAGCCCCCCTGAGCGACTTAGTGTGGCTTACGCCTTGTTGATCTTAAACGCACCTGCACCGAGCTTTGTCGCGATTGCGCCATAGCCGTACATTGCGATTGAGACCTGACCTGTTGCAACTACATCTGCACGAAGCTGATAAGTTGGTGACTCGTACCATGTGTACGCATCTGGGTTTACGATGAGCATTGAGCCATCTGTGTCTGTTGTAGCTGCTGTGTTAGCAGTTACATAGAGATCGAGACCAGCGACATTGCCGCGGATTGATGTTGGTGTTACAAGACCGCCAGCGTTTTGTGGCTGTGCTGCTGTGTAGATTGGGCGACCAGAATCGTTAAGTGTCATGATGTTTGACCATTGTGATGTGTTAGCAATGATGTTACGAGCAAAGCCCTGTGTACCATTGTAAACAGATGCAGCACCGCGAGCAACGAATCCGAGGAGTTCTGCTGCTGTTGGGTATGTTGTGATTGTTGTTGCGTCTGCTGTTGCACCAGAGATAAGAGCAGCGTTTACTGCTGTGTCTGTAACCTTTGCGTACTGAGCAGCAAGGTTGTTCATAAGCTCTGTTACGAAGATTGGGTTTGAGCGATCTAGAAGTTCAACTGAGAATGTCTGAGCTCCTGCATACTTCTTCACATCTACTGTGACGAATGCTGCGTTCTGATCTACATCTTCAATTGTTCCTGCTTCTGCCTCGACTGTTACGCCGGGGAGAACTGTGATCTTTGGAAGTTGAAACTGCATGCCAGCGTCAGGCAAAGTTCCGCGGCTGATCGCATCAATGTTGCTTCTTGTGCTATTAGCAAGTCCGTTGATAACTGTTGAAAGCTGACGAGTTGGTACGAGACCAGCGTTGTCAGTTGTATCTGCGGCTGCTGCTAGGTATTGACGAGCTTCCTCTGATCCCATTGCTGCCTGAATTGTCATTTCGAGCTGCTTGTGAGCAGAGAAATCAAGGCGAGGCTTTGAGTAAGCCATTGCTGTAATTGTAGGGCGAGCAGCTTCTACAGCCGCAGCTTCTACTGGTGTTGCTTCGACCGGAGTGGTATCTTCCACGACTGTCTCGCTTTCTGTTTTGGTTTCTTCGACAGGGAGAGTTTCCTCTGCCGCGATCTCTAATACCTGAGCAGACTTAAAGGCTGGCTCTGTGACTAGAGAAACTTCTTTTAACTTAGCCGCTGATACGACTGTGTGACCATCGCGTGATGGCTTAGATGCAATGATTTCTGCGCCGATAGAAAGTCCGGATACGAGACCTTCTTGCGCCATTACTAGGGCATCGTTACCGCCAGTTGAACGGCTTAACTTAAATGTTGCGTAGATGCCGTCTGCGCGGGTTTCTGCTGCAATCATGCGACCGACTGGCTTCTTCATGTCATGCTGTGAAAGCAACTTAATCTTGCTGACATCGCCGATTTCAATAGACCCAGCCTCAAACGCATAAGCGCCTAGGTTAGTGTTACCAACTTCTCCAGTACCAAGGGGAACGATTTTGCCAGAGATTTCTCTGCGATCCTCATTGCACTCAATTGATGCTGCTTCGATGTATAGGGTTTCCATTAGTCTCCACTTTCATTTCCGTTAGGAGTTAAATCTTCCATTTCCATAGCCTGTTCAGTTGTAATCAAGCCAAGAGAAAGCATTTTCTCTAGAACGAGTAAACGCTCCATAGGATCAGTACGCAAGAAGCTGTCATCGAGGGCAAACTTCACATAGTGACCGTCTGTAGAAACATCGTTCATTGATAGGCGTGACTCAATCGCTGAGACATAAGGCTGAAGGGTAAAGGCGTACATCTGCTTGCGCTCATCTTGGACATTGGCGTAAGTCATTGTTGTGTTCTGTGATGCAGAGACATAATAAGGATCTACAGCGCAAAGACGGGCGCACTCAGTCGCTAGGTTCTGAATTGCATCGTTGTAGCCCATGTCCTTAGGACTAAAGCCGATAGGCTCGTAATCAATTGTTGAGGTTAGGTAGGCTGTGCCATTATTTTGGCGGGCGCGCTTCCAAGCTGCGAGAAGTCCAGAGACTTCTTGAGGTGGTAGGTCTGCGCCAGTATTTTTTAGAAATCCTGTTGCTGAAGGAGTTGCAAGAGCGACACTAGCTGCGCGTTGTGCATCAAGGGCAGCCTTAATGGTCTGCGCGCCAATGCTTAGGATTCCTTCATCTTTCTGGAAAGTAATAAGTGATCCGAGACCTGACATTGGAACTGGCTTACCATCAATGCTGTATTCAGTTACGAAGTTAGTTGCAGGATCGGTTAAGAAGCTGACTCGAGTGTTAGCAATCCAGTTAGCGCGAGCCATGCGACCATCTTCAGCATAGACCTCAGTAATCTGCCAGAAAGCCTGACCGTACATAAGTAACGAGTCCAATGTGAAATACATGGTGACATATCGAGGCTGGTGAACAGAAGGCTGCTCAACCCATCGAGGTGGAGCGATGTGCTCACCTGTGGACTTCTTGTAATACTCGAGAGGGATACTTGCAATCGTGCCGGAGATTAGATCACGGCAGCGTTTGATTGCGGGAACGCCTAAAGCCATCTGGCGAGATACAACAGCAGGAAAGTAATTGTTGTAACTGTAGAAGCTGTCGTTCATTATCTGCGGCGCTTCTTGCGCTTGCAGGACTTGCGGCTTACGCGAAAAGAGACCCATAGAGGTCAATTATACACTACATGTAGGTCAATCTGAGTATATAGCCGCTACCTGTTGTGGTTTGTTTAGCATGTGTACAACCATCGCTGTCGAGATAGCACCCGATACATCACCGGCTGATTTTCGCTTAACGATTCGCCATGAAGAGTCGTTGGTCTTAGCTGCGCAATTGTTCATCTGTTGAATCCAGTTCTCTTGACCCGCATGAACCAACCTATGCGCGTTCAGAGCATCATTGAGATCCGTACATGCTTGATAGAAGGCAGCACCCGATACATCGACAACCATCTGACCAGCATTAGCAAGGCGGTCGGCGATTGACTGGCTGGTGTACTTGTCAAAGCAAATCTGACGCGGTCTGTATAAATCTGCGTGAGCCTTTATCTCAGCTGCAATCTTTAGATCATCAACGCTTATTTGACTTTCCCATGTCTGGAGTATTCCAATTCCAATGCGACCATCTGGGAGTATTTGACCAGCAACGAGGCTTGCATTACGGCGAGACGGACTGACATCAAAAGCAAAGACTGTATAACCGCCCGGCGGAATCGTGAGCGAGGCATCTGAGGTTTCCTCAAGTATTCCATGAGTCCACGGGCTGCTGAGAGAATCAATCCATTGGCAGAGCAACTCAGTTCTAGTATTTTCAATCGGGCTAGTCGCAACTGCTTCTTCAAGGGCTTCCTCGCTTATCGTATAGCCAAGTGCAGGGTTAGCTTGAGCCCAGCCTTGGCGGTCGGTTATCTTGCAGTATTGTGGAGCAGAGTATTCATAGAACCCGAAAGATTTAGGTGGGTTCTCTAGCGCCCGTTCTCGCATTCCATTAAGGACAACTGAGAAAGCGTCTCCTGCATTCGATGTAAGCAGGGTCGAAGA
>Ga0315906_10008383_pt1 | contig 12397 bp, 12 predicted proteins | sample LakEriMetagenome_4_FD_203526 | JGI IMG/M metagenome (GOLD analysis project Ga0315906, IMG submission 203526) | Freshwater fungal communities from buoy surface, Lake Erie, Ohio, United States - Buoy 2 MA122 | ecosystem: Environmental > Aquatic > Freshwater > Lake > Lake biofilm | place: USA... | reverse complement strand
GTTTTACTTGATCGGTTGTCACGTTTCTGTTTTCAATCGCTTGTTTGGCAATACGCATTCTGTCTTCTTCGAACCATGCATTCTCCACATTTTGAAGAATAATTTTGAATTCAGTAGCGCTTACACCAAGCGAAACGTGCCCAGATCCGCAATTATCGCCGTGCTGATCATGACCGTTGCCATGACCGTGATCGTTGTAAACTGGCTTAGCGACAGGGCGACCACTTGGACGTGGAGATGGTTTAGGGCGTTGATCCACAGTTGGAGTTCCACAAGTTCTCTTTGGAGTGACATTCAAATCAAGAGATTTATTTCTTAATAATGAAGCAGTCACAATAGAGTTTTCGGGAACTAGAACGCGTCCGTCGTAGAGGATTGTTCTGTGTCCTCCATTACCGACTTGTTCATCGCGGTAGATTCTTAAAGTGTGATTACCTGCTGCAACATCTTCTAGAGACCAACGATTGAACGTGATAGTCTTTTGATTGTCCCATTCGATAGTCACTCTCTGAGTATCAAAAAGGCTGAGGTTGAATTCGGAATTCCCTCTCGCAGAAGCTTGTGACGCAAGTGCGGAGAGGCCGAAGATCGAAGTGATAAGTAAAATCTTTTTCATGTTTTGGCCCTCCTTAAATTTTAATTGTACTTGAGGTACGGAGCCAAAACCAAAGGGTGTGCCAAATTCCGAATTAGTCTTTGATGCGACTAAAACGAAGTGCTTTCAACATGAAATCAGGAAGCGGTTTTAATGGATCTCTTTTCTCGACATTCAAGAAGATTCCCCACTTCTCCATGATTGGAACTTTGTACACTTCAATCATCTCAATAAGGGTCACATCATTGTCTTGAATGTAGGTGCAATGCACTTTGGTTTGTCCCATGCCGATAGCATTGTTGCTATCACATGTGAAGCCATATCCCGCAGCGGCCAAATCCTTTCCTAAAGCCGCCATTCCTTTTACATCAAAACCAATATGTGCGAAGCCAGTATCGCCCCAAATTCTATCTTTAAAAATATAGTTTGGAGTGCGGTCCAATGCTTGAATTAATTCGATATAATTTTTACCAGTCACCTTAGCAAAACCACCTCCTGGCTGCGCAGACTGCGTAAGCAGTACACGACGGTATTTATTTTTTCCTCCAGGAAGATTTTTCCAATCTTCAAATACACCTGTCGAATCATAAACCACTTGATCGAAACCAAGAATATCTCTGTACAATCCAAATGCTTTATCCATGTCGCTCACACCAGTGCTGCAGCCAATCACACCACCGCTGTGGTGATTCGCATCCGTGTACCATTGATCGCCTTCTACATATTGCCAAACATTTCTATCTAAATCTTCAAGATAAAAAGTTTTTCTACCTGAAGGATCAAGGGAAATATCTGTTAATGCTGGCGCGCCATTTTCTTTACAAAATACATGTGATGCTTCGATGTTTTTGCATTTCAATTGTGTGATACAGATCCCCAAATCACCAACGAGAATATCAAATTTTGCGCGCACAGGTTTAAAAGAAGTCGGACAAATAACTTCTATTGCACAACCGCCTTGAAGATTAACAACCATGCTTGCACGCTTTGTAATCGTGCTATTGCGCGTATACACATCCATAAGCGGAGCGGGTTGCACAGAATCGAAAAATGGAATATTCAAACCAAAAAACTTTCTGTAAAACTTAAGTGATTTATCCATCTCACTCACTGCAACACCGATATGCTGAAGTCCATTTATACGCTTATACATGGTCTAACTAATTTTTTGTTTGATAATAGCGATAAGTTCATTTCTCAAATCTTGGAACTCATCAAATTTACTCGGATTGGAATTTTTAAATCTCAAAAAAGACTGAACGGCTTGCCATTTTCTATAAATAAACAACCATTTCTTAGCCACCCAACCTACAATAGGTCCAGTGATTGTGATAATTAAAAACGCCATTAATTTTTCATTAAAAAATAATGACGCTATCCCGGAAATAATTAACCAATAAATAGGAAGCAAGAAGGTCCAAAATGCAAGTCGAATAGAGTTCTTGAAAAGAGGATCCTTCACTTTTGTTTTTACAAAATTTTCAATGAATCTCTCAAATGGTGAATAGATTGTTCTTCCTATCAAATAAAAAGGAAGAAGAAAAATCAAACCTAACATCATCAATGGCATGTTGTATCTGCCTGATGCCACCTCTTCCTTGATGTGATATCGATCGCAAATAGCTTTGTATTTCTTCGTCTTATCAATTACATCGAACAGAAAAGAACTTCCTTGAATTTTACCAGAAAAAATGCGATACGCCTCGTATTGATCTTTGAGCAATTTGGATTGAGGAACTTCAAAACATAGATCTCTTAAGTAAACTATCTCATCATAGCCTTCTTCAATTTCCAGATCGATAATAAGCTTGCTTAATCTCATCTTGCATTCAGCAAGAAGTTCATTCATTCCCTTGTTTGAATCCTGCTTGTAGATTTCGTAAAATTTTTCTATTGAAAAAGCTTCACCAAATTTCACTACTGCTTCGGGATGATGATTAAAGAAATCGGAGTAGTCCAATCCCATTGGAAGGACTAAAATATCTTTTGGCGAGACACCTGCGTCCATTGCTCCGAAAGCAACACGCGCCATTCCCTTTTTAAATTGAAATAGCTGTTTACGTCCTCGATGTGTTCCTTCAGGAAACAAAGCAATCACCGCCCCGTGGTCTATACGTGCGTAGCATTCTTTAAAAATCTGATCATTTTTATCGAACATGCCTTCCACTTTATCGCGTTCACGATAAACGGGAAGCATATTGAACGTCGCCAATATTTTAGCGACAGCCGGGATTTTAAAGACATCTGATCGTGTCAACCAATGGAGCTGGCGTTTTGTATGCACACAACCCAAAAGAGGGTCTAGTAGGGCATTCTGGTGATTTGAAATTAGAATAACTGCTTTATCTTTTGGAAAAAACTTCGTGTCAATAATTTCAATTCGCTTAAAGAAATGACGAAACCCTAGACGAATCCAGGGTCTCAATGTTGCGTAAATAAATGTTCTTGTTTGGGCCAACTATAGAAGTGCTGAAATTATTCGTTGTAGTTCATAACCTTGTGACCACCAGCTTGCAGGTATTGATCACGAGAGAACAGCTCAACGTCAGCTTTCATCATTTCACTTACTAATTGATTTAATGAATACTTGTGTTTCCAGCCAAGCTCTCTTTGTGCTTTTGATGGATCACCGATAAGAAGTTCTACTTCTGTTGGTCTGAAGTATTTCGGATCAACTTCGATAATAACCTTACCTGTTTTTTTATTGATACCTTTTTCATTTTCTCCAGCACCTTGCCATTCGATTTCAATACCTACTTCACCGAAAGCGAGTTCACAGAATTTTTTAACGCTATGTGTTTCACCTGTGGCAAGTACAAAGTCATCTGGAGTTTCTTGCTGCATCATCAGCCACATTCCTTCCACGTAGTCTTTTGCATGACCCCAGTCGCGCTGTGCGTCTAAGTTGCCTAAGTATATTTTTTCTTGCATGCCGAGAGAAATCTTTGCGGCACCGCGAGTAATTTTTCTAGTAACGAAAGTTTCACCACGAAGAGGAGATTCATGGTTGAAAAGAATACCATTGCAAGTGTACATTCCATATGCTTCACGGTAGTTCTTAGCTATCCAAAACGCATAAAGCTTTGCAACTGCATATGGGCTTCTTGGGTAAAAAGGCGTTGTTTCAGATTGAGGCACTTCTTGCACTTTACCATAAAGTTCGGAAGTAGAAGCTTGGTAGAATTTGGTTTTCTTTTCAAGACCAAGAATTCTGATTGCTTCAAGAAGTCTCAAAGTACCTATTGCGTCTGCATTTGCCGTGTATTCTGGAGTTTCAAAAGAAACGTGCACGTGACTTTGAGCCGCGAGGTTATAGATTTCGTCTGGCATTGTTTCTTGCACCAAGCGAATCATATTGGTAGAATCGGTTAAATCGCCGTAATGAAGGGTCATTTTTACGCCTTCTTCGTGTTGATCATGGTATAAATGATCAATACGATCGGTATTAAAAAGTGAACTTCTACGTTTCACGCCGTGAACTTCATACCCTTTGCTAAGGAGTAATTCAGCCAAATAGGCTCCGTCTTGACCGGTAATACCAGTAATGAGTGCTGTCTTTTTCGCCATAATATTTAATCTGATCTAGGTCAGGAATAGTGGTGCAATTTACGGATGAAATCAGCGATTTTGATCTTCTCGCGAAAATTGGATTTCAGAAAGGCGCTTGTAAATACCATTTTCTTTTGCCATGAGATCATTATGAGTGCCTACTTCAACAATTTCGCCTGCGTCTAAAACAATGATTTTATCGGCATTACGAATGGTTGATAGTCTATGCGCTATGACAAGTGAAGTTCTATTTTTCATTAGAATATCAAGGGCACCCTGAACCAATTTTTCGCTTTCACTATCGAGGGCGCTCGTGGCCTCGTCCAAGATAAGGATTCTTGGATTCTTGAGCATGGCACGCGCAATAGCAATGCGTTGACGTTGTCCTCCGCTCAATTGAATTCCACGATCTCCAACAACGGTTTGCATTCCTTCTGGAAAGGACTCGATAAACTGCATGGCATTGGCTTTTAAGGCAGCTTCAGCCACTTCGCTATCTGTAGCATCTGGTTTTCCGTAGGCGATATTTTCGCGAATGGTGCCGCCAAATAAGATAACTTCTTGAGGCACGTAGGCCATTTGGCTTCGCAGCTCGGACAAGCCATAGTCCTCTGCTTTTTTATCATCGAACAGAATGGCACCTTGTTGAGGAATATAAAAACGCTGAATTAGGGCGGCTATGGTTGACTTTCCTGAACCAGACGAGCCCACAAGCGCCACTTGTTGACCGGGCGCCACATCGAAAGATACATTTTTAAGCACCTCAATATCTGGCCTTGAGTCATAGTGGAAGCCGATATTCTCAAAGTGAATTTTTCCTGAAAGTTTAGAGGCATTCTCGATTTTTTCAAGTGGAATATCCTCTGTTTTTTGCTCAAGAATTTCCATCACATTTTCAATGATACCCAAGCTTCGGCTGAGTGTTCCCATTTGTGCCGCAAGCCCACCGATCGAACCTGCTACTAGACCTGTGACGAATACGAAGGAGGACATTGCACTAGAATCTATTTCTCCTTTGTCTCGCAAGTATGCACCAACACCCATTACGAGTCCTAATGCACCAAATAAGAATACGATGATGAATGTACCGAAGAGTCCACGCCATACAGCGCTTTTCATCGCAACACTTTTTATTTCACCCACACTTTTAAAAAAGCGATTTGCTTCGAAGTACTCGTTGTTGAATGATTTTACATTCACAATTCCAGTGAATGATTCGTTGACAATTACTGAAGATTCAGCTACTTTATCCTGAGTAATTTTTCCGAGTTTCTTGATGTATTTTCCAAAAATAACAATCAGGATAATCATTACCGGAAGTGATAAAAGCATCACTAGTGTGAGTTTGTAAGAATAGGATACAAGCCAAATAACACCAGCTACGATGATTACAATTTGACGAACAAATTCGGCAACTGTGATCGTGAGTGTTTCTTGTATGGTAGAAATATCAGAAGAAAGTCGGCTGGAAAGATCTCCTACTCTACGCTCATTGAAAAACTGCATTGGCATTCGGATGATGCTGGTAAATGCATCTTTGCGCAGATCCATCATTGCATTTTCGGTGACATAAGAGAAAATGTATACACGAAAGAAAGAAAAGAAACCTTGAATGATAAGGAGCACAACCAGAACGAACAAGGTTGTTCCCGTGTCACCCCAGAGTTGATCGACGTTGAATTTTTCGATGATAAAGCTTGTCATCTGACCGCCCGGAATCTGAGCTCCATCTTCAGGCTTAACCACGAGGCGACCGAGCAATGCAGTGATGACAATGACCAATAGACCTGAAATAACCAGCAACAACATACCTACAGAAAAGAGGTATTTGTGAGGTTTTAGATACTTAAATATGCCGAGAGATTTGAGCAGTGCTTGCTTCGAAATCTTCTTTTTATCTTTGTTTTCGTCTTTTTCCAAAATAATCGTCCCGGCTAATAGTTTAGCCGGGACGAAATTAGAGTTTGATTTAGTAAAACAGTTATAGTATTGTCAGAAATCCTTAATAACCTTTTTGAATCTTGCGTGCTTTCTTCAATTGTTTGTTGAGTTCCATCGCTCTGTCGTCTGTGTATTCGTAGTCAGGTATAAGCTGACTATACTCAGCATCCCAGCGCACTTTTACCCAATGTTCTGCCAAGGTTGGGAATTCAACATTGTCAACTGGCTTGAAAAGACCAACATCGATATTGCATTCATAACCAGATTTGCGACTTGGCACCGAGCGGGCATCCACATAAATCTTCTTGTTTACGTAGGTTGTGCCACCGAACCAAAGTTCATATTCGTGTCCTACCGGCACAATGAATTCATAAGATCCTGCTTCATTTGAATTGAATGCAGCATAGATTTCTCTGTCCTGGTAAACCACCACTTGGACATTGGTTGCTTCTTTGTCTGCTTCAGACATAATATCGATTTCAAAGATTTTTCCTTGAACGACAAAATTCTCCTCTCCTACCTCTTTTTTAGCGAACAGAGGAGTTGTAAGCAAAGCGAAAATTGCAAAAGTTAGGGTTTTCATTTTTTCTTTATTTTTTTAATAACCATATGCATTGAGTACTGAGAGTATTCTCTCTTTCATTTTCGCATGGTATTTATCGTCCCATACGAGTGTTTTCTTTCTAGGACTATATTCAGCTTTGGCTACAGGTAGTTGCGACATAAAGTCGAGACCTACATATTCGTTGTTTCTGAATAGCGCCATATCCACATTCATTTTCAACATTTTCTTATCCGCTTCATCATAAAATTTGGCAATGTCCACTTCGATGATCTTGGTAACATATTTTCCGCCTCCATACTTTACAGTGTATTTACTTTTGAATGGAAGGTTGAGTGTGTACTTACCTTTAGTAGCGGACACGACAGTGCCTAGTAATAGGTTATCTGACCAAAACTCAACAGTAACACCATCAAGTGTTTTCTCAGCTGAATCGGTGAGGTTTATAGAAGTAATTTTTCCATAAAAATTTATCATTTCCCCTTCGGGATATTGCGCAGATGCGATGTTAATCGCAAGTGCCATAATGATTGTTAAACAAAGTCTCATTTCTATAAGGGTTTGGTGTTTGTACGCCCTCTGTTCTGTTTTTGTTTCATTTTCAATAAATCTGCTTTAAAAATTCATTCCTTTATTTTGATTACTTATACCCAAAAAAACATCCGCCTTGTCCTCCTTTCAGTAAAAATTAGACGATTTAACAATCATTTCACATTTATATGTCTGTACATTATATGTAGCTACATATATTTGTCCCATGACAATTGAAGAAGCTATTAAACAGCCCAAATTCACAAATGAGTATCATAAGCTCATGGTGAATCTATTGTACACTGCTAGTTGGGTGGACGTGAAGCATCAGCAGTTCATGAAGAATTATGGCATCACAGTGCAGCAATTCAATGTTCTCCGAATTCTTCGCGGTCAGAAGGGTAATCCGCTTTCGATCAATTCTTTGATAGAACGTATGATTGACAAAAGCAGCAATGCTTCCAGAATAGTAGACAAATTGGAGCAGAAAGGGTATGTGCTTCGCACCGTATGTCCCAACGACCGCCGTCAAGTGGAAGTGCGCATAACAGAAGAAGGCATTGCTTTTATAGGTCAGCTTGATGAGCCGGTAAAAAGTCTTCAGCAGTATGCTCATGGTTTAAACCAAAACGAGGTCGAAATAATGAACAGCTTGTTAGATAAGATAAGAAATTCAGAAATAACAAATAAGTAAAACAAATAAAAATCAAAATGAAAAAAATCATCCTTACCCTAGCTGTCGCTGTATTTGCAGCATCATCAGCATTTGCTCAATTGACTGACGGCAAATTCAACATCGATTATAAAGCAAGCACAATCAACTGGCACGGAGAGAAAGTAACAGGTTCTGGTCACGATGGTACTATCCGTGTATCTAGCGGTCAAGTTACAGTTGCTAAAGGAAATGTAACAGCAGGTAAATTGAAAGTGGATATGAATGGCATCACTTGCACAGATTTGACTGATGCAGAGTCGAACTCGAATATGATCAACCACTTGAAAAGTGCTGATTTCTTCAACACAGCAGCTTTCCCAGATGCTAACTTCGAAATAGTTTCGGTTAAAGCTGAAGCAGACAAATCTGGTAACACACATAAAATCACAGGTAAATTCACTATCAAAGGAATTACTAAAGAGATCTCTTTCCCTGCTAAAGTTACTGGCACTGCAGCTCAAGTTAACATCACTGGAACGTTCAATCTTGATCGTTCACAATTCGATGTGAAATATGGCTCATCAACATTTTTTGATTCTTTGGGCGACAAAGCGATCAACAACGATATCAGACTTACTTTCAACTTGGTTGCTAAGAAAGCATAATTTCAAAAACATTTATTGATTGCGAAGACCTCCAAGTTTACTTGGGGGTCTTTTTGCTTTTCGCCTTTTTCCTCTCAGGATCTTCCGGAAAGAAATATCTAAAATCCACAGTAAGATAACTGCCTGAAATCGGAAATTCTACTCGTGTTGGATAGGTGTTCAAATCAAAACGAGCAGCAGTGCGTGCTATATCCGAAAAAGGACGGTGGAAGGTGGCACCGAAATAAAAGTATCCCGATTCTTTTGATCTGTATTCAAAGCCATAGTTGGCAAGAACAGAAAACTGCACCCAACGATTCTTATATGTCGTTTGATAAAAGTCGAATCTAAGAGTATCACGTCGTGCATCCGATTGGCTTTCTACATCCGTAGGATATAAATCGATTGAAAACCCACCACTTGCGTTCATGAAAAGATTTTTACCCAATCGCACATAGATCATTCCTTGCAATGGAATTTCGTATCCAATGAAACGAAAGTTTAGGGTTTCCGGTTTATCAAGAATAGGGTGATTGAACTGGATAGAATAATTACGTTGAACTAGGTTGATGCCTGTTTCTAGGCTCCAGTTTTTTGTTAGTCCTTTTCGAATAATCATTCCGAAGTTGATACCAAACTTCGGATTAAAATCTAAAGACAAATCACCGTTCTGAATTGATTCAGCGGTGGTACCAAAAAACTTACTCGTTATCATTGGCTTGAATTGTATTCCAAGCGTAGTGACGTTTTCTTGTGTTTTCGCCAAATTGCAAAAAAGCAAGAAAATCAAAATCACACTTATTTTTCTATCCATTCGGTTACGTATTCCAAAGGTCTTCTGTGGCTTTTTGGCCATTCATTATCAGTATATCCAAGGTAAATTAACCCGAGGCACTTGTCATCTTCTTTTAATCCCAAAAAAGAGTTCATTTCTGGAGTGTAAATAAGTTTTGGGGTTGCCCAAAAAGAACCAAAACCATAAGCTGTTGCGGTAAGCATGATGTTTTGGACAGCACATGCCACCGCCTCAATTTCTTCGATTTCCGCTATTTTACCGGAAGGATCTCTTTCCATGCAAACGGCAATGACAGCAGATGCTTTAAGAGGTCTTTCCTTCATTTTGGTGAATTTACCATTATTGAAGGACTCCTCTGGCGTTTTCATTTTATAAAGTTCCGGCAAAAATCCCGATAGTTTTACTAGTCCATCCTCCATAAATATTTTGAATCTCCAAGGCTGAGTCATACCATGCGACGGCGCCCAAGAGGCATTGGTAAGCAATAGTTCAATTTGCTCACGATGAATTTTCCTAGTGTTAAATTGTTCTGGTGTGATCGATCTACGATTTCGAATCACATCAGTTATTTCACTCAAATTATACTTCATGCTTTCAAAACAATTAATATTGGCAAAGCTAATGCGTGAACTCTTCGCGCATCTTACTTTTGTTTCAATATCTTCAAATGAAAACAATCATTATTACAGGCGCTGGCTCTGGCATGGGGCAAGCAACAGCGATACGACTATCACAGAACAGCTCGAACAGGTTGATTCTAGTGGGCAGAACGAAAAGCAATTTGGAATCTACGCTTTCCATGTTAAACAATCCGTCTCAACATTTCATTTTCTCAATGGATGTTCGTGATTCCCATGCTTGGAAAAACAACCTTCGTTTTGTGAATGCCGAGACATTAAACATTTCTGCGGTGTTTGCCAATGCGGGTATAGGTGGAGAAAATCACTACGGAGAAAATGATAGGTGGGACGATATAATTTCGACCAATCTCACAGGAACCTATGCTACGATTATGGAGGCCCTCCCCTATTTGACTAAATCATCAGAGGAGTTCAAGCATATTGTGATTACTTCTTCTTGTTTGGCAAGATTTGGCGTACCCAATTACACGGCATACTGCACCGCGAAAACAGGGTTATTGGGATTAACAAAAGCTTTAGCAGTTGAGTTGGCAGCTCAAAAGATTTTAGTGAATGCGATTTGTCCTGGATGGGTTGAAACAGATATGGCCAAAGCAGGCATTCAGATGCTAGCAGATCGAACAGGCAAGGACTACAAAAATGAATTTGATCAACAGATGAGCTATGTTCCATTGCAGCGTATATCACAACCCGATGAGATTGCGGCTATGGTTGAATTCTTAATGAGTGGAAAACAAAACTCCATGACTGGTCAAGGAATAGATATAAATAATGGTTCATACATGATCTAATGAGAAGAATTTTCATCACTTTAATAGTTTGCAGTTTGGCTATGATGAGTTCTCACGCTCAGTCAGATTCTGCGATGATAAAAAGCATTTATAATGAAGTTTTGACGAATGGCGAATGCTATGAAAACTTGCGTTTTTTATGCAAGAACATTGGCAACAGAATCGCAGGAAGTGAGAATGCCGATAAAGCAATTCTTTGGGGCGAAAAAGTGATGAAAGACTACGGATTCGATAGCGTTTACATCATGCCGGTTGAAGTTCCTAATTGGATAAGAGGCAAAAAAGAAGTGGCTTATTATTCCGTGGAAGGAAAGCGACTTGATGTTCCGGCTGTTGCACTTGGAGGTTCGGTTGGTTCTGAAAAGCCTATTACAGCAGAAGTAATTGAAGTAAAATCATTCGATGAACTTCGTGCACTTGGAGAAGAAAAAGTGAAAGGTAAAATTGTTTTCTTCAATAAGGCAATGGACCCAATGTTGATTAATACTGGCGCAGCTTATGGAGGAGCTTACGAGATTAGAGGGCAAGGCCCAATTGAAGCCGCAAAGTTGGGAGCGGTAGGCTGTCTGATTCGCTCATTGACCTTAGCGGATGACAAATATGCGCATACAGGAGCTACAAAATATGATGATAGTGTCACCAAAATTCCTGCTGCGGCATTGAGCAGTGTAGATGCTCGCGAGCTCAGCAGACAAATAAAATTAAATGGTTCAATAAAATTTACATTGCATTTGACCTGTCAAGTATTCCCAAGAAAAATGCAAGGCAATGTAATTGGAGAGATAAGAGGTTCTGAATTTCCCGATGAATTTATTGTGGTAGGCGGTCACCTTGATTCATGGGATATTGGCGAGGGAGCGCATGATGATGGCACTGGGATAGTTCAATCCATTGAAGTAGCCCGTGCATTAAAAGCGATTGGTTACAAACCAAAACGTACCATTCGAATTATTCTCTACATCAATGAAGAATTTGGCAACGATGGTGGTGAGACATATGCATCCGTTGTGAAATACAAAGGGGAAGAGCATATTGCGGCAATCGAAAGCGATGGTGGTGGATTTACACCTCAAGGGTTTAACTTACAAGGTACGGATGCACAAATGGAACAGCTAAAATCATGGAAACCATTGCTTGAACCTTATCAGCTTTTCTCATTCAGACAAGGATGGAGTGGTGTTGATATTGGTCCATTAAAAAATGACCGAATTGCCCTGTTTGGTTTATCAGTCGATAGTCAGCGATATTTCGATTATCATCATTCTGGAAATGATGTTTTCGAAAACGTAAATAATCGCGAATTAAGTTTAGGAGCTGCTGCTATGGCCTCTCTTGTATTTTTGATAGATCAAAGCGGGATACCTTCTGGCGAGCAATAAAAAAAGGCGCTGTAGATGCGCCTTTTAATTGTAGAATGTATATGCTTACGGTTTTGTCACAATAAGTTTTTCGACATATTTTTCATCACCAGAACTGAGATAAACATTGTAAAGTCCAGTTGCCAATTCCATTTTCGGATTGATTTCGACGTTCATATCGGATGTTAGATAAATGAGTTCTTTATAAACCAATTTTCCCATCAGATCATAAACCACAACTTCAATTTGTTTAGCATCATTAGTTACAAATGCTAGGTTGATTTGTTTTCCATCGTTTGGATTTGGGAAAATTCGACCAGAAAAAGTTGGTTCT
>Ga0315906_10008381_pt1 | contig 12400 bp, 10 predicted proteins | sample LakEriMetagenome_4_FD_203526 | JGI IMG/M metagenome (GOLD analysis project Ga0315906, IMG submission 203526) | Freshwater fungal communities from buoy surface, Lake Erie, Ohio, United States - Buoy 2 MA122 | ecosystem: Environmental > Aquatic > Freshwater > Lake > Lake biofilm | place: USA... | reverse complement strand
TACCAGCATGGGTACAAGGAGTACTTCCAAGAGGACAAGTACAAGGAAAAGACCAAGGCCTACGAGGAGCGCAAGCAGCCCGGGGCAGTGAACAAGAAACAAAAGGGCATCCTAAAATCGGACATAAAAAAAGCAGAGTCGCGCGCTGACAACAAATTGATGAACGCGCTGGGCGAGGGCAGGAGCAAGACGTTCAACAGGGGGGCAGTCGTGTCGTCGCAGCTAGTCTCGGCCGTGCCTGGCCCCGTCGGGATCGTCGCGGGCGTCGTGAATTTCGGCATCGAGGCCTACCAGACCTACGACATGATCAACACTGCCCTCAAGATCAAGAACGCCCTGGACAAGTTTCCCACCACGTGGACCCTGTTTGACTACGACACCTTTTACGACGCCATAGACGCCATGGCCGACTTTCTCAACTCCAACTGGGAGTGCTTCGAGGTGGACAAGGAAGTCGCCCCCCTGCAGTGCATTGACTTGAACCTCACCAGCCCCGGCGCCAAGGACGTGAACTTGCTTTCGCCGCGCCCTACCGCGTGCTGGGCCGAGCCGCCCCAGGGCCAGCTCGGGGTCAGCAGCCTCTATTCGTGCACCGCCACGAGCACCTGCTGCGTGGACCCCCTCAACTGCGACGTCGCCTCGGGAGCGCGCCTGTGCTCCGACTGCGACAGTCCGCCGCAAGGATTCAGGCGCTACGGGTGCAACACGCTCACCCAGCGGTGCCAGTGCGGTGTCCAGGCCATTGAGGTGGACCGCTGCAGCGCCCAGAGGGACTGCGGCCCCACCACGAGCTGCTCCCTGCTGACGAGCATGGACGACGTGTCGTTTGGGTCGCTGGGCACCTGCACGCAGTGTCCCTCGTCCCCCGTGTGCCTCATGGGCAGCAGCCAGCAGTTCGGGCAGTGCACGTGCCTCACCAACGCTGAGATCAAGGTGGAGCTCTGCAGCGCGTCCAGGGGCAGCCTGGTGAACCCTGACCCCGCGCGACTCTGCGGGGTAGCCAAGGACTCTGGGAGCTTTTTCTCGTGGTCGGAGCTCTCCTTGGTGCGCTGCGTGAGCGCTGTGAGGCCCGTGTGCGCCGACGTGGTGGCCGAGGACGGCAACGTCTTTCGCATGCCCGTGTGCACCTCGACCAAGCCTGTCCAGGTGGCCTACAGCTCCCGCAGACTGCTCTCCGTGGACGACTCCCTGCAGCTGCCCAGCGTCTTCTTGCCCGACGACCCGGCCGACGACGTGACTCCGGACGTGGTGCACAGGGTCGTCTTCGAGTCCGAGTGGAACCACACTGCGGCCCCCTGCTCGTCCCTGGCGTTTGCGTACAGGGCCGGGAAGGCGCTGGGCCCCCTCGAGGAGTCCGCGCTCCACTCGTGCGTCTACTGGCGGACCGTGGCCAGGCAGCTCATCAGGGAAAATTCCCTGACTGCCCTCGAGCGCCACGACACCTTCCTGCTCTCTGCTGGCGACTTTTCTTCGTGCCTGGGGCAGCGCGGCGTCCTCCTGGAGCTGCTCAGCAAGCCACTGGTCATGCTGCACGCCGTCATGTATTCTGATTTCTTCAAGCCCATGCGCGCCGCTCTCGTGGCCTCCCACGACCCCAACGTGACTTCGCTGCTCCACTCATGGAAGCACAGGATACACAAGCGTATCTACGGGCGCGCTCCACGTCACAATAAGCAGAACACGAGGGGTCACAGAGGTTCAGGAAACGGCACGCAAAAACATGGAGGATTCAGCAACAGAACGCACGGTTTACATGCGCTCTCCGGCAACAGTATGCACGGTTTACATGCGCTCTCCGGCAACAGTACGCATGGTTTACATGCGCTCTCCGGCAACGGGCGCAGCCGCAAGCTCCTCCAAGTTTCCTACGAGCAAGTGCACGCTGAGGCTGTGGCCCTCCCCTACTACTCTCAGATGCGCGGGGGCCTAGTGGACATTGAATTGGTCAACACTTCTGATACGCTGTGGGGATCCGACGCCTTTACTTGGAGGAGCTGGGGGTCCGGCACGTGCCCTGCCGCGGAGGCTGCTGTGTCGAATCTCAAGTACGTGTCTTGGCTTCTCCGAGCCTACTACCAGCACCTCCCCGAAGAGCTGCAGGAGGCTTCGTCGCGCAAGAGCTCCAAATTGGCAGACAACCTGCCCAGTTTTCGGGTGCCCAACGTGTCCTTGTCTGGTTTTTCTACTGCTGTGTACTCTGGCCGCCCCGCCGTGCTGCAGTGGGTCTTGGATGCTTCTGGTGTGAGTATGGATGACGTGGCTGCCTTTTTAAGGGAACCGTGCCCCAAAAAGGAGTGCGGGGAGGCCAACAGGCACACTGCATCTTCCATGGTGGAATCTGTCTTTTTTTGCCAGCTTGACACGGTCATGTTTTGCCCCCCGCACAGGCGTGACCTGCTGTCTAGTGCTGTACTGGTTTTTTTGTTCTACGTGGCAGTTTCCTGGATTTCATCCTACTTGAGCCTTTACGGCGTGAGCACGGCGCTGTGGCTCTCATTGCCGCTGCTTATTGTGTGGTACAGCACTGGCGTGTCAGTACGGTGCTTCCCCATGATTCCAACGTGCTTGCTCGATGACGTCATATGGACTGTCAAGCGGGTGCTTCCGTCGTCCCTTTTTCTGCCTGCCAGACTGGTGAAGCCCAGCGGCGCGTTTGAGTCTTGCGCATCCCTCAACTTTACTACGTGGGAAGACCCGCTTGCCTTCATAATATGCGATTTGGGGTTTTGCGCAAACTCGCAAGACATATCTATCCTGGGGGTTTCCCAGTGGAAATTCAGGCAAATGCACTTGGCGAGCACAGGGGATCATGCGGACGCACACCGATTGTGCTCCACCGTAACTTTCACCTATGCAGTTCCAGTTATATTCGCTGGATTCCTAGCTCTCGGCCTCTTAACCGCAGCGATCATCTCTGTGCTACAATTGTTGCCCCCTAGTATAGATTTGGTGTGGAAAGCAATCATGGTGAATCGCAACGTGGTTGCGGAAAAAACATGAGCGATTCTCTTTATAAATGTGAAACTTTTCAAATACAAAAGATATAATGGTCATAACTTTTTACTTGTGGGTGGCATTCATTTTTACATTTGTTAACTTGTTCCACTGGTTCATAAACATGTATTCCCTCGAGGACGACACGATTGCAAAGAAAAAGGACACGAGTATTACAGGAAATTTTCTTTTCAATCACGTAAAAATCAAGGTGCCTCAAGTATAGTTACTCGAGAATTTTCTGGACTTTTTCGCAGCGAAGCCGAGAGTTGCTGCGCTGGCTGCTTGGGAGGAACGGATCGGGATCAGTAGAGAACATGATGTCCATGTCCAGCTCCTTGTCCGTCCACTTTGTATTTTCCATGCCGTAAATGCAGTGCAAGCTCCTGAGGAAGTCCTTGCGGCGCATGGGGGGAAAATTGGCGAGATTGTAAATTCCCTTGGCATCCTTTTGAAAAGCCTTCATCACTGCATGGGAAATCATGTTGGTTGTGGTTAGAGTCATCCAAGAGTTTCCCACGCCCTCGTTGAATTCCTTCTTGGCTGTAAATGAAGCAACGTTGAAAAATTTGTTTTCGTCCCATATACCCGCCGTGCGAAAAACAAAGCTCTTGGGAGTGCTCGACAAAATCATGTTTTCAGCATGGCGAATTTGGAGGGCCATGATGTTAGTGTTCAGCTTCCACTGCGTACGGTTCATTAGACTCGAATAAATCATTCCAGATTCTTTCAATTCCTCGCCCCTGCGAGGATTTCCATACGCGTTTTCTGAACTAATAAGCCCCACGCTCCCCTCCCACGCGTGCTTTTCAATTATAGCCTTGACTCTCTTGGCAGTCCGCACATATGTGTGCGGGCTGAAAATTTTGATAGTGTCTGCCATGACCAAATAATTGGACGAGACTAGGCAATCAGTGAGTTCTTCGTCCTCTTTGGTTTCAATTTGTGGTATCACCACAACATTGTCGCAAATTTGGTTCAAGCTGGAAACCCGCTTGGGCTTGGTGGTGGCAATCGTGACGTGATGCCCGTTTTGCTTCATGACCTGTGCAATGGCACGTCCTGTGCTTCCACAGGAGAGGACCAAGACCTTGGGCTGGGTCATGCAAAGAGTGGACATGCGCATATTGTACATGGAAGCGTACTGTAAGAGCAATTTCCTGTGCAACATGTGTCTGGTGTAGGCATGACACATGGCTACAAACCAAAACACGCAAAAAGCACTCTTCATGCCTTTTAAGTATGGATATTGCACACGTGTAATGAATTCAAATACTTTTAACTCAAAAAAGAATAAAGATGAATTCGTAAATATTTCCAAATACAACCAAATTAAAAGTTAAAATATCTCAAAATAAAAAAAATTTAAAAAAAAACATAAATATTTCAAATTAAAAAAAAACATATTTGTTTGAATGTAATTTTGGAATATTTTGTGACCATTATCACACACGTTGCATATTCTGGATATATTCACTGAACCAGATTGTCATGGACGAGAGAGAACTCGATATTGACACTCACAATGATTTATGTACACTTGCAGAAGTCCCCTGCGCTTCATCACAGGATTCACACATGAGTGAGCGCGATAGCAATGTTTTTACTTCACAAAACGAACAGGGGTTGGAACCAATGTGTTATGTTTCTCAAAGGATGGACAATGCTACATCGGATCATGCTGACGAATTTCGAAAACAACTTCAGCTCGATGACAGTTCATTTAGCCCATACTTGCAAGAATACACTGTGTACACTACAGCACTTTTAAGGAATGTTACCAGTCCCATTTATTTGTCTAGGGAAGAAAATCATCAGTATGATTTTTTGCTCAAAGTCAAGGAGGAGCATCAAAAAACCATGGATTCTGCTAGCAAGGCTTTTCGTATCATTCCTCAGGCAAAGCACGATGAGGAGGATGAGCATGGCGACCACAACCTCTACATGCAACCCTATGAAGGCTCCCCGCACTATTTTGTGTCAGAAACGAACAGCATGTCTGTTCCTAGGCACATTGAGGATGTATTGTACTTTTTTTACATGCTCAAAACTTTTATGGAGCAAAATGGCATTACAAACTTTGCCGTTCCCACTGAGAAACTGAAGTTAGAGCACAACAAGAGCATTCGGACTTCGAATTCAAAGGTGGTTACATCTATAATCGAACAGAGCGAGGAAATGGTGGTGGAAAATTTGTCTGAGAGCGCACGCATCAACTCATTTGAGAGTGTTCAATCCATTTTTAATGCCAGGGCAGGCCAATGCTGCAGCGAGCTCCGTGAAGAGCGCGAGTTTTTCTCTATCAAAATTGCTTTTACCGGTGTAGTGTACGAGTTACGTGGTCAGTTGAGGCAGAGTCTGTTTTGTCTCGGAATTATCACGCCACTCAAAAATTTTGACTTGTACGGGTACATTCGCCATGTTTTTCTTGCACCTCCCAAGAATCCAATGTTGATGGATCTCTGGAAGGATCTGTGTGCAGTGTGGAAGCATATTATTATGTATGAGGCAAATTACAATTGCGGTCTGTACGACAACCCCATGACGTACGAGAACAATCCCGGCGGCAAGCTCGGATTTTTTACATTGACCAATATGCTCAACGCACCCATTCGGATTTACAATGTGGTGACGCGGCAAAATCCAGGCGCTTCAAATGTGTACATTTTGGGCTGTCCAAACCTGTCGTTTTGCGAAGACATGATGATGCAAAATTACATTTTGTACATGCACAGGAACATCAACGAAATAACCATGGCATACAATCAGTTGCAAACAAACATTCAAGCGTACAACACGACGAAGCCAGAGGAGCAGGCTAGCATGAAATTCCAGCTAATGTCTTGCGGCGGCTGGCCTCTGAAGGCGAATGCCAGGAACCATTTTGTGCGTTTTGGGCACTTTCGTTGGCCCATTATGATGAATTTTGAGATGCAAAAGATATTGGCAGAGCAGCTCAAAAAGCCTGGCTTTCTCATGAACTACGGCAGTCTTCCCCTGTCTGTAGAAAAGAAGCTCCGCGATTTTTGCACCTACGACCCAGCGGCGGAAAACGGCGGCATAGTTCCAGACGAGCACATTTTGAAGAGTATAGAGGAGGCTACTCCTCTTCGGGTACTTGAAACATACTACAATTTTGACTTGAACGTCATGGAAGACAAGAAGGAGGCCAAGCTTTTGATTTGGTATGAGGCTTTTCGTCAGCACGTCTGCCATGGACGCAGTCAGGGCTACATGACTCCCATGGATGCGATCTCGCAAATGAACCGCCATATTATGAACTGCATGGAGCAGCACAAGTGCACTGCTAGGATCAATGGGTATGGCAGCGACATTGTCAAGCAGTACATGTATTTTGTTGACAACATGGAGAAGACTAGTCTTAACGATTGCAGTCTCAAGTCCTATCTTAACATTTTTTTCAGGGAAAAGTGCCCCGTCGAGATTCGTCACAATGTGTACATGCGGCAGTCTTACCACTATCTTTCTGCGTTTGCCGATCTGAATAGAGACATGAATCTCAATGCCCTCAATCTGGAGGCCTTTGTGAGCATTTTGCTAGCCTGTTCACACTGGCTCATGGGCGCCCACACCAACACTTTTATTGCCTTTGCTCAGTGTGTGTTTATGGCAGGGGGGGTGGGTCACCTGGATGTAACCTTGGAGAGGGACCAGCCGCAAATGGATTGGCGCAAGCAAAACTCGACTGGGGCAGGCTTTTTACACAATAGCATGAATGTTAACCTGAACGAATTGGCCAAGTTGTACATGCAGACCCCGGAAAAAAACAAGTGCAAGGTCCAGTCCTTTTACAGGTCTACCAAGGTTGCCATTGAAGGAGAGTGCTGCGAGACTTTCATGAATGACCAAAAGGTGGGCGAGCCGAGTCCGGAGACGAAATTTTGCAACTTTATATGGTCGGAAAATCGCAAAAAGATTACAGACTGGGAAACTGTAATCACCACCATGTTTCCTCGTGACGGCGAGAACAGCGATGGGTGGTCTCTGAGCACTGCAGATCCGTTTAAGGGGTCAAATCTCAGGGCGACTCTTAAGAAGCGCCACATCGCTCACTTGTTTATTTGCCTTTTTTGCACCAACGAAAAACCAGATGTGGGTGATGTGCCTCAAACCATTGCTGTGGTGTTGGATATGATTGACCCAGGAGCTGAGGCTTATGAAGAGGAGGGCCTGAAGCAGATTGCTTTCAACAGTGTACGATGCAAACGGTAATAGATTTTTTTTTTTGTGATGATGAGTCATTAATTGTTTTTGAGCAGGGGTGAAGGCAGACAGAGCTTTTCTTCGGATTTGTCTAGACAATTGTTTTTGTTAAAGTACATTTTTTTCTCATCAATTTTAAATCGAGTGCACGTGGCCCTTCCCCATCGAGCTGGCATGATGCCTTTTGCTATTGACAAAGTTTCCAATGCGTTTCTGGACTGGTGCTATGCAGCTTTGAAGCATGTTGAGTGCATCATGAATGTCCGTGTGCGTTCCAATTTTGGCAGGATCAAGGCGAGTGTTGTTTTACGTGATTTGTGAATATTTTACTGGAAAATAACACATTTATCGTGGACAGCAAGGGGCTGAATCCAAGCAGGTGGCGTGGGCTATGATGATTCAGACTTTGATTGCCATGACTGTCGAGACCAACGTCTCGTCTGCTAACGTTGACACTGACAACATCAAGGAGAATGACCCCACTGCTGCAGCTATTGTCGCCACCAAGGCTTGTGCCTTTTCCGCTCTCCCCATTACTGAGGTCTTTTTCTTGAACATTATTATCTTGGGGTGGTGTATCTAACATTAAAATTTGTGGTGGGTAGGTACCTTCCGTGATTGAGCGCGTGCTCCGTCGAAGCATCGACGCTGGTCTTATATCCATCACTGCGTGTTTTGCGCACGCTCTTAATGTGCCTGTGATTCCAGTGGAGTACTTGTGCGACTTTTACCTATCAGATAAGGTAAGTTATTTAAGAAAAAAAAACTCAGAGGGATGTTAAAATATGGAAAAGAGCGAGGATGAGTCCATGTTTCAATTGGATCTCTCTAGTCCAGAAACAGAACGTCCCAGTGAAGCCCACAACAGCTGGGCCAACATGGTGGAGCAAGAGGCCCCTCCCGCTACTAGTGCCGCGCAAGGGGTGGACGATTTAAAATTTCTTTGGAGCAAATACACTGATCTCAAGGACTCCTTAGACAGGTTTGAACTCTTGATGAATCAGAGTTTTGCCAGGATAGACGCCCAGCAAAACACTGTGGTTGCCCAACAGCGCAAGGACTCTAGGGCCATTTTCGAGATGCGCGGGGTTATTCAGGCTCTCGTGGCAGAGGTGGGCGAAGATTTGGTAGACGCCAGGATACAAACTGCGCAGCAGCAGGCACTCCTGAGGCAGCAAGAGGCCTTTCACAACAAATTTTCCAATAGGGGACGAGGTGCTGGTGGGTGGATGACTCAGTCGTCTGCTCGCCCCCCCTTTGATGCCAATGATCACTGGAGGAGAAAGTCTAAGTTGACTGGCAAGCGCTAATTCGGGTCTTTTATGCAAGCGCTTATTTGGGTCTTTTATGCAAGCGCTTATTTGCGTCTTTTATGGCAGATACCGTCAGTGGATGATACAAATGCGAACAAGGTGTACCAAGATATTCGCAACTGGGTGGCCTGGCTAAGCGCCAATAATTGCTTTTGCCCCGACGACTCCACGAGGCCATTTTGCAAGTATGGCAACATCAAGTGCTACATTTCCTCACCCGGGCAGCCAGACGGCTCCATTAGCGACGACAAGTCTATCAAGCGAGTGCTTCGCATGGGGCCTTCTGATCGCGGCAGCAGGTGTCTGCACACTGCTGTGGCTGACTTGCTCACCAACAGCTTTGGTTCTCCCCTCAAAAAATATTGCCACTTTGGGCCCGAGGTCAGCATTGTGCGCAATCTGTTAAGGACTATATCCAACATGGAGGTGGATTTGCGCGCACTGTTTGCCAGTTCTCCCATTTACGACACGAAGAAGCACATAAAGAAACTTCACATGCAATCGGAAGTCCCTGGACTGGCCACGTCCGACCACAACAAGCCTGGAAAGTACCTGTGCGATTTTGAGTGGAAAGAGCCAGGGAATGGCATCAAGTCGCAAGGCGTGGGGGTTAACATGTGGTCTCTCCTTTCTCTTGTCTCGCTTCTGGGCAACAAGGACATTCATTGCAAGGCCCGCGGGAGGGCCTCTCAGGCCATTTTGAAGCTCATTTTAAAGATGTCTCCTGCGGCTTGCACGCCAGGGGGCATGTTTCCAGTGAGGAGTTTTCACGAGAGGAGCGTGGAACCTGAGGTCGTCTGCGTGAGCATGGAGAATCGGTGCGACCACTTTCTAAGGCCCATTGACGACGACAACTTTGCATTTAATGGTGTGTTTAGCTACTGTGGGCTGGTGAATGGCAAGATGCCAGAGGATCTCTTGGGATGTGCCGGCGTGCAAGCCATGGCTGACTTTTTTCAGTGTGACTATGTGGAGGTGCCTCCCAGCGAGGTGTACTGCCAGTACAATCTGCAGTGGAAGCGCTACCACCACGTCTACAGGCATGAAGACGAGACGCATGGCAACATAATCATTGAGGAAAGACATGTGGTCTTTACAATGGAGGGGGGCGAAGGTTGCACGTGGGACATTGACAACTGGGAGCAGGAGCTCAAGAGGAATAAGTTTCTGGTGCTGCCCATGATATGGCGCAGTGGGGCCTTGATTCTCTTGCCCGATCAACAAACTGTGGGGTGTCTAGTACCCGACAAGACCTGCAACAAACTTTCAAACTACGACCACGAGCTCATGTGCTACCACGCTTTGGTGGATGAGAACGAATATGTGCAGGTTTCAGTATTGGATGTACTCAAGACCCTTATCAATCCTGGGACTGTTGTGTGGATTCGCAGTGAAACGCAGCTGTGGGAAGATTTAAAGGAGCTACTCCCCCCCCCTCCAAATGGATTGACTGAGGAGCAAGCTAATAGTCGCTGGATTAAAGCTCGTCTCAACGTGCCTATTGTGGTTGACCCGAATCCAGGCGACGTTTACCTGACTGTACTTCAGCGCTCCAAGCACTCTCTGCATGTGAGGGACATGACTTATCGGCACATTGTGGCCAGTCCCTGGGAACTCAGTGCGACCCCTCCCATGGACGAACTGTTGTGGATCAACGAGCTGTGCGTGTAACTCGCCTGCGGCTGTGGATCAACGAGCTGTGCGTGTAACTCGCCTGCGGTTTTGCATCAACGAGCTGTGCGTGTAACTCGCCTGTGACGGAGCAACGCGCTGCACGCACTTATATAGGCTGTGCAACGCTTTATCCTTGAGCTGCTGTGGGGAGCATGTTTTACAATGACGACGAGGAGAGCGTGCCTCTGTGCACTTTGGGGGAGGTCATGAAAGACCCTGGCGTTCCTGTGGCTCTCCCAGTCCACGACGGGAGTGACCCGGAGAAACCAGACCCTTTTCCCAAGAAAAAAAGCGTTGCTGTGAAAGTAAAAGACCACTTTGTAAGCGAAACGCAGCAGTGTGTCTGGGCCTCTTTCATTTTATTGCTAGTCATTGGTATGATTGTATTGTCATACATGTTTTGCACTGAATGTCTCTTTGGTATCATGATCATTAGCGCATGTCTGTGTCCTTTCATGCCATATTTTAACATACCCCTCTGGATTAGCATTCTCCTGATTACCACGCTGGGCATCTCGTTTGTGCACAGAAATTTCACTTTTATTTGGAAGTAACTTGAATTTGACTTTTATTTGGAAGTAACTTGAATTTGACTTTTATTTGGAAGTAACTTGAATTTGACTTTTATTTGGAAGTAACTTGAATTTGACTTTTATTTGGAAGTAACTTGTCTGGTTTGTAAAATTTTATGACAAAAAAAGATGCCAAACATGGTGAGCGGTACTATGCTGAGGTACCTCGGGAAAAACATGGTCTGCGTGAGGCTGAGCGATACGGGAGCCGTGGTAAGCGTGGAGCTCCCACCTGAAACAGAGCGTGGGGTGCAGGGATACAAGAGACTTGCCAAGGTGACGCCGTGGTCGCCGTGCAGGGCGGAGTTGGAGCTAGGAGAATACAGTTTCGATAAGCATTCCTTTCTTTGCAGCAAATTTGAGTTGGACTTGAAGAACCTTGACGTTCAGAGCTCCACCACAAAGTACAGGAGGGTAAAAATACCAACAGTCTGATATTTGTTTGATTTCTTATTTAAAAAAAAAATCAAATGAGTTGGTTGTGTCGTCACTATTTCCGCCATGTGCTCTTTTTTTTTCTGTGTCTGGTGTGCGGAGAGCCTTTTGCACTGGTATGCCCAGAATATTCGATGTGATCAAAGGGCAGGCAGACCACGTCATGCGGGTGCTGGGGAAAGGCCACAGCGAGAGCGTGTATCACCGAGCGCTGATCACTGCTCTCAACAAGGCAGGGATTGCTCACCGGTCCGAGGTGGCCTGCCCCATTTGGTTCATGGGGGAGTGCATAGGGATGGGCAGGGCTGACTTGGTCATTAGCGACATTGTGGTTGAGATCAAGGCCAACAGCGCGGCGCCAAAGAGAACTTCGCCCCAACTTCAAAAGTATGTCTTGAGCCTAACGCAGGCCGAGAACAAGTGCTTTGGTGGGGTAGTGGTCAACTTTAATCAACGAAATGGAAACGTGGAGTTTTTCCACGAGGAAAAGCAAAAGGAAAAGACGTCTGCAGTCTTTAAGCGAAGCCTCGAGGCAGACACTAGGGAGGCGCCGCGAATCTTCAAGAGGCCCAGGCGGAAGGCCTGAGTAAAAAAGTACAGTTACTTGGAGACACCTGAGTAAAAGCACTTTAGTTGGAGACGCCGTGGATGTGGCAGCTCGGCCTTGCCCCCTTCTTGACGATGCTGATTTCCTTGAGCTTCTTCTTGCCTACCCTAATTCCGCTCTTGGAATTTTCCAGGCTGACATCGTAGCCCAGGGAGAGGTCCTTGCATATTCCCGAGCGAACAAACTCGCTCCCAATGGACCCCTCTAGTATTTTGTTGTTCAGGGCGAGCACGCACTCCATCTTGCCTTCGTGCTCCCACGCGCTCACCACGTGGCCGACCTCGATCCCCTTGTGCTCCACCAACACTGGAATTTTCTTGGCCTCAGTGGCAGCCTGATCGATTTGGCTCAGCATTTCTTTGATGTCCTTGTCGCTCAAGTAAATTCCCTGGTAGTTCTGCATGCCTTTAGGGTTGGCCGTGCCCCACAAGAGGGTGTGCTGTGCTTTTTCGCTCGGCATGGCTGACAAAGTTTATTCAACTAGTGTTCGTGCACTTTTTATACTTTCACCGCGCGTCTCTCAGCGTCAAATGGCAGATGCTGCGCGAATCTGGATGCGTTTGCCTTAATAAAATGCGCTG
>Ga0315906_10008378_pt1 | contig 12400 bp, 7 predicted proteins | sample LakEriMetagenome_4_FD_203526 | JGI IMG/M metagenome (GOLD analysis project Ga0315906, IMG submission 203526) | Freshwater fungal communities from buoy surface, Lake Erie, Ohio, United States - Buoy 2 MA122 | ecosystem: Environmental > Aquatic > Freshwater > Lake > Lake biofilm | place: USA: Lake... | reverse complement strand
CCTTCATGCTCTGCCCTTGGGCTCCCTTCTTCTTCCGCCACGAATCGCTCACGTAGAGCCCCATGTAGCGCCCGGGCTTGAGCACGCGGTGGATCTCGCGGATCACGTCCTCCATCGCGCGGTAGTACGCGCGTCCGCCATCCTCGCCGCCCGAGTCGAGCTTGCCGATGCAGCGCGCGTCGTCGGAATAGTCGACGTGCGTCGAGTACGGCGGATCGATGAAGACGAAGTCGACGCTCTCCTTCTCGAGCGGCAGCTTGCGCGAGTCGTTGCGCTGGATCTCGGGTCGCTGCGGATTCAGGTCGAATCCGACGCCGCGCCGCTTGAGGTCGCGGCAGACATCGAGCGTGGTGCCTGAGCCGCACATCGGATCGACCACGGTGTCGTTCTCGCGCGTGTAGCGCGAGAGCAGCTGCCAGATCACCCACGACGGCGTCGCGCCGACATAGTCCTTGTCGCCCTGCATCGAGCCCGAGCCGACGACGGCATCGCCCTGGATCTCGATGGGACGGGCCTCCTCGCCGCGATGCAGCCGCTGCTTCTTCTGCGCCTCGCGCATCGCGGGGCTGTCGTAGTGCTGGCTCGGGTACTCCCACAGCGTGGTGGGGAAGATGCGCAGCGGCGGGCGTTCCTCGCGCTGCGGGCGCCTTGCTTGCGGTCGATCGGGCGGTTCGCGGAATGGCTTCGGCACGCGCGGAGTGTACGGCTCACGCGAGCGCGCCGTAGATCGCGCCGGCGGCGCCAGCGGCGATCACGAGGATCGGGGCGACGAGACGATGCCGCACGCGGAAGGCGACTCCGGTCGCGAGCCCGATCAGGGGAGCCGTCCACCCGCCGAAGAAGACGGGACGCTCTGGCCAACCGCCGCTCGTCTCGATTAGGAAGAGCATCGCAGCGCCCGCGATCATGCCGACGGCGGCGGCGCCGAGCAGGTCGAGCACCCGCCGCGCGGGCGTCCACGACACGAGCCGCTCGAACATGCCGAACCCGAGGAACGTGAAGCTGAACGCAGGCAGGAAGATGCCCGCCGTGAACGCGAGCGCGCCCGCGACTCCACCGCCCTGGTAGCCGACGAAGGTTCCGAAGATGACGAGCGGTGCAGGCAGCACGCTCGCGATCGCCACGCCGTCGAGGCACGCCTGCTGCGTCATCCAGCCGGCGTCGCCCGCAGCGACCGAGCTCACATAGGGCAGCGCGGTGTACGCGCCGCCGAAGGTGACGAGTCCTGCGACGAGCCCATGTCCGAAGAGTTCGCCCGCGCCGCGGGATGCGCTCGACGCAGCCGCCTCGACCTGAAGCCCGCCGCCGAACTCCACCAGGTTCACCCAAGCCAGCGACGCGAGGAAGACGACGACCATCGGGAGCTTGTTCGTGTCCGATGCAGCGCTCCAGATCGGCGCGACCAGCTTGAACACAGCGCGCACGATCAGCGCGCATGCAGCGATCTGCATCGCGGCCATGGCGCCAGCGATCGGCGGCGACTTGAGGTCGAGCGTGCCATACAGCGCGCTCGCCGCAAGCATGAGCACCAGTCCCGGCAGCATGAAGCCGAGCCCCGCAGCGACGCCGCCCCAGCGACCGCCGCGCACCGTCCCGAGGAAGCAGCACATCTCGTGTGCCTCCGGCCCCGGCAACAGCTGGTAGACGCCGAGCGCGCGACGGAAGCGCGCCTCATCGGTCCATTTCCGCCTCTGCACGAACTCATCGAGCAGCGCTTGGATCTGCACCACGGGCCCACCGAACGCGCGCGCGCCGAAGGCGAGGAAGCGCATGAATATCGGCACCACGCCTTCATCGTGCGGTCGCGCTGGCTGCTGGGCGTCGGTATCGGGCACGGCGCGGAGCGTAGCCGAGGCGAAGGCGTCGATCGGTCGACTTTTGCGTTGGATTTGCAGGCGATGGGGCTACCTTTCACCCGATGCGTTGGCGTTCGGCGCTCCATCTCGCAGCCTGTTTCGGGGCGTTTGTCTCCGTCGCTGTCGCTCGCGCCGTGGACCTCAGCGTCGCCTCGGTCGAAGTCACGCAAGGTCTGAGCGCGAGCGTCGGCACGCTTCCGCTGGTCGCGAAGAACGCGACCCTCGTCCGCGTCACCGTCGGCGTCACCGGCAGCGCCCGCCCGCAGGCGAACGTCGACGCGGTGCTGCGCATCTACGCCGATGGCGTCGAGATTCCCGAGTCGCCCGTCTACAGCTCCAACGGACCGATCACGGCGCCACTCTCGCCGTCGAGCGCGAACCAGAACGACACCATCAACTTCCTCTGCCTGCCGCCTGAGAGCGCCGCGGTCACATTCCTCGTGACCGTCAACCCGTTCGCGACCATCACGGAAACGAACATGCGCAACAACTCGATGCTGCTGCCTTCGCGCGCGTTCGTGTGCCGCAAGATGGTCGAGGTCGCGTACGTGCCCGTGAACTACACGCTCGGCGGCGGGCTGCCGCCGGCGGACATGATCGAGCCTGGCGTGGGCGATGCGTTCCTGCGCGCGGTCTACAAGGTCGGCGATTGGAACTACCACCGCTCGCCGCTGCCGCCGCCGACGCATGTCCTCGACATCAACGTGTCCAGCGTGAACATGCTGAACACGCTGCTCGACATCCGGCAGGTCCAGCTTCCGACCGCGGGTTTCAATCGCCCCGAGTTCATCTACGGCTGGCTGCCTGGCAATCCGTACATCGGCAACGGCCAGGCGAACTCGACGCCCGGCGCTGCGGGGTTCGGCAACACCGATCCCGTGCGCTTTCAGCGCACCTTCGCCCATGAGATGGGCCACTGCTGGGGCCAGCCCCACAACCAATTCCAGATCGGCGTGGTCGGCTACGACGTCGAGCAGCAGTTGCGCGATCCGCTGGGAGTCGCGCCTGTCATGCCGACGACGAAGCGCGACGTGATGGTGCCGAGCCTGAACACCGCTGATGCCTGGATCGCCTCGTCCACGTATCTCGATGCGATTGATGATGCGCGCTCGCAGTGCCTGGCCCTCGATGGCGGCGACGACGCAGGCGGTCCGCCTGCGGATGACGCGACCACCGTGCTGCGCCTGGCGGGCGTGCACGACCACGTCATGCGCCGCGTCGCGCTCGCGCCTGCGATGGTGCATGAGCGGGTCGCTCCCACCGTCGATGATCCGTCCGGCAACGTCCTCGTCGAGGCCTTCGATGCGGCTGGCGCGCGGCTGCACGCCGTGCGCGTGAACACGGCGACCTGCCGCGAATCCTGCGCGCAGGCTGGGCATTTCCATGGCGCCACGTCGCTCTATGTGAACCTTCCGCTCGCGGTCGAACGGCAAGCCATCGCGCGAGTCCTCGTCCGCGAGTTCCGCAAGGGCGCGGTCGGTCGCCCGCTGGCGGAGCTCCTGCGCAGCGCGCACGCGCCGCGCGTGACCGAACTCTCGGTGGCGTGGGACGAGGCGGGCACGGGCCCGCTCGCAGGCCGCGCGCGCATCGATTGGACCGCGACCGACGCGGATGGCGACGCGCTTGTCGCCGACCTCCTCTATTCGCCCGACGGCGGCGATTCATGGCTGCCGATCTGCGTCGGCGAGTCGACGGGATCCTTCGAGTTCGACCCGAAGCACGTGCCCGCGAGCGAAGGCGCCCTTGGTCGCTTCGCCGTGCGCGTGAGCGACGGCATGAACATCGGCTCCGCGCAGAGCCACACCATGCGATTCGGCGCCAGCCAGCCGCCCGACGTCCACATCATCGGTCCGACTGCGAACGATTCGGTGCCGCAGGGCGCCACCGTGCTCATGCATGGATCGGCCTGGGACATCGAGGATCGACTGCTTCCCGAGTCGTCGGTGACATGGACGAGCTCGCGTGACGGGCTGCTCGGAAGCGGACGGCTGCTCGTCCGCCGCAATCTCACCGCCGGTACCCATGTGCTGACCTGCCGTGGCGTCGACTCGAGCGGGCTTGCCTCCGAGCGCTCGGTCACGATCACCGTGACGCCGCGCCTCTTCAACAACGCGAACCTCGATGGCGAGGGCACGGTCAGCGCGGCCGACCTCGTGATCCTGCTCAGCGAGTGGGACCGCACGGGAGTCGGCGATCTCGACCTTGATGGCATCGTCGGGCCGCGCGATGTCGCCGCGCTCCTCCAGCGCTGGGGCTTGTGAAAAGCGAGCTGGTTCGCCGATGATCGCCGCATGAAGAGCGGCATGGACGTCATCGTGGTTGGTCTGGGCGCGATGGGCTCGTGCGCGCTGGCCGAATTGGCTGCGCGCGGCGTGCGCGCGCTCGGAATCGACCGCTTCGATCCGCCGCACGCGTCGGGCTCGTCGCATGGAGGCAGCCGCGTGATCCGGCTGTCGTACTTCGAGCATCCCGACTACGTCCCGCTCCTGCGCCGCGCCTACGAGTGCTTCGATCGGCTGTCGGACGAGTGCGGCGAGGCGCTGCGGCGCGAGACCGGGCTGGTCGTTGGTGGCGTTCCTGGCAACGTGGTCTCCGCCGGCATGCTGCGGAGCGCGCGCGAGCACGGACTCGAGGTCGAGGCCATCGATGGCGGCGAGCTGCGGCGCAGGCATCCGCAGTTCAGCGTGCCGAGCGATTGGGAGATCGTGACCGAGAAGCGGGGCGGCTTCGTGCGCCCCGAGGCGACGATTCGCGCGGCGCTTGCGCGCGCGGCACGGCTCGGCGCGCGCATCGAGCGCAACATGCCGATCCGCGCGTGGGGCGCCGATGGCGCGCACGCATGGGTCGAGACCGACGCCGGGCGATTCGAGGCGGGCGCGCTGGTCTTCAGCAGCGGAGCGTGGATGCCGGGCTTGCTCGGCGTGCCCGCCGTGCGCCTCGAGCCGACGAGGGAGACGCTCGTGTGGCTTGATGACGCGCGCGATCCGTCCTGGCAGGAATCGACGATGCCGGTCTGGCTCTTCGACCGCGGCATCGAGCCCGCTGTCTACGGCATTCCTGCGTTCGAGGGCATGGGCGATCCGGGCGGCATGAAGGTCGGGCTGCATGGGCGCGGTCCGAGGGTCCGCCCCGAGCAGATCGCGGAGCCGATCGACGAGGCGGTCGTGCGCGAGACCGTGACGGCGACGGTGGAGCGCGTACCAAGCGCCCTCGCCCGCAAGGTCATCGCAGCGAAGCACTGCCTCTACACGATGTCGGCGGACACCGACTTCGTCGTCGGGCTGCATCCGTCGCACGCGAACGTTGCGATCGCCTGCGGCTTCAGCGGGCACGGCTTCAAGTTCGCGCCGGTGGTGGGCGAAGTGCTGGCGGACCTTGCGACGACCCGCGGCACGAAGCTTCCGATCGGGTTCCTGAGCCCGGGGCGTTTCCGCGCGTGATTGCGGCGCGCCGCGGGCTGGGGTCCATTGGCTTTGATCCCATTTCGCGGTGGTCCGCTTGCAGTGAGTGCCCGCAGATGGAGGCGCAGCCGCAATCTGCGGAACCGCGTGCATCAGGAGTCGACTCCGACAGACGAGCAAGCACCAGAGGGAGCCGCCGCAGCGGCGACCGCTCAATCGTGACTGCCCGCAGATGGAGGCAACGCCGGAATCTGCGGAACCACGTGCGTCAGGAGTCGACTCCCACGCAACCCGTTCCGCAGACTTTCGTCTGCGGGCACTCATTGCAAGCGAACTTCCACGCTTCCAAGCACCAGAGGGAGCCGCCGCAGCGGCGACCGCCCCAACACGCGGCGACCGCTCCGATGCGCCGCGACCGCTCAATGACCTTTTTCATTCCTCCCTTCAGGAGGAATAGAAAAGGGCCACTGCGAGATCGGCTTCGCAGTAGCCCCATGGGGGAAAAGATCATTTTTAGGACGCGGGACGAACCGCGTCAGACGAAAGGTAGCACCGAATGATGATCCTGTCCATCGCTGCCTACGTCCAAGACCTCAAAAATACGCCTCTCCTTGGAATAGAGGAGGTCTTTATGCAGCAAACCCCTACAGACCGCGCGCACGATCCAAGCAGACGTGCGTTATCGCTGTTCAGACGGTGTTGATTTCGCAGTGCCGGGTGCAGTGTCCGCCGCGCCCGCAGCCCAGAGGACACCGCCCTCGAGGTGCTTGAGGAAGAGTTCTTCTTTGAAGCTCTCGCTCGTGTGCCCGCCTCCGGTGTACCACGCGCGCCCGCCCTGGAACTCGTGATACCACGCGATCGGGTGATCGGACCCCATGTTCGCGCCCTCAAGCTTCGAACTGATGCTCAGCAGGATCTTGACGCGGTCGCGGGGGTTCTTGTTGTAGACGTACCACTCGTCGGTGCGGCGCCAATCGGCGGGCAGCATGCGCGTCGAGCGATGCGATCGGTCCTCCACCTTCAGGTCCGCAGGCTGGATGTGCGGGTGCGTCTTGAAGTAGGCGCCCACCAGTTCGCCGTACCACGGCCAACTGTGCTCAGTATCTGCCGCCGCATGGACGCCTGCATATCCGCCGCCGGCCTTGATGAAGCCCTCGAACGCCTTCTGCTGCTCGTCGTTCAGGATGTCTCCCGTGGTCGACAGAAACACCACCGCCTTGAAGCGCTTGAGGTTGTCGCTGGAGAAGACGGCTGAATCCTCGCTGGCCTCGATGTCATAGCGATCACGGAACAAATCCTGGAGGGCTTTCACCCCATCGGGAATCGACTGGTGGCGGAAGCCAGCGGTCTTCGAGAAGACCAGCAGGCGCTCCTTCGCCGGAGGCGTCTTAGGCGCGTCGGCGGCCTGCGAGGCGGCAAATCCAGCTGCCGCGACGAGCACGAGTGCGAAACTGGCAAGCGTCGAACGACGGGAGCGTCGTGGATTCATGCGATCAGGGTCGTTGGCGGCCGAGCGGCTGTCAAGCAGATGGTGTTGCTCCGACTACTTCCGAGACGTACGCTCTCCCTTCATGCCCTCGGATCTCGAGGCCATCCTCGCGGCACCCAAGGACGACTCAGTAGGGCTCCATGCTGTGGCCGACGCCATCGCCCAGGCTGCCGCGGAGGCGCTGGGATGCCACGCGGGTGAGATCTGGCTTTGGCGGGTCGGCGCGCCCGAGGATCGTCGCATCGAGCGCGTCGGGCGGTTCGGTCCCGTGCCGAAGTTCAACGCACTTGCGGGGCTGTTCGTCGATTGGCCGTATGAGGGGCCGTGGAGCCGCTCGATCGGCGAGGCGGGTACCGAGGCCATCCATCTCGCGCTGGGTTCGTTTGGGTTCGCGACCGTGTATCGCGACCCCGCGGCGCCCGAGATCACCGATGCCATGCTCGCGAGGATCACCGCGCTCTGCGATCGGGTGGGGCATCGGCTGGTCGCGGAGCTGCCGCCGTCGGAGCTCGAATCAAACGTACGCTGGCTGCTCGTCAAGAACGACTTCGACCGCCGCGCCGCTCGACTGCTCGCGGGCGCGCGCTCGCTCGAGGAACTCGGGCGACTGATCGATGCGATGTCGTCGCGTCTCTTCAAGGTCGAGTACTCCGGCATCTACTTTGTCGAGCCCGGCACCTCGCGTCTGAGGCTCGTCTTCGGGCGCGGACTCACGGAACTCGAGAGGCAGAACGCAGAGCGCACCGCCGACCAGCGGCATCCGGGCGAAGTCGTCCGCTCAGGTCGGGCCGTCGACCTCGAGGAAATCTCTCCGGCTGCGGCGGGCGAGGAGCCGCCCGGGCACGGGCACGCCATCCGCTCGCGGCTGTATCTGCCTGTCCGGTCGGGCGACGCGGTCGTCGGCACCATCGGCTTTGCGAGTGCGCAGCCGCGGAGCTTTGGGCGCCGCCATCATCAGGCGCTGTCGTTCCTCGCCGATCTCGCGGGCGTCATGTACGCGCGCCTCCACGCGCAGCGCGAGATCGAGCGCCGCGGGCAGCTGATCGAGTCGTGCGCGGTCGCGAACGAGCGCCTGATCGCCTCGACCGACTGGCGCGCCGCGGCGACGCCCGCGCTCGCCCTCGTCGGCGCAGCACTGGGCGCGAGGGCGCTGGCGCTCGTCCGGCTCGATCCCGACGAGCACGGCAAGGAAGAGGACTTCATCTGGCAGCCGATGTTCGGCGCGCCATGGCCGCATCAGGTTCGCGCGAAGCAGGTGACCAACGAGGAGGTCGACCAGCTGGCGCGCGGGCAGGCGATCGAGTGGCACGAGCCGGGCGCGACGCTGGTGGTGAAGCCGCTCTCCGTCGATGGCGAGCTCTGGGGCATGATCGTGTGCGAGCCAGCCGAGAGCGCGCCGAGGAGCATGTCGCGCATCGAGCGGGCGGCCCTGCGCGCGCTTGCGGGCGGTTTCGCCGCGGCGATCGCGCGCGAGCGCACCGACCGCGACCTGCGTGACCGCCAGCGCCAGGATGCCGTCAGCCGCCTCGCCTCGGGCATCGCCCACGACTTCAACAACCTGCTCTGGCCGATCCTCCTGTACAGCGACATGCTCGAGCGCGCCCCGGGGATGGACGAGCGCACGCGGCACATGCTGCGCGACATGCGCGGATCGGCCGCCCGCGCCAGCGAGCTCGTGCAGCAGATGTTCGCCATCTCGCGCACGCGCGACCGCGTGCTCGAGGTCGTCGACGTCGGCGAGATCACCGTCGAGATCGCCGCGACCGTCCGCCGTTCCGCGCCGACGTCGGCCCGCATCTCGGCTGCGATCGACCCGGAGACAGGCCATGTGCTCGGCGACGAGGCGTCGATCCGCGAGCTCATCATGCAGGTCTTCGCCCATGCCCTCGAGGCGCTCGAGGGACAGGAGGGCGAGATCCGCATCGTGCTCGAGCGCATCGAGCGCGACCGCGGAAGCTGGCTGCGCCTCGCCATCACCGACACGGGCTCGATGCCGCGCGCGCGGCAGCTCGCGCTGACGGCCGCGCATCGCATCGCCAGCGAGCATCGCGGGGAGCTGACGGTGATGGGGCTTCCGTCGGGAGGCACGCAGCGCGAGCTCTTCCTGCCGATCTCGCTCCGCGAACCGATCGGCACCGACGAGCAGCCGACCGTCGAGCAGCTCGAGGCCGAGATCAAGGCCGCCGAGGAGTCCACGCTCACCGGCGAACGGATCCTCCTCGTCGACGATGACGCCGCGGTGCTCGAGGTCGCCAAGCAGATCCTCGAGAGCCTCGGCTACGAGGTGATCGCGCAGAGCCGCGCACAGGACGCGGTCAATCTGCTCGGGCGCACGGACGAGCGCTTCTCGCTGCTCCTCACTGACGTCGCCATGCCCGGCATGGACGGACTGTCGCTCGCACGCGAGGCGAAGCGCCTGCGTCCCGGCATCCCCGTCGTCTGCTGCACGGGATTCGGCGATGCGCGCGCGGAGCGCACCGCGGCGGAGATCGGCGTAAGCGCCTTCATCCGCAAGCCGATCGACTTCGACCACTACGCAAAGACAATTCGCGCCGCGATCGACGGATCGCTGCGCGAATGATGCGGAAGCGGGCGGCCCGCCCGCAGGCTCACGACTTCGTGGCGAGGATCTGCTGCTTCGCGGATGCGTACTCCGACTCGGTCATGGCACCGGCATCGAGCGCGGCCTTCAGGTCGATCAGCTGACGGCCGACGGTGGGGCACTCGTGGCGCGAGGTCCCGCCGACGGCGACGCAGCCTTGAAGGGCCGTCGCCGCGCCGAGGAGCGCGCATGCGGGAAGCAGGCGGCGGTTGCGCAGCAGGCGATCGCGCAGTCGGGCTGCGCGCAGGACGACGTTGCAGGGAACTGGGCGACGGCGTGAGTTGAACCGTGAGTTGAACATGGTGATCCTCTGTCGCTACGAGCGAGGTCCCGCGGAGGTTCCATCCATCGGACCTCGACTTCGCGGGCGCCCTCAGACGCTCGGTGGCGGATTGGGATTCCGTGCTTCCGGTTTCGGATCCGGCTTGCGATACCGGAAGCACGCCACCACGATGCATACGTTGATGCCCGCCGTCCCGAGGGCACCGAGGATCGATTCCATTTCCGTGTATTTCTCGGTGTAGATGAACAAGCACATGTTCGCGACCGCGAACATCGCCCACGCCGTCACCGAGACGCCCTCTGCGTTGCGCTTGTGCAGAATCGCGAGCAACTGCAGCCCCGAAGCCGTGGGGAAGATGATGGCGGGCACCCAGGCGAGGATCTGGAAGAGCCACTCGGGCATGAGTTCGGTCGCGAGCACGGGCATGGCGGCAATATCGGGATTTCGACCGCCAACACGGGAGCAGGGGATTGGTTCGGCGAGGGTCTGAGGTATCTTTCCGAATATGCGTCGCCACGGATTGGTTGCGTCCTCTGTCCTCGGTGCCTTTGCGGTCGCGTCTGCGGTCTTATTGTCGGCTCTGGCCGTGAGCGCCGGGGGCAATCCGCCCGAGGCAACCGCACCGCAGACCACGACCCCGCCGAAGCCCTCGACGGAAGAGACCTTCATCGCCCGCGCCAACGCCGCGCGCGATTCATGGTGGGCGTACCGCGAGCTCGCCAAGCCTGCCGCGCCGCAGGTGCGCGACGCCGCCTGGTGCCGCAACGACGTCGACCGATTCATCCTCGCCCGCATCGAGGCGGCTGGACTCAAGCCTGCCGCAGAGGCCGACCGCGCGACCCTGATCCGCCGCGCGAGCTACGACCTGACCGGCCTGCCGCCGACTCCCGAGGAGGTCGCCGCCTTCGCCGCCGACCAGTCGCCCGACGCCTACGAGCGCCTGATCGACCGCTTGCTCGCGAGCCAGCACTACGGCGAGAAGTGGGCGCGCCATTGGCTCGACCTCGTCCGCTACGCCGACACCAACGGCTTCGAGCGCGACAGCGACAAGAACTCGGCGTGGAAGTACCGCGACTTCCTCATCCGCGCCCTGAACGACGACATGCCCTACGCGCGCTTCGTGAAGGCGCATGTGGCGGGCGACGAGCTCGCCGACCGCGACTTCGACACGCTGGTGGCGACGGGCTTCTATCGCCTCGGACTGTGGGACGACGAGGTGCCCGACCTCAAGCAGGCGCTCGCCGACGACATGGACTCGATGGTCGACACGACCGCGCGCACGTTCCTTGCCATCAGCATGAACTGCGCGCGATGCCACGACCACAAGGGCGACCCGATCCGGCAGAAGGAGTACTACCAGTTCGCCGCGTACTTCGCGGGCGTCGCGCCGTACAAGGAGTCGCCGTTCAACTCGATCGAGGCCGACAACGTGCTGCGCATGGTGCGGAGCGACTTCGGCAAGGTCGATCCCGAGGCTGAGATCAAGGAGTTCCTCGCCAAGCGCGATGCGATCGTGGGCGAGATCCGCGCGATCGAGTCGAAGGCCGGGTTCGCGACGCTCGATGCGTTCCCCGATATCGCGTCGTCCGAGGGGCTGGTCGCGCACCTGAAGTTCGAGGATGCGAAGAGCGCGGAGGCTGTGAACGCGGTCCCCGGCGCCGCCGCCGCGAGCGTGCGTGACGCCGGCTTCGAGGCGCCGGGCATCATCGGCAAGTGCTTCCACTTCGACGGCGGCGACGACCGCGTCGAGATCGAGCGCCCCGTCGGAGACGACTTCACCATCTCGTTCTTCTTCCGCACCACCGACGTCGGCGGCGGGTCCGATGGCGACCGCCGCTGGTTCCTCGGCAAGGGGCTCGTCGACGGCGAGATCCCGGGCATCGTCCGCGACTTCGGCGTGTCGTACATCTCGCACGGCTACGTGAGCGCGGGCACGGGCGATCCCGAGACCTTCGTCTCCTCGGGCCCCGGCCACAATGACGGCCGCTGGCACCATGTCGCCTTCACGCGCAGCCGCGAGACGGGCGACATCGCGCTGTGGATCGACGGCGTGGCCGTCGACCGCGCGCGCGGTTCGAAGGCGCGGCTCGACAACCCGCGCAAGCTCTCGATCGGCGCCATGCTTCCGGGCGGCGGCGCCTTCACGGGCGACATCGACGAGGTGCGCTTCTACGGCCGCGTGATCGGCGAGGCCGAGATCCGGGCGGCTGCGCTCGGCATCGCGCGCCCGGACACGCATCGGGCGGAGATCGCCGCGCGCGCAGGCGATGAGGCCGCGAGGCGCTACGACGAGCTCCATGCGCAGCTCGCAGCGCTGCGCGCGCCCGACTGGAGGGGCGAGACCGTGCTCGCGGTGCGCGAGATGAAGAACGTGCCCGAGACGCACGTCATGCTCCGCGGGAGCCCGCACTCGCTCGGCGACAAGGTCGAGCCGATCGTTCCGCTGATCGCGGCGCGCTTCCACTCGGACCCCGCGGTCAAGCCCGCGCACGGCGAGAGCTCGGGGCGCCGCCTGGCGCTCGCGAACTGGATGACCGACGCGCGCAACGGCCTTGCCTGGCGCACGATCGCGAACCGGCTCTGGCAGCACCACTTCGGCATCGGCATCTGCCCGACTCCGAACGACTTCGGCAGGCTTGGCGAGCAGCCGACGCATCCCGAGCTCCTCGACTGGCTCGCGGCGACGATGGTCGAGCGCGGCGGCAGCATGAAGGCGATGCATCGCCTGATGATGACGAGCGGCGCGTACCGCATGTCGAGCATCCCCAA
>Ga0315906_10008377_pt1 | contig 12400 bp, 11 predicted proteins | sample LakEriMetagenome_4_FD_203526 | JGI IMG/M metagenome (GOLD analysis project Ga0315906, IMG submission 203526) | Freshwater fungal communities from buoy surface, Lake Erie, Ohio, United States - Buoy 2 MA122 | ecosystem: Environmental > Aquatic > Freshwater > Lake > Lake biofilm | place: USA... | reverse complement strand
GTTTGATCCATCGCTCACGTACGCGCGACGAGGTGGAACTCGAAAAATCGAATATCGTACTCGTAGGTGAAACCGGTACCGGCAAAACGTTGTTGGCCCGCACCATTGCCCGCATGCTCAAGGTTCCATTCTGCATAGCAGATGCCACGGTGCTTACCGAGGCCGGTTATGTGGGAGAGGATGTGGAGAGTATATTGTCGCGATTGTTGCAAGCAGCCGATTACGATGTGGCAGCTGCCGAGCGTGGCATCGTGTACATCGACGAGATTGATAAGATCGCGCGCAAATCGGATAACCCATCCATCACCCGCGATGTGTCGGGCGAAGGGGTGCAGCAAGGTTTGTTGAAGCTGTTGGAGAATACGGTGGTGAATGTTCCGCCCCAGGGAGGACGCAAACATCCTGAGCAGAAAATGATACCGGTGAGCACGCAGAATATCCTGTTCATTTGTGGTGGCGCCTTTGATGGATTGGATCGCATCATCGGTCGCCGACTGCAGACTTCGGCCATCGGATTTTCATCGAACAAGGATGTAGCTGCGGTAGATCGCAACAACATGATACAATATGTTTCACCGGTTGACCTGAAAAGCTTCGGATTGATTCCGGAGCTGATCGGCCGCTTGCCGGTGGTTACCTATTTGCAACCTTTGGATAAAGACACGTTGCGTTCCATCCTCACCACACCGAAGAACGCGCTGATCCGTCAGTACGAGAAGCTGTTTGAAATGGAGAATGTGAAAATCGTTTTCGATGATGACGTTTTGGATTTCATTGTAGATAAGGCCATAGAGTACAAGCTCGGTGCACGCGGTTTGCGTTCCATTTGCGAAGTGATCATGCTCGATTTGATGTTCGACACGCCGGAAGTGCAGGGCAAGGACGGCGAGCTTCGCATCACCCTTGATTACGCCATGGAAAAGGTTACCCGTTCGGCTATCAGTAAATTGAAAGTCGCCTAGGGTTTTCTGCTTTAAAGTTTATTTTCTTCGGTAGTCGATGTAGGAGTAATCCCATGCGTTTTTGTCGTCGGCATGGTGATCCTCGCGCGCCACTTCCTCCCAGGTTTCGGCCTCCAGAGCGGGAAAATGAGTGTCGCCTTCAAAAGCATGGTGGATGAGGGTGGTGTGCAGGAAGTTGCACAGCGGCAATGATTGGTTGAAAATTTCGGCGCCACCGATGATGAATACGTTCGCATCCGATGGACATTTCGCAAGGGCATCCTCCAATGAATGCGCCATGATACACCCTTCGTATTGCAAATCCGGTTGACGTGTGATGACTACGCTGGTTCTGCCGGGTAACGGTTTTCCGATAGACTCAAACGTTTTACGGCCCATGATCATGTAATGACCCATGGTGATTTGTTTGAAATGCTTCAAGTCGGCGGGAAGGTGCCATGGCAAGCCGTTATCTCGACCGATTAAACGGTTTTGGTCGAAGGCGACGATGATGGAAACAGGCATGCGTGGCGTTATTGAAATGCTTACACCGCAACAGCGGCTTTGATGGCCGGATGCGGATCGTAGTTGTCGAGGCAGAAGTCCTCGTATTTAAAACCGAATATGTCCTTCACCTCGGGATTGATGTGCATGGTGGGCAATGGTCTTGGCTCACGCGATAGCTGCAGATTCACTTGTTCGAAGTGGTTGTTGTAGATGTGTACATCGCCAAAGGTGTGCACGAAATCGCCGAGTTGCAAGCCACATACCTGCGCAATCATCATGGTAAGTAATGAGTACGATGCGATGTTGAATGGAACACCCAGGAACAGGTCGGCACTGCGTTGGTATAGTTGGCACGACAATTTACCATCGGCCACATAAAATTGGAACAGCAAGTGACAGGGTGGCAACGCCATCTTTTCAATCACCCCCACATTCCATGCACTCACAATCAAGCGGCGTGAATCGGGATTGTTTTTGATTTGGTTGATCAGGTTGGTGATCTGATCCACATGTCCACCTTCGGGAGTGGGCCACGAGCGCCATTGGTATCCATACACGGGACCGAGGTTGCCTTGGGCATCGGCCCACTCGTTCCATATCGTCACGCCATTGTCGGTCAGGTATTTGATGTTGGTGTCACCTTGAAGAAACCACAGTAATTCGTGGATGATGGATTTCATGTGCACCTTCTTGGTGGTCAGTAATGGGAATCCATCCTGCAAGTTGAATCGCATCTGGTATCCGAAAACGCTTCGGGTACCAGTTCCGGTACGATCTTTCTTGTCGACACCGGTATCGAGCACATGGCGAAGTAAGTCGTGGTATTGTATCATGTCAACACAAATTTAACGGATGGTCGAGTTTGAGTGGCATTTAGCCCCTTTAAGTTATGATTTTTTTTGAACGGGCATATTCTTGTTGTTTTCGTGGATAAAATATTAGGAAAACAACCGGATTCTCCCGAAACAATCGGTTATTTTTGAGAACCCTATCCATTTCCCAGCAATATATGGAACCCAATCATTTGTCGGGGCTTAACCAATCCCAGCTCGACGCCGTCCTGTGCGTCGAAGGTCCTGTAATGATCATTGCGGGCGCAGGATCCGGTAAAACCAGGGTGTTGGTGCATCGCATCATCCACATGATGTACCAGGGAGCCGATCCGTTCAACATCCTCGCCCTCACGTTTACCAACAAGGCCGCCAGGGAGATGAAGAAGCGTATTTCCCAGGCATCGGGCGACGAGGCACGTAACCTGTGGATGGGGACGTTTCACTCGGTGTTTGCCAAGCTTTTACGCGTGGAGGCGCCCCGCATCGGATACCCTTCGTCCTTTACCATTTATGATACCGATGATGCCAAAAACCTGATCAAGGAGATAGTGAAGGAGCAGGGGCTTGATGAGAAGATTTATAAGCCCGGGCTGGTTTACAACCGCATATCATCAGCAAAAAACAATCTGTTCAACTGGCAGGATTACCAAGACAATACCGAGCTGATGAACGATGACCGACATGCCGGGAAACCCATGATTGGAACGTTGTTCGAGATTTACCAGAAGCGCTGTTTCACATCGGGCGCAATGGATTTCGATGATTTGCTGTACAACACGTTCGTGTTGCTACGCGACTTTCCCGATCTGTTGCACAAGTACCAGCACAAGTTCAAATTTATCCTGGTGGATGAGTTCCAGGACACCAATTACGCGCAGTACATGATTGTCAAAAAGCTTGCTGCGTTGAACGAGAACATCTGCGTTGTTGGTGATGATGCGCAAAGCATCTATGCTTTCCGAGGGGCCAACATTCAGAATATCCTGAGTTTTGAATCTGACTATCCGGAATTGAAGACCTTCAAGCTGGAGCAGAATTACCGATCCACCAAGACCATTGTGGAGGCCGCAAACTGTGTCATTGCCAACAACCGGAACCAGTTGAAGAAGTCCGTTTGGACCGATAACCAGGAGGGGGAGCTGGTTCGCTTGATGAAAGCATTGAGCGACAACGAAGAGGGGAATCTGGTGGCCAACACCATCATTGAGGACAAGGCCAACATGCGTTTGACCAACCAGGATTTCGCCATCCTTTACCGCACCAATGCGCAGTCGCGTTCCATGGAAGAGGCCTTGAGGCGAAAGGGAATCCCTTACCGGATCTACGGTGGAATATCGTTCTACGCACGCAAAGAGATCAAGGATTTGCTGGCTTATTTCCGGTTAACGGTGAACCCGGACGATGAGGAGGCCTTGAAGCGTGTCATCAATTACCCGAAGCGAGAAATCGGAAAAACATCGGTTGAAAAAGTGATTGTTGCCGCCCAGCGCGAGAACACCAGTTTGTGGAAGATATTGGAACGCATCAATGAGGTGGAGACCGGAATCAGTGCCGCCACCCGTGCGCGCATCGCCGACTTCGTTGTAATGATCAACAGTTTTCAGGTGATGCTCAAAACCCACAATGCATTTGACCTGGCCAGTCAAATCGCAACTTCTTCCGGACTGCTCAGGGAGCTGTATGCTGACAAATCGCCCGAGGGCGTATCCCACTACGAAAACCTGCAGGAGCTTTTGAATGGTATCAAGGAGTTCACCGACAAGGGTGTGACTGCATTGCCTGCTCCTTCCTCCGAACTGGAGCAATCGCCTGAACTACGCACGCTCGACGTATTCCTGCAAGACATTGCTTTGGTCACAGACGGTGAAACCGATGAAAAGAACGAGGATACGGTATCCCTGATGACGATACATGCGGCCAAGGGGCTTGAGTTCCCATGCGTGTTCGTTGTTGGAATGGAGGAGAATCTTTTCCCGTCTCAAATGGCTTTGCAGTCGCGAGAGGAGCTGGAAGAGGAGCGCAGACTGTTTTATGTAGCAATTACACGAGCCGAACGTAAACTGACCTTATCCTATGCCTCCACACGCTATCGCTGGGGGAATTTGATTTCATGTGAGCCCAGTCGTTTCATCGATGAGATCGACCCCAAGTATGTGAACGATCAAACCACAGCGGTTGCGCGGCCATCCATGTTCAATCCCAAAAGTAATTGGAGTGGTTTTGGTAACCGTGGCAACAACGTCAAGGAATCAACACCGCCCGCGTATAAGTCCAGGCCAGAGGGTTTCAAAAAGCTTGGTTCCACCACAAATCCCTCCGGCGGTGCCGTGCAAACGAGCACGCCGTTTGAGGCCGATGACTGTGCCACCATCCAAGAGGGCATGGAGGTCGAGCATCAGAAGTTCGGCACGGGCAAGGTGGTGCGTTTGGAGGGTGTTTATCCCGATTCCAGGGCTACCGTTCACTTCCCGGCACACGGCAATAAACAGCTGTTGTTGAAGTTTGCAAAGCTGCGGATCCTTAAGTGATTTTGCCGTAACTTCGCGTATTGATTTTCAATTATCAAGACATGGAATATAATTCCTCCAGAGAGCATTTGTTGATGCCTGAATACGGTCGTAACATCCAGAAAATGGTTCAATATGCCATGGGTGTTGAAGACCGCGAGGAGCGCAGCAAGCTGGCTCGAACGATTGTGAACGTAATGGGTCAGCTGAATCCCCAACTGAGGGAGCTCACCGACTTCAAACATAAGCTGTGGGATCATCTTTTTTTCATATCCGACTTCAAGCTGGATGTTGACGCTCCTTACCCCAAGCCCGATCCAAGCACGTACAAGCTAAAACCCAAACCGGTTTCCTATCCCGGCAAGGAGATGCGTTTTCGTCATTATGGTAGAATCGTGGAGGATGCAATTGACCAGGTTGCCTCTATGGAAGAGGGCCCAACCAAGGATCAGCGCATCATCAGTCTGGCCAATTTCATGAAGATGCTTTATGTGAACTGGAACAAGGACACCGTCACCGATGAGGTGATTTTCGAGAATATCCGTTCGCTGAGCAACGGTAGGTTGGTGGTCAAGGAGGATGCCCGATTGCAACATGCTTCCGAGCTTCCATCCATCAAGCAGGTGAACCACAAGAAGCAAGGCAAGCGCTCTCGAAACAAAAACAACGGAAAGAATTTCAGAAAATAACCTACACGGACCATGGCGAACAGTTTTGAGGTCATAGGAGGAGTAAAGCTAAAAGGCGACATCGTGCCGCAAGGAGCCAAGAATGAGGCCTTGCAAATCATTTCTGCTGTATTGCTCACTCCCGAAAAGGTAACCCTAAACAACGTACCCGACATCAGGGACGTGAATAAGCTGATAGACCTGTTGGCTTCCCTGGGAGTCAAAGTGGATCGCAAGGGCAACGGAGTGGTTGAGTTCCAAGCCGACCAGGTCAATATGGATTATCTGGAAACGGCCGAGTTTGCCAAGCAGGCGGCTGCGCTTCGAGGATCCATCATGATCGTAGGGCCATTGTTGTCGAGGTTTGGAAAGGCATGTATCCCTAAGCCAGGTGGCGACAAGATTGGTCGCAGAAGGTTGGACACGCATTTCATAGGATTCATGAACCTGGGTGCCAGGTTTGATTTTGATGGTAAGGAGGAGTTTTACAGGGTGGATGCCTCCAAGCTCAAAGGATGTTACATGTTGCTCGATGAGGCCTCTGTGACCGGAACGGCCAACATCGTAATGGCTGCGGTACTGGCAGAGGGTCGCACCACCATATACAATGCCGCTTGTGAACCCTATCTGCAGCAGCTGTGCAAGATGCTCAACTCAATGGGAGCCAAGATATCCGGTATTGGGTCCAATCTGCTCATCATTGATGGAGTGGCCAAGCTCACGGGTTGCAGCCATCGCATGCTTCCCGACATGATTGAAATCGGCTCGTTCATTGGTCTTGCTGCCATGACCTCCTCTGAAATCACCATTAAGAATGCCGGAATCGAGCATTTGGGTATTATTCCCAGCGTCTTCAAACGGCTGGGCATTCAAATGGAGTTCAGGGGCGACGATATCCACATACCTGCTCAGGACAAATACGAGATTGATACGTTCATCGACGGCTCCATCCTGACTATTGCCGATGCCATTTGGCCGGGTTTCACCCCCGACTTGTTGAGCGTCATTTTGGTAACCGCAACACAAGCCAACGGCACAGTTCTGGTTCATCAAAAGATGTTTGAATCGCGACTATTCTTTGTGGATAAGCTGATTGACATGGGAGCTCAAATCATCCTGTGCGATCCGCACCGTGCCACCGTGATTGGGCTTAATCGCAAACATCCGTTAAAGGGCATCCAGATGACCTCTCCCGACATCCGGGCCGGGGTAGCCCTGCTGATTGCTGCCCTTTCGGCCGAGGGTAAAAGCGTGATTCACAATATTGAACAGATCGACCGTGGATATGAACGGATCGACCAGCGACTGAATGCATTGGGGGCATCCATCAAACGGATTTGACCCAGGAGTCTTTTGGTACTATATTTGTATCCTCTTCGAACAAAACAAAAAATAAGATGAAAAAATACAGCATTATTCTACTGCTCGCCGGCGTTGCCACCATGGTTTATGGATTTGTTCGTCAGGCCGCTCCTGTAGGAACCAATGTCGGAGACCGTGCCATTGAACTGGCTTTCACAAGCCCTGAGGGAAAAACCATCGCTCTTTCCTCCTTGAAAGGCAAAATCGTTTTACTTGATTTTTGGGCCTCCTGGTGTGGACCCTGCCGGTTTGAGAATCCGAATGTGGTAGCTGCCTACAACAAGTACAAGGATGTGAAATTCAAAAACGGCGCAAAGGGATTCACTGTTTACGGCGTATCATTGGATAACAACAAGGATGCCTGGATGAAAGCCATCCAGAAAGACGGCCTCGTTTGGCCTTATCACGTAAGTGACCTAGGTGGATGGCAGTCAAAGCCGGCTCAATTGTACCGAGTGAACTCCATTCCTGCCAGCTACCTCATTGACCACAATGGTGTGATTGTAGGTAAAAACCTGAGAGGCGCCGCATTGGAAGAGGCGTTGGAAAAGCTACGCTAAGAAAACCCAAACTAAGAATCAACTTAACCCGGCTCTCATAGGCCGGGTTTTTTCATTCGTACCTTTGTATGACAATTTGACTTGATTAAGTTATTGGCAAAGAATTTGACTCTAACTCCCGAAACACAATTTATTGGTAATAAACCTATTGACAAATGAATGAACCCCAAGAGAATAATCAGAAACCAGTTGATAACGAGGAGCTTGTGACTGATTCCATGGAACAGGAAAAAATCGATCCTCAAATGGATCAGCAAACCTCATTGAGCGAAGAGGAAAAACTGCGTGCACAATTGGCAGAGTCCAATGATAAGTTTTTAAGAGTCTTCGCTGAGTTCGACAATTACAAACGCCGTGTATCGAAAGAGCGGTTGGACCTGATCAAAACGGCCGGCTCGGAAATGGTGGTGGCATTGCTTCCTATCTTGGATGATTTTGAGCGGGCAATGAAGTTTTCGCAAAATGAGGAGGGCAAATCCGGTGTGGAGTTGATTTACCAAAAACTGCGATCCACTTTGGAGGCAAAAGGATTGAAGCGCATGGAGTCCATAGGACTGGATTTCGATGCTGATTTACACGAGGCAATTACCAGCATACCGGCGCCTACGGAAAATTTAAAGGGTAAGGTGGTCGACGAGTCGGAGTGCGGATATTTCTATAACGAGAAGGTGGTTCGATATGCCAAAGTGATTGTCGGATCATAAATTCAAATTCAAATGGCAAAGAGAGATTACTACGAGATTCTGGGTGTAGGTAAAGGCGCCAACGAAGGTGAAATCAAAAAAGCTTATCGGCAGATGGCTTTGAAATATCACCCCGACAAAAACCCGGGCGACAAAGAGGCCGAAGACAAGTTCAAGGAGGCAGCTGAGGCGTATGAGGTGTTGAGTGATGCCGACAAACGCAGACGTTATGATCAGTTTGGTCACCAAGGCGTGGGCGGAGCAGCGGGTGGAGGTCAACACATGAATATGGAAGACATATTCAGTCAGTTCGGAGACATCTTCGGAGGTTCCCCTTTCGAAAGCTTTTTCGGTGGAAACACATCCGGTGGTAGACGATATGCGAACAAGGGAAGCAACCTGCGAATAAAGGTTAAGCTCACCCTTTCTGAAATTGCCAATGGTGTAGAGAAAAAATTAAAGGTCAATAAGAAAATCGCTTGTGATTCATGCAGCGGCTCCGGAGCATTGAACGGTTCATCGTTCAGTAAATGCTCCACCTGTAACGGAAACGGACAGGTTAGAAGGGTTACCAACACGATTTTGGGCCAGATGCAAACCACCACCACTTGTCCGAGTTGTCAAGGGGAAGGCCAAACCATCACCAGTAAATGTAAAAGTTGCAACGGCTTTGGAACCATGCCCGGCGAGGATGTGATTTCCATTAACATTCCTCCAGGTGTTGGCGAGGGTATGCAGGTGACTGTTTCCGGAAAGGGAAATGCAGCAGAGCGGGGAGGCATACCCGGTGACTTGCTCATTGTGATCGAGGAGCAGGAAGATGAACATTTGAAGCGCGATGGCAACAACCTGTTGTACGATTTGTACATCAGTATTCCGGATGCGGCTCTTGGCACATCCGTTGAGGTACCAACGGTAGATGGCAGGGCAAAGATCAAGATCGAGCCAGGCACCCAGCCGGGCAAGGTCCTTCGATTAAAGGGCAAGGGGCTTCCACAGTTGAACTCAAGTTACAAGGGTGACCTGCTGATAAACATCAATGTTTGGACACCTCAAAATCTCACCAGCGACGAAAAGAAGATATTGAGCAAGCTTCGTGAATCTGAAAACTTCAAACCCAACCCAGGAAAGGGTGACAAGAGCTTCTTTGAGAAGATGCGCGAGTATTTCAATTAAGCGCAATTCAACTTGTTTTTTTAATTTGGCAACATACCCCACAAACTCCCATTAGAATGAATAGGAAAAAACTCTTTATCATCGAGGACGACCCAATGTTTGCCGAAATGTTACAAGACCGGCTCAAAGACCGCCCTTTGTGGGATGTGGCGCATTATGCTACCGGCGAGGAGGCAATCAAAAACGGATTTCGCGAACCTGATGTTGCAATCATCGACTATCATCTCGACCTCAACAATAAGGGTGGCTTGTCTGGTATCGACACGATGACCCACTTGCTCAAGGATTCACCCAAAACGCATTGCATTTTCCTTTCAGGTCAGAAAAGCTACGGGTTGGCCCTTCAAACCATCTCTCATGGGGCGCTCAATTATGTGATGAAGGATGAAAACGCTTTCGATGAAATCATCCGGATCCTGGACTCCATCCAGTAGCATCGTCATTGCAAACTGATTTCTTATTACAGCCATCATGATATTAGAGGTTCGTAACGTCTCAAAACAATATGCTTCCCATAAGGCGTTAGACAGCGTATCGCTGGGAGTGCCCAAGGGCAGTGTTTTTGGTTTGCTGGGTCCAAACGGAGCGGGAAAGACTTCCCTCATCCGCATCATCAACCAGATCACAGGTCCTGATTCAGGTGAAATACTTTTCGATGGACAGCGACTGTCGGCCAATCACATTTCAATGATTGGCTATTTGCCTGAAGAGCGAGGTCTGTACAAGAAGATGGAAGTGGGTGAGCAGGCATTGTACTTGGCGCAACTCAAAGGGTTGTCGAAGAAGGAAGCGATGGATCGCTTGAAGTTTTGGTTCGAAAGATTTGAGCTGAAAGGTTGGTGGAGGAAAAAAATCGATGAGTTGAGCAAGGGTATGCAGCAGAAGGTGCAATTCATCATAACCGTTCTGCATGAGCCCAAGTTGCTCATCTTGGACGAGCCCTTCACCGGATTCGACCCAATCAATGCCGGAATCATCAAGGATGAATTGCTTCGGCTAAGGGAAAATGGCACCACAGTGATATTATCCACACATCGTATGGAATCAGTGGAGGAGTTGTGCAGCCACATCGCACTCATCAACCGCTCGCACAAGATTCTCGATGGTGATGTTCACGACATCCGCCGCAGGTTCCGCTCCGGCAGGTATGAAATCGAGTACAGTGGGCATGGTGTGGGATTGGCAAACAGTCTATGGGGTGGCTTCGAGCTCATCTCCAACGAACCACATGCAGGACACATGAAAGCCGTTGTTTCCTTACCCGAAGGAAGAACCACCAACGACCTGTTGGCGGGTATGATTCAGAATGTGGAGGTGCTTTCCTTTCGGGAAGTGATTCCTGGGATGAACGATATTTTCATTTCATTGGTTAACGAAAGCAATCAGGAAAGGGAGGTGATGCAATGAGTAAGATATCATTGATTATCCGGCGCGAATACTTTTCGCGGGTCAAGAAAAAATCCTTCATCATCATGACCATCCTGGGTCCGCTGTTGATGGCGGGTATATTCATGGTGCCCATACTGATGGCCATGTACCAGGAGGAAGAGATGCTAAACATCAAGGTCGTTGATGAGTCGGGGCTGTTCGCTCCCAGGTTCAGGGACACACCTGTCTTGAAATTCCAACAAGACACATTGCCATTGGAGGTTGTAAAGCAACTTTTTGACCCCGAAGCTGCAGATGGAATTCTTTATCTGCCTGCGAATTTCATCAACAACACATCATCGGTACTCTTGTTCACTTCCAAAGAGGCCAATTTGAACATGGTTGCCGCTTTGGAAAAAACCGTTCAATCAGAAGTTGAAGATGTCAAGTTAAAGGCCATCACCAAGGAATATGGAATGGCAAGGGAGGAGTTGGACAAGGTGAAGTCGCAAGTGAAGATAAACACCCGCATCCTCACCGAAAAAGGGGAGGAGGAGTCCGGTGCCGAACTCAAGTCAATCATAGGTTTTATTTTGGCATTTTTCATTTACATGTCTGTGTTCATCTATGGAACGCAGGTGTTGCGGGGAGTCATGGAGGAGAAGTCGAATCGTATTGTAGAGGTGATCATCTCATCCGTGAAGCCATTCGAGTTGATGCTCGGAAAAATTTTAGGGATTGCATTGGTTGGCTTGACGCAGATTTTACTGTGGATTGTCCTCACGTTTTCCTTCAGCTCCATAGCAACATCGTTTTTTGTGGATTCAAACAGGATTCAGGAGCAGATGCAGCACCAGGTAACGCCTTTGGGCACACCTATTGATCCCGGTACAGCAATTGGACAACCCCAACAGGTCAGCAACGGAGTCGGTGAGATATTTGCAATGATGGATTCAGTTGACTACCCATTGATACTGGGCTCTTTCTTGTTTTTCTTCGTCGGTGGATACCTCCTTTATGCCTCCCTTTTTGCCGCGATCGGTGCAGCGGTTGACAGCGATTCGGATGTGCAGCAGTTCATGTTGCCTGTGACCATACCCATGATATTGTCATTTTTGGTGGCTCAAAATGTGTTACAGAACCCGGATACCTCTTTGGCATTCTGGTTCTCCATCATCCCATTCACTTCCCCTATTATCATGTTGGTTCGAGTTCCATTCGGAGTTGAAACGTGGGAGCTTGTATTGTCAATGGGTTTGTTGGTTGTAGCATTTATATTGACCACTTACATGGCTGGAAAAATCTATCGTACGGGTATACTGATGTATGGTAAGAAGGTGACTTGGCGTGAGCTCGGCAAATGGCTTTTTTATAAATAACAAAACATGGCCAAAATCCAATTGCGACCTGGTGCTGTCCGCAAGGCGGTGATGGATTTTGGCACCAATACGTTTCATTTGCTGGTGGCTGATGTGCACAAGGATGGCACATTCACCAAGCTGCTGCATCGGAAGATTACTGTGAAGCTCGGCCAGGGTGGATTCCAGCAAGGGTTGATTGCTCCCGCTGCCTTGAAGCGTGGACTTGATGCAGTTGCCAAATTCCGTGTTGACCTGAATCGACTCAAGCCCTCCAAAGTACAGGCCTTTGGCACTTCCGCCATACGAGACGCATCCAATGGTCGCGATTTCTCAAGAGTGGTTCAAAAGGATTTCAAGATCAGGTTGCAGGTCATTGATGGTGATCGCGAAGCGGAGCTGATTTCCATAGGAGTCAGAAAAGCTGTTCCAAACCT
>Ga0315906_10008373_pt1 | contig 12404 bp, 9 predicted proteins | sample LakEriMetagenome_4_FD_203526 | JGI IMG/M metagenome (GOLD analysis project Ga0315906, IMG submission 203526) | Freshwater fungal communities from buoy surface, Lake Erie, Ohio, United States - Buoy 2 MA122 | ecosystem: Environmental > Aquatic > Freshwater > Lake > Lake biofilm | place: USA: Lake... | reverse complement strand
TTGGCTGGGCCACCTCAAGCGAGTTTAATAATCGTGGTTTTGAAGTGCAGCGTGCTACCCGTAATGATAACTGGCGCCCAATTGGTTGGGTTAACGGTAACGGCACTACGAATTCACTGAATAACTATACGCTGGCGGATCCTAATGTTGCCAGAAATGTATTGTATTTATATCGGCTTCGTCAGGTTGATTTTGACGGACGCGAAACCTTCAGCAAGGTAGTAGCCGGTACGCTGAAAGATGATGGAGCGGTTGTTTATGAGGTGTATCCGAATCCTTTCAGAGAAGTAACAAGCATCCATTACCTGATTAGTCGCCCAACGGTTGTTTCTATCGAAATTTCGGATGTTTCCGGAAGGCTGATAAAGAAAATCAATCAGGGATTACAAGCGCCGGGTAAGTACACTATCCCGTTTTCTGCTACCGGTGACGGTAATGGTGCAGGCATGTATCTGGTATCACTTTGGTATGATGATCAGCCCTACAAGTTTAATATCTCTGCTATACGATGAATTGTTTAAACTGATTTTCAGAGCAGAGACATGTCTATTTAGTGTTCTTTTATAGTGCGTTGTTCGAAAAACGGTCTCCTTTTATAAAGGCAACCTGTCGACCAGCGATTCGCATGTCATCCAGCATTTGCGATTCTATACCATCTTCTAACAGCATTTCCCGAATCAGCTGTGCATCAGCTTTTGTCTGAAACTGCAATTCAACCAGGATCTTTGATGTGAAAACAATGTCCTTTCCTGGTATGGCTTCTTCAGCAATTTTATAGGCGTGGTAACCGCACAGAATACTTAAGTTCAGTTGTTTACTAAATTCCTGAATTTTAGATTGGTCTGTGATAAAGATCAAATGGCAAATATTCTCTGAAGCCTCTTTGCTCAACATCGTCCTTGCCGACGAAGTGATAATGTAGTCCTTCTTCATTTGTACCCTTTTGTTATGGGAAATATAACATTATTTTTTTTGAATTGCAATAGTTGATTTGCCCCCTCCCAATATTTACATAATTAGCTGATTATCAATAAAAAGTAAAGCCGCTCCTCCTTCGGAGCGGCTTTAAAAGTATAATATGAAACAAAAAAGATTGCCTGAAAGAATGATCCGGCAGGCATTCAAGGATCTGACGACAAGAATAAACTACTTTATTCTTTGAATCAACTACCCATTTGGGTAGTTTTTTGGTTGTACGGGCCTTAATTTTTCGAGTATTTTCGTGAAACCTATGCAACCCATACGAATAGCAATTTTTGAAGACGAGCATATTACCCGCGAAATGCTCAAGGATCTGGTAAACAGCACCAGAGATATGGAGTGTACAGGAGATTTTGCCGATGCTCAGGATCTGATTAGCAAGGTTGAGGCGGCAGCTCCATCAGTAATCCTCATGGATATTGAGATGCCTGGTATGAACGGGATTGAAGCCGTACGGGTGATAAAGGAGAATTTCCCCTCCATTCACATTGTGATGCAGACTGTTTACGATGATGACGATCGGATTTTTCAATCAATTTGCGCTGGCGCCAGTGGTTATTTGCTGAAAGGTACACCTGCGCACAAAATTCTTGAAGCTTTGAATGAAGCATTATTGGGCGGTTCGCCGTTTTCTCCCGGTGTAGCCGGCCGCATTATTGATCAGTTCAGAAAGCAGTCGGTTCCTTCCGATCTTGAAATCTCAAAATTGTCGGATCGTGAGCTGGAGATTCTGCAGTACATGGTAGGAGGTATGAGCAATAAGCTTATTGCCGACCGTTGTTTTATCTCGACTAACACCGTAAAGTTTCATATCCGCAATATTTACGAAAAGTTGCAGGTTAACTCTAAAGGCAGTGCAATTGCGCAGGCGATAAAACGCAAGCTGATTTAGAGTGCGCGGATAAAGTTTTGCAGCAAACCAAACACTTCATTGTAACGTGACAGGGTGATGTTTTCACACTTGTCGTAAATGTCGTGATAGGCTTTACTTCCGCCTAAAGTAAAGCAGAAGAAAGAGTGTACTCCCTTTTCGGTAAAATAATAGTGATCACTGTTTTTTGCTTCCCCTCTTTGTCCGAGATTGTTAATGAATTTACCTGCCTTGTTCACGCTGTCCATGATCGCAAATTCGTTGGTGAATTTCAATCCGTTCACCACCATTATTCCCTCATCACCGGAACCCATTAAATCAAGGTTGAGCAGAAAGCGGATGTTGCTGAGCGGAACCGGTGGGTTGTTTGACATGTATTCAGAGCCAATCAGTCCGGCCTCTTCTCCGGCAAATCCGATAAAGACAAGCGTGTACTTAGGTTTTTGTTTCGAATTTGCAAATGTACTTGCAAGATCCATCATCATGCTAACCCCTGAAGCATTGTCGTTGGCACCGGGAAATATGATGTTGCCCATACGGCCTAGGTGATCATAATGCGCAGTAACGAAGATGAAACTGTCGGCATAAACTCCGGGAACCACTCCCATTACATTTCGTGCAGTATGTTGTGTAAGTCTGGATTGTACCCGGAACTTTACCTCTTCTACATTTTCAGGTAGTGTACTTCGGAGTACATTAAAAGAGGGTTCTGTATTTTGTTTTGTACGCGCCGTCCAGGTTAATTTATCTTCTGCAAAAACGTAGGCATGCGGGTGCAAGGGACGCATTTTCCACAGACGAGTATGAGCCGCATTACTGTCGGCAATTCCCTGCTGAATATTTACAAACAAAACATACTTTTCCGGACTGTCAACAAAGGTTGTTTCGTCCGGTTTGGCAGTAATTTTTAAAGTCTTGTAATTTCCTTTTCCAATGGGAGCATCGGCGCCGCAAATAAAATCACGACCGGCCACCAGCTTTTTGCCATTGATGCAGAGCTTAGGAGTTTTGGTAATAACATTTACCGGAAAATTGAACGACTGCGTATAGTTGCCGTTGAGTGGCTGTAATCCGTTTTTTTTGAATTCCGCTACAAGAAAATCTGCTGCTTTGCCATCGCCGTTTTTCACATAGCCGCGACCGTGATATGCGGGAGAGGAAAGCGTGCACATTAATTTTCTGGCATACAAACTATCCTGTGCATGGATTGTAGAAATACAACTCCATATCAATGAGAAGCACAATGCAGGTAGTTTCAAATCCCGAAGCGTCGTTTTACAAGTTCTGTGAATTCGATTACCTGCATATGTTGTGGCTCCCATCCGTAGGTTGCCTGCAGATTGTTTAATTCTGAAGTAGCATCCGGAAACGAGCCAGCAGCATTTAATTTGTCAACAGCTGCATAAAAGGATTGTTGATTACCACCGAATAGCGCATTGATGAAAGCGAATCGTTCGTTCAGGCCAATGGATACCCGCAAATCTTCGAGTGGCTTACGTTGTAACTGATCCGATAGACGTGTAGGCTGTCCTGCCTGAGCAATGCGGTCGGAAAGCGACTGTTCGGCCGAATACCTGCTGCCTATTGTTGGCTGTTGTCCCGCCTGTGCAGCTTTTGCTAAAGTGTCAGCATACACGGTTTTGCGCGCTTCCTGTATATTCTGCCCTGCCTCAAAATTTAAAATGGGGGCGATTTCAACGGGCGGAAGCTCCGGTTTTTCATCTTTTGCAGGCTCCGGAATTATGCTGGATTCCGGAGTAATTACCAGATACGGTTCGATGACTTTTACTGGCGGCATTTCCATGTTCTTTGCAGGTGCAGCCTCTATTGGTAAATTAGGCAGAATAATATCCGCAACAGGTTCCGGCCGCACCGTGGCGGCCTCTGACATCTCCGGGGTGTAAACACCCGGTTGTGCCAGCAGGTCAATCACTTTGTACAATTCCCGGAGTGTCTCTTTCGCCAGGTCGGTCTCCAGGAGCGATGGACTGGGGTTCGCCATCAGCCTGTTGATCTGCTGTCGGAGCGATTCTGCCAGGGCTTCAAATTTGATTCGGTTCGGGGTGGTGGAGTGCATAGTTGGGTTAACGCTGCTTGAGGGTGGTTTTATTGCGGGAAATTACTGCAAATGTGCATAAGAGTTTGTTTAGATAATCTCGAAAAAATCTCAACTTTTAACAATCGGTCGTGAATTGAATTTTGTCTCTGTCAGATGAATGTCAGAATCATAAAGTTATGACAATCGTCACAAAAATGCAGGGGAGTAGCCCTAGGGTGCTAGCCTAATTTTGCGATCGTGTTCAGGAAGTATTTGCTAACAGCAGTTTTATGGTTGAGTGCTTGCACCCTCTCGTGGTCGCAATCCTTGTGCCGTTTATTAACGGAAAAGGGTCAGCCGGTGGAAGGTGCAATAGTTACTTATACACCGGTTTCCGGTGGTAATCCAACCATTACTTTTTCTGACCGCAAAGGAGAGGTTCGGTTCCCCGATAATTTCCTTCCGCTGATTATCAAGGTTCAAATGATGGGTTTTGCTACCCTTATTGATACACTTCGGTATTCCGGTGCCAGCGAGCGCATGCTCCGTCCGGCAGCTGCCAATCTGGGGGAGGTAGTAGTTACCGGTGATTACCGTGCAGGTTATCAAACCGGCTCCGTACACCAGGTGGATGTGATCACCCGCGACGAAATTGATCGTCGTGCCGCCGTGAATGTTCAGGATTTGCTTTCTCAGGAACTTAACATGCGTATCAGTAACGATCCGGCGATGGGAAGTAGCGTCGCTATCAACGGTACAGGTGGAGAGCATATCAAATTTCTGGTAGATGGCGTGCCTGTTACAGGTCGTAAAAATGGGAACATTGATCTTGCCCAGTTGAATCTCAATAATGTGGAACGTGTCGAGATCATTAAAGGCCCGATGTCGGTACTCTACGGCAGTGATGCGATCGGTGGAGTTGTCAACCTGATTACCCGCAAACAGCAATCCGGTGTTTCCAGCGGAAGAGTGAATACCTACTATGAAAGTGTTGGCACTTACAATTTTGATGCGACGGCAGGTGCAGGCATTGGTAAGTTTTCAGCCAATCTGAACGCAGGAAGAAATTTCTTTGACGGCTGGAGTAAGCAGGATACCGGTCGCTGGCAGCAATGGAAACCACGCGAGCAATATTTTGGAGATCTGCGCATTGGAACCACCTTCCATCGTACCGCGCTGAGTTTTACAAGCAGCTATTTCCGTGAAGAGATTTTTCACAAGTCAGAACCCGTAATCACTCCCTATTTCGCCTATGCAACCGATCAGAATTATCGTACCTGGCGGGTAGTACAGCAATTGCAGGCTACACAGCAACTGAGTAAATCATCTTCACTGCAACTTACCGCCGCTTATTCCTGGTATCAATACATTAAGAATACCTGGCGCAAAGACATGGTAAACATGGAAGAGGAACTAACCGGCGATTTTTCCGATGATGATACCACCACCTTCAAGACGATTTTTTCACGACTCGTATATAACTGGAATCCTGATTCATCGGCATGGAGCATACTTGCCGGTGCTGAATTAAATAATGACAACGCTTTCGGACAGCGCATCGACGGCCAGGAGCATACAATTACTGATGTTGCCGTTTTTACCAGCGTAGATTATAAATGGAAGGGATTTACTTTCCGCCCTTCTGCACGATTTATTTATAATTCACGGTATGACGCACCGTTAGTTCCCGCTTTTAACGTGCTGTATACCACGGGTAAGATGAGTCTTCGTGCCGGTTATAGTGCAGGATTCCGCTCTCCATCACTGAAAGAATTGTATCTGGATTTCTTTGATAATGGAATTCATAATGTGCAGGGAAATCCGGATCTGGAAGCGGAAAACTCCGACAATTTTACTTTTTCCACCGATTATCGGTCCAGTTTCGGAAAGGTGAATCTAACGGCCAGCCTCTCTGCCTTTTACAATGAAATTAAGAATCGCATAACACTGGTAGAGAAAAATCCTGTTACCGGCCTATATATGTACGACAACCTCGACGAGTTTTATTCACGAGGAGGAGAAATACGTGGTCGTGCTGCGATCAGCAATTTTAATGTGGAAGCCGGTTTTGCTTACACCGGAACCAATGATATCATCAGCGGTTATGCAGAGCAGGCCGACATTGCCTGGTATCCTGAATTTACTGCTGCTGCAGATTATACCCTTAAAAAATACAAAACCACCTTCTCATTATTCTGGAAAAATTATGGGGAGCGTCCGGTTTACCGTTATGAAAATAACACTCCCGTTCAATCCATAAATGAAGGTTATCAATTGCTCGATGCCAGCATTCGTCAGCCGTTCCTTAAAGATAAATTGCAGGTTACTGCCGGTGCTAAAAATCTGCTGGATGTAACTGACGTACGCGCCTCCTCCGGTTCCGGTGTGCATTCCGGCAGTGTGGCAGGTGGCGCACCCATGGCAATGGGAACCTTCTTCTTCACTAAAATCAGTTTCACCTTTTAATGAAATACTTCAGCATCCTGTTTGCAGCGATTGTACTTTTTTCTTCCTGTCAGAAGGAGGATGAAAAAGTTACCTTGCCTTCTCCAGGGGCCATGCAGCAAATGGTGGCAGTACTCGGCAATAATTATGACCAGCAGGTCTATGTTAGTCTCGCCAATAAATCCACCGTTTCTCGTCCCTATCGCGCCTATGATCTGGCTTTTGAAACACTTAACGGGAATTTGAGGGTCTGGACAAATTCCGGAAAAATTATGTTGGCTGCACGTACCGGCACAACCGATATGGCTCAGGCTGACAGTGTCGGGAAATACTGGTGGGTGGATAATGAGCAATACCATCCTGACAGTTCCGCTATCGGTAACTGGTGGCAATCTGCTTCGCAATCCGGAACCAGTGAAGTGATGATCGTTGATCGTGGAAGTTTGGATTATTCCGGACACAATCGCTTCAGGAAATTTCAGATAATCAGCGCCGGCCCTTATTCGGATTACCACATCCGTTATAGTCTTTATGATAATTCTGAACTGCATGACTTTATCATTCCCCGTGATACCATGTACAGTCTGGTTTATTTTAGTTTCGATAATAATGGTCAGCTGGTGAATCAGGCCCCTCCAAAGGAGCAGTGGGATTTTGTTTTTACCAAATACACCCACGTTTATCATGATTATCCCTATGGTGCAATTTTTCGCAATTATCCGGTAGTGGGTGCTCAGCTAAATATCTGGGATAATGTTAAAGCCATCCAGTTGCAGAAGGATACATTCCCTGGTTATATGCCTTATGAAGATTTTGCATACGGGCATGTTTACCAGTATCCCTGGCATATCATCTCCGATGTCATCGGTTATAATTGGAAATCTTTCGACATCAACAATAACCGCTTCTACGTGTATCCTAATAACTTCTTTGTTGTTTGTGATCATAATGGCATTTACTATAAGCTTCGAATGCTCGATTTTTATGATCAGAATGGTATTAAGGGAACAGTGACTTTCGAATTTCAACGTATCTGACAGAATCAATCAACCAAAAAATAAAGAATTAATCCCAATGAAAAAATTAGTACAATTTGCTATTAGTGCGCTAGTTCTTTTTGTGTCAGGCGGCAGCTCTGTTCTTGCACAAATGACAACTCAAACCGTTAGTATCGCCCCCGGTTATTCTAATCAGACTTTTTACAATATGAACAACGGTGTTGTTTCATCGGTTAGTAATCTCAACTGGGATCTTGGTTTCCAGCTGCGCGGGTATACCGGATCGATACTGATCAATTCAAAAAACAATGTGAAGTTGTATCGCGCCAATAAATCAGTTTCCGAATGGAATACTATGTTGGCTTCTGATACCACTGGTGTGGTGAACAACCCGGCATTCGAATTGTTTAACTCCGAAACTAGTTGGAACGCAGGTGCTTTTAACCGTACCAACAATTCTATGAATCCATTTGATCTGGGGTGGGGCGTTTATGATTTATCTACTCACATGATCACCGGCGACTCTGTCTTTTTTATGAAGCTTCCCAATGGTGTGTTCAAGAAGCTGCAGATCATTGATCTCAACGGACTTTCTTTCGTTTATACGTTCCGCTGGGCAGATCTGGATGGAACCAACGAGCAGACACGTGTACTTGATAAAGCGAATTACCCGGGCAAACATTTTGCCTATTACACGCTAACCGGTGACTCTGCTATTGATCGTGAGCCTTTATTTACAGACTGGGATTTGACGTTCACGCAGTATGTAGCTACTCTGCCGATATTTCCTTATTCCTATAAAGTGGCGGGTGTGTTGCTCAATGATTCAGTTTTTGCCGCAAAGGCTTATCCTGTTGATACTGCAAACGTAGCCCTTAACTCTGTTCCCATGCAACCAGAAATTAACACGATAGGTTTCGACTGGAAGTTTTATGATCAGCCGAATAATATCTGGATCATTTCCGATTCGTTGGTGTATTTCGTTCAGGATCGCCAGGGAAATCCATGGAAAGTGATTTTCACCGGATTTGGCGGAGCGGCTAATGGTAATTTTATCTTCCAGCAGGGTCCGGCCGCTACTGTAGGTTTGGGTGAATCTGTTTCTATGCAAACACTCGGACTTTATCCTAATCCAGCCCGTTCACAAAGCCGACTGATGGTGAATATGAAGGATAGCCGTAACGTGCAACTGATGATGGCCGATCTGTCGGGCCGTTCTGTCCGCACCATGAACCTCGATCTGCAGGCGGGTATTCAGTCGGTAGACATCGACCTTTCCGGACTAAATCCGGGTCTTTACACGGTGGTTCTGACCTCCGGGGAAGATCGCCAGGTGAGCCGTTTAGTGGTAAACTAAGGTCCTGATATTTCTCATTGGAAGAGCCATCGTAAGTCGATGGCTCTTTTTTTGCCTTTCTGTGAGGTCTGAAATAGTAACTTCGCATAATGTTTAATGAAAGAAATCAGCGGCAGAGCCAACGCAAGGGCTGGATTGAGGTAATTGCCGGCTGCATGTTTTCAGGGAAAACCGAAGAACTTATCCGTCGCCTGAAACGCTCCAAAATCGCCAAGCAGCAAGTTGAAATCTTTAAACCGGCGATCGATATCCGTTACGATGAAGTCAACATCGTATCCCACGATGCAACAAGTATCCAAAGCACGCCGGTGCCCGCTTCTTCCAATATAATGCTGTTGGGCCATGGCACCGATGTGATCGGAATTGATGAGGCACAGTTTTTTGATGATCAGCTGCCCTATGTTTGTCAGGAATTAGCTAATCAGGGAACACGCGTAATTGTAGCCGGACTGGATATGGATTATCTTGGTCAGCCATTCGGACCAATTCCGCATCTGATGGCGATTGCCGATTATGTAACGAAGGTGCATGCGGTTTGTATGCATTGTGGTGATCTTGCTACACATTCTTATCGCACAGTGGATAATGAGTTGATCATTCACCTTGGCGAAAAAGAAAGTTATATTCCATTGTGCAGGGGCTGTTATGTGGAAGCCATTAAAATCGCACAGCTGCAAAGCAAACCAACTACGCTATGATTGCACATAAGTCGTATTCCATGAAAGAAGTCGCAAAAGTAACTGCGTCTGAACTTGTGGAGAACGATCCGGATCACGCAGTGATTTCTGAGTTGCTCACGGATAGTCGCAAACTCGCTGATCCTCCCAATTCACTTTTTTTTGCCATTCGGGGCGATCGCAATAACGGTCATAATTTTATTCGTGATCTTTATGAATCGGGTGTACGTAATTTCATTGTGGAGGAAGGCTATATTATTCCGGAGGATATTAAAGCCAATTTTATTCGCACCGCGGTTCCGCTTCGAGCCATGCAAGTGGTGGCGGCTCATCATAGGAAGTCGTTTAATTTTCCGGTGATAGGAGTAACCGGCAGCAACGGTAAAACCATCGTGAAGGAATGGCTTTATCAGTTACTGCGGGAAGATTATCATATTGTCCGTAGTCCTAAAAGTTATAATTCACAAATCGGTGTCCCTTTGTCAGTCTGGCAAATGAGCACCGAACACAACCTTGGTATTTTTGAGGCGGGAATCAGCATGCCCGGCGAAATGATCTGCTTGCATGATATTGTCCTGCCTGCCATTGGTGTTTTTCTGAATATCGGTCAGGCACATGATGAAAATTTCGATTCGGAAACCGATAAAATTCAGGAGAAGCTCAATTTGTTTGAAGGGGCCGATTTGTTAGTTTATTGCAAGGACTACGTTGGAATACACGAAGAGATAACTTCCCGTAATCTGGCGGCAAAATTAAAGTTGTTCACCTGGTCACGTAAGAGCAAAGCCGATTTACAGGTGGGCCGGATCGTACGTAAAGAGCATGAAGCAGAAATTCAGGGGATCTATCGGAATCAGTTTCTGACCATTCGAATTCCTTTCACCGATGATGCTTCTATAGAGAATGCGATTCATTGCTGGGCCTTGCTATTGGTGCTGGAGGTGGAGCCGGAAGTAATTCGTCAGCGTATGGAATTGCTTAGCCCGGTGGCCATGCGCCTCGAAATGAAGGAAGGTCTTAATAATTGCAGTATTATTAATGATTCTTATAATTCAGATATCGGCAGTCTTACCATCGCCCTGGATTTTTTAAATCAGCAGAAACAACATCCGCGCCGCACGTTAATTTTGAGTGATATCCTTCAGAGCGGAAAGGATGAAAATGCATTATATCGCCAGGTGAATGATCTGCTTCTGCAAAAGCAGGTGGATCGTCTCATTGGCATTGGTCCCGCAATTTCCCGTCAGCAAAATGCTTTTACCGTCGATGCTAAATTTTTTATTGGTACCGATGAGTTTTTGCAGGATCTGAGTTATAGTGCTTTCGTCAATGAAACCGTATTGATAAAAGGTGCTCGATCTTTCGGCTTTGAACGGATCAGTAAAGCTTTACAACAGAAGGCACATGAAACGGTACTCGAGATTAATCTGAATGCGGTAGTGCATAACCTGAATTTGTTTCGTTCCCGCTTGAAGAAAGAGACAAAGCTGATGGTGATGGTGAAGGCTTTCAGCTACGGTAGCGGCAGTTTCGAAATTGCAAATACCCTGCAGTTTCACCGCGCCGATTACCTGGCCGTTGCTTATGCCGATGAGGGAGTGCAGTTGCGTAAATCGGGAATTACGCTGCCTATTATGGTGATGAATCCGGAAGAGCAGAGTTTTGATGCAATGATTTCTTACAGACTAGAACCTGAAATATATAGCTTCCGTATTCTGAACAAGTTCACCGATGTATTACGCCGCCGGGGTGATATTCCTGCCGGCACCCGTATTCCGGTACACCTCGAGTTCGATACGGGTATGAAGCGACTTGGTTTCGAAGAGGAGGAGCTGAATGAGCTGATTATCCGACTGAAAAACAATAAGCATCTAAAAGTAGTATCCGTCTTTTCACACATGGTGGCCAGTGATGAGTCTTTGCATGATGCGTTTACCCGCGAGCAGATTGAACGTTTTCGCCGCATGAGTGAAATGATTCAGTCGCATCTGAATTATCCGGTGATGCGCCATTTGCTGAATTCTTCCGGCATACTTCGTTTTCCGGAGGCGCAGTTTGAAATGGTGCGACTTGGGATTGGATTGCATGGAATCGCTTCTTCTCCTCAGGAGCAGCGTCAATTGCAAATGGTGGCTACGTTAAAAACTACTATCTCACAAATCCGACAGGTGAAGGCCGGTGATACAATTGGCTATAGCCGTAAAGGAGTGGCGGCAAAGGATATGACGCTGGCAACCGTTGGTATTGGTTATGCTGATGGATTTAACCGTCGTTTAGGTAATGGTATTGGAAAAATGTTGGTGATGGGTCAGTTTGCTCCCGTTGTTGGAAGTGTGTGTATGGATATGACTATGATTGATATTACCGGTATTCCTGCAAGGGAAGGAACGGAGGTAATTGTTTTTGGCAGCGACTATAGTATTCTGGATATTGCAAAACAAATTGATACTATACCTTACGAAGTTTTAACCGCCGTATCCGACCGGGTGAAGCGCGTTTATTTTCACGAATAACTCCGGCAGATGTGGCTGAACGTAAATATCAACATGGTAAAGTAGCATTGCTGCATAGCGGTGAAGAGTTTTTTTCGGCACTCGAAAAATTAATTAATCACGCGCAGGAGATTATTTATCTCCAGGTTTACATTTTTGATGAGGATGAAACCGGCAATCGAATTCTGAAAGCATTATCCGCAGCTGCAAAAAGAGGTGTTCGGGTTTATCTGATGGTGGATGGCTTTGGCTCCTATCACCTCGGTAGTGATTTCAAACAGCGTATGCGGGAGGATGGAATTTTTTTCCGGCATTTTTCGCCGTTGCCTTTTTCATTGCTGGCACAGGCGGGTCGGCGATTGCACGTGAAAGTTTGTGTAGCTGATGGAAGAGAAGCCATTATCGGCGGCATCAATATCTCCAACCGTTATCGCGGCGTGGATGGTGAAATGCCATGGCTCGATTATGCGTTGAAAGCAGAAGGCCCCATTGCAGAGGATGTTGAAATTGTTTGTGCTCAGCTTTGGGGAAAACGTTTTACCCGA
>Ga0315906_10008370_pt1 | contig 12404 bp, 13 predicted proteins | sample LakEriMetagenome_4_FD_203526 | JGI IMG/M metagenome (GOLD analysis project Ga0315906, IMG submission 203526) | Freshwater fungal communities from buoy surface, Lake Erie, Ohio, United States - Buoy 2 MA122 | ecosystem: Environmental > Aquatic > Freshwater > Lake > Lake biofilm | place: USA... | reverse complement strand
CCCGGTTGAAATCCATCAATCCCAACTGTTCACGATAAAGAATCAAAACCGGACCAAACCTGCGCGTTGAGTCGGTAAGTTGCCTCATAATGCGTCTTATTTCCTTTTGTTCCTCATACTCCAACGTTGCGATGCTGTTATTGACACCTACGGCTTCTTCAGGCTCTAAGAAAGCCGTTTTGCCTGTTGCAGAGGTATCATGTATGATGCCCGGTAATACCCGCTTTTGTTCGGCCATAATGGCAATAACACGGCGGCCATTACGACTGCTCTCTTCTGCTTCAGTCAAATAGCCCTGTTTTCTGTATTTGGATAGGATGGAACCATACAATCGGTCGGCCTCTATCCTGGACCTTTGCAGGCTACGACGGATACGGCCCAACTCGGGCGAAGCGGAAGTGCGGACTTTTCCATGTTCGTCTAAAACCTCATTTATACGCTCCAGAATGATTGGTTCGTATGGTGCTGACTCCAAAATGGCTGCCAATTCAGGGTGCACTCCTATCCGGTTCCTGAAAAATGAGTGCATATCACGCATTACTTCCAAAAACAAGGCAATCTCCATGAATTGTCCCTCAGCCAATGTACTTCCTTCGATACGGAGTAAACCTGCCGGTTTGGCGATATCGGGATAGGTTGTGCACGGGAAAGGAAGTCCAGAAGACATTATTTCCTGCATTTGGGCTGTTCTTGATAACAGCAATCGAATTCCATCCAAGTCACAAATGGGCGCACATGCTTCAGCCAATTCCTTACCCATGTTAGATAGACAATGGGCATTAATGGCATCGATTACCTGTCGGTATTCGCCTGACAACAAGGATGTATTTGGAAAAACTTTCAAAACCGGAGCTTTTTGCAAAAATACGCAGCAGGAATCAACACATGTTCATAATTACTTGTTGGGGCGCAACCCGATTTTGCCGAAGTTTACACTCAGCCAATCCCCTTTAAAATCAAATGGAAATAGTTGAATTAAAGAACCTTGCCACACAAGTTCGTCGTGATATATTGAGAATGGTGCACGCTGTTCAGTCGGGTCATCCCGGTGGTTCGCTAGGTTGCACTGAATTTTTCGTAGCCCTCTACGGGAAAATCATGAGCTACAACCAGGATTCATTCAGTATGGAGGCAAAAGGCGAGGATGTATTCTATTTATCAAACGGTCATATTTCTCCAGTCTGGTATAGCACGCTTGCGCGGATAACTGGCTATTTCCCGGTTTCTGAACTCGCTACCTTCCGCAAGCTGAATTCGCGTTTGCAAGGGCATCCGGCCACCCACGAAAAGCTTCCCGGGATCCGAGTGGCCTCAGGGTCATTAGGACAAGGTTTGTCCGTTGCGGTAGGTCATGCACTTGCCAAAAGGTTGGACGGGGATAATGGTCTTGTTTTCAGTTTGCATGGCGATGGTGAATTGCAGGAGGGTCAGATTTGGGAAGCAGCCATGTTCGCCGCAGCTAATAAGGTAGATAACATCATTTCAACTGTGGATGTCAATGGACAACAAATTGATGGATCTACAGACAAGGTGTTACCTATGGGGGATTTAAGGGCTAAATTTGAATCCTTTGGCTGGAAGGTTCTTCAAATGGACGGAGGCGATATGCAGGATGTGATTCGTGGACTCAGCGAAGCTAAAGCAGGCGTGGGTAAAGGTGTTCCTCAAGTTATACTTATGAAGACTGAGATGGGTAATGGAGTTGATTTCATGATGGGAACACACAAATGGCATGGTGTAGCTCCCAACGACGAACAGTTGGAAAAGGCCCTTTCTCAACTTCCACAGACTATAGGCGATTACTGATCGTTATAAAAGCACGGATGGGGAATAACAGGTCGACGTTGGTTTTGTGTTTGGTGTTGTTATTGTCAATGCCAGTGCAATTGCATGCACAACAAAAAGGTCAAACCCAGCCTCTCACGCGTATTCTTTTTCTTTTTGATGCATCCCAAAGCATGTATGGCAGATGGGAATCGGATACCAAGTTTGAAGTGGCAAAACGTATATTGACAGGCATCACCGACAGCTTGCAGAAAATCCCCAATGTGGAGACCGCCTTGCATATTTACGGCCATACCAAACGATTTCCTCCGCAAGATTGCGACGACAACCGGTTAGAGGTGCCATTTTCCAAAACAAATGCCACCCGGATCCGTAACAAGTTAGACGAGATAAGGCCGAGTGGTACAACACCAATCGCCCGCTCTTTGGAAGCATGTGCCAATGATTTTCCCGATTTGAACAGTAGGAATATCATCATCCTCATTACTGATGGAATTGAGGAATGTGATGGTGATCCCTGTGCTGTATCGAAGGCCTTGCAGAAAAAAGGGATTTTTTTGAAACCCTTTGTTATCGGACTTAATCTTTCCAACGAATTGCAAAAGCAGTTCGAGTGTGTTGGTACATTCTTTGATGCTGCCACCGAATCAACATTCAACACGGTCATGAATGTTGTGATTACTCAGGCACTTAACAACACAACTTTGCAGGTAAACCTCATAGACGACAATAAGGTGCCATCGGAAACCAATGTGAGCATGACTTTTTACGATCAGTTCAGTGGTTCAGTCAGATATAATTTCGTACACACCATGCATCCAACCGGTGTTCCTGATACGCTGGTGGTGGACCCGTTGAGCAAATACACTATCGTTGTGCATACAATCCCGCAATGTATCATCGACAGCGTAACACTTGTGCCTGGTAAACACACCCATGTGGGAGTGAACGCTGGACAAGGCGATTTGCTATTGAAATATGATGGACTTTCGGATTACAAAAACTTGAAATGTATTGTTCGTGAAAATGGTCAAATGAACACTTTGAATGTGCAGGAGTTCAACTCCACACAACGCTACTTAACCGGCAAATATGATTTGGAGATTTTGACCTTGCCCAGGATGTATATTCCCAATGTCGACATTTCACAAAGCAAGACTACAACCATACAAATACCGAATCCGGGCTTAGCTGCGTTAAGTTCTTCAGGTCCTGGATATGGGGCGATTTTCGTAGAAGAAGGCGACCAGCTAAAGTGGGTTGTGAATCTTGACAGTAATCTGGCTAAGCAAAACATTATTTTATTACCTGGAAAATACAAAGCCGTGTTCAGACCTAAGAACGCGCGCGAAACCAAATACACGGTAGAGCGCAGCTTTCGAGTTACATCTGGGACATCAGTAACAGTTAACCTCAATTGATTCTTAAATTCACTATGGCAAATCAATACACCTTTACAGAAAAAAAAGATACACGCTCAGGCTTCGGAGCTGGATTGTCTGAGTTGGGCAAAAGCAATCCGAATGTGGTTGCGCTTTGTGCCGACTTAACTGGTTCATTGAAGATGGATGCCTTTCAAAAGGAATACCCAGTTAGGTTTTTTCAAGCAGGGATAGCAGAGGCGAACATGATCGGTTTGGCTGCTGGTTTGGCGACGGCAGGCAAAATCCCTTTCACAGGCACATTCGCGAATTTTTCCACGGGCCGGGTTTATGATCAGATACGGCAGTCGGTGGCATATTCAGAGAAGAATGTGAAAATATGCGCATCTCATGCTGGACTTACCTTGGGAGAAGATGGTGCCACCCACCAGATATTGGAGGATATCGGTATGATGCGCATGCTTCCGAATATGACCGTGATTTGTCCGGCCGACTACAATCAAACCAAGCAAGCTACGTTGGCTATTGCCAATCATATCGGACCGGTGTACTTGCGTTTTGGTCGTCCGTCTTGGCCTGTTTTTATACCCAACGACATGCCTTTTCAAATCGGTAAGGCGCAGTTGATGGTAAAAGGTTCAGATGTTACCATAGTGGCAACAGGTCACCTGGTTTGGAAAGCGCTTTTGGCTGCTGAAATTCTTAGTGAAAAGGGGGTATCTGCTACTGTAATCAATATGCATACGATTAAACCTTTGGACGCCGAAACAGTCATAAGATCCGTCAAAGAGACCGGTTGTGTTGTTACAGCCGAGGAGCATCAACGTAATGGAGGATTAGGCGAAGCGGTTGCACAAATACTAGCTACGCACAATCCCGCACCAATGGAAATGGTGGCCGTGAACGACACTTTCGGAGAGAGTGGCACGCCAGACCAGCTTTTGGTCAAGTACGGCTTAGATGCGCCCGATATTGTTTCAAAGTGCTTGGATGTCATTGCAAGAAAAAAGTGAAACCCCGATAGTTCCATTACCGTCCGCGTGGGCTGGTCTTGGTGATACAGAGCTGCTTTCCTGTTTTCTTGAACCAGCTACCCGAGACAGGGCCTTTCGTGAGATCCTGAACCGTTACCAAAAGCGTGTTTATTACCATGTCAGGCGAATCGTGATTGACCACGACGATGCGGCGGATGTGGTTCAAAATACCTTCGTAAAAGTGTTGGTTTCACTGCATGGTTTTCGTTCCAATTCTCTATTGTTTACTTGGATTTATCGAATAGCAACCAACGAGGCCATCACCTTTTTGAAAAAGAAACGAACCAGGTATTTTTTACCCTTGGTTGATGTGGAAGCTGAATTGTCAGACAAATTGGATAATGATCCGTTGTTTGATGCCGATAAGGTGGAGCGTCACTTGCAAAAGGCTATATTGAAACTCCCTCAAAAGCAGCGTTTGGTGTTCAATATGAGGTATTATGAGGAGCTTAGCTATGAGGATATTTCCAAAATTTTGGGCACATCGGTGGGCGCATTGAAGGCCTCTTACCATCACGCTTACAAGAAAATCGAAAAATATTTGAAAGAAGTTTAAACCATTTCCATCGCCTTATGTCACAATCAACGAAAATTCAAGGCAATTAACCAGAGTCCTCCGCCATGAAAGAAAATGAAACTCAAATGCCGTTTGGCTTGCATGACAAAGCCCGGCCATCTAGCGAAACCTTCCGGGTACCCGATGGGTTCTTCAACGACTTGCCGGATCAAATCATGGCCGACGAAAGTCGTTTTAAAGTCAATAATGAAAAGCCGAAATTCAACAGGTTTAACATTGCTGCTGTTTTTTCCATGCTAGCTCTTTCTGCCACTTTGATTTATCAGCAAACTCAAAAAAACGACCTCATCGATGAGCCTAGTTCGGAAGATTTAGCTCTATACATTGTCCTCGAAGGCATTAGCCAAGAGGAATTGGCTCAGCAAGTTATTCCAGAACAACTGGATTATTTGTCTGATGAAAATCATTCAGACGAAATTTATGAAACATATCTTCTGGAACATGAAATTGATATTAACCACATAAATGATGAACTATGAAAAACCTTATGCTTATCCTTGTCTTTACTGTTTCAGTTTTAGCTTCTTATGGGCAACCACCTCATCGGGATGGAATCTCAAAGGAGAAAAGACAGAAATTGGAATCCATGAAGGTGGCATTTATAACCCAACGATTGGACTTGACGCCTGATGAGGCCAAAGTTTTCTGGCCTGTTTACAATCAAATGACCGATGAACTTCACGGGCTGCGTGAAAAACGACGCATCGATATGAAAAATCTGAAAAGTGCCTCGGATTCCCTATCGGAAAAGGATTATGAAAAGATATTCGATAGTGATTTGCAGTTCCGTCAAGCCGAAATCGACATATTGAAGAAATATCAACCACAATTGAAGAAGGTGCTTCCGATGAAAAAATTGGCCAAGTTGCCCAGGGTGGAAGATGATTTTAGGCAGGAATTGCTGGAGAAATTGAAAGAAAGGGATGGCAAAGGCTCTGGTCCCAAAGGTCATGGAGGCAAGAGGCCTTGATTGAAAAAGGGTATAGTTACAAAGGGGAGTAATCCCCTTTTTTTATGCCTCTTGGCCTAGGTTTCATAAATTTGTATCATTGATTCCTATGGATGCCATCACGAACCGTCAGCTTTTTTTGGCCAATTTGGCCCAAACTAGTCATGCCCCGTTGTTGATGGAAGTAGTGTCCGCCCAAGGCGTCTATCTGAACGGTACCGATGGACAACAATGGATTGACCTTATTTCCGGAATCTCTGTGAGTAGTGTAGGGCATTCTCACCCTCATGTGATTGAAGCCATTCAAAGCCAGGTCGCCAAATACATGCACATCATGGTTTATGGGGAAATGGTGCTCAGCCCGCAAGTGCTTTTTGCGCGTGCATTGTTAGACAAGCTTCCTGATTACCTCGACAATTGTTATTTCGTTAACTCGGGTTCTGAGGCCATTGATGGGGCATTGAAACTGGCCAAAAGATTTACTGGGCGTCCAGAAATTGTAGCTTTCAATAATGCATACCATGGAAGCACTCATGGAGCTTTGAGTGTTATGGGTTCAGAGTATTTCAGGAATTCGTTCAGGCCCCTATTGCCTGGGGTAAACCACTTGGATTTCGATAACGCGGATCAATTGGCAATTATTACAGATAAAACCGCCTGTGTTGTGATTGAATTGGTTAGGGGTGAAGCAGGTGCCGAGAAGGCGGATTCCAATTTCATATCCCAAGTACAAGAAAGGTGTAAACAAACAGGTGCCTTGCTCGTTGTAGATGAGATACAATCAGGATTTCATCGTACTGGTCCGTTCATGGCCTTTATGGATTACAATATAGACCCCGACATACTCGTCTTAGGAAAATCCATAGGTGGAGGTATGCCTATGGGAGCATTCGTTGCTTCCAAAAATTTGATGTCGAGCTTAGCCGAAAACCCTGTTTTGGGACATATTACTACGTTCGGTGGTCATCCCGTTTGTTGCGCAGCAGCCAAGGCCTCTCTTGAGGTGTTGAGTGCAATTGGAAAAAATGAGGTTGAGAGAAAAGCCAAATTGTTCAGGAGCTTATTGGTTCATCCGGCAATCCTATCTATAACCGGCAAGGGTTTAATGATGGGTCTGACCTTCTCGTCAGAGCAATTTGCCAAAGATGTTATTCATGCGTGCATAGAAAACGGCATACTTACGGACTGGTTTCTTTTTGCACCTCATAAGCTCAGGTTAGCACCTCCACTGGTTATAAATGATGATGAAATCAAGAACTCCTGCGAACGAATACTCAAATCGATTGATCAGGTTTTAAATTAACGGTTTTCTTATTTATTCAAATGAATGTATTGTTAGTAGAAGATGAAAGGGCTTTGTCTCACGAGGTGGAGGCATTCCTTACCACGCAAGGTTTCAATGTGGATGTGGCATTTAATGGCCAGTCAGCCTCTGAAAAGATTTACATTAACAACTACGATTTCATACTGCTGGATATTGGCCTACCTGATTACAATGGATTTGATTTATTGAAAGAATCTCGTGACGGCGGTTGCGATGCAGCTTTTATCATTTTAACTGCTCGTAGTGAAACCGACGATAAGATACATGGTTTGAAGCTCGGTGCTGATGATTATCTGGCGAAACCATTTTCACTTCCAGAGCTGAACGCGCGTATGCAGGCTATCCTGAGACGAAAACATGGTCTTTCTTCCAATACGGTAGAGATAGGCGGTTTTGTGATGGATTTGAACAGCAGGACAGTTCGGCATTCAGGTAATGAGGTCACACTCACCAAAAAGGAATTCGATTTGTTGCACTACTTGGCTCTCAACCGTAACCGTGTTCTAACCCGTATGCAACTCACGGAGCACATTTGGGGTGATACCATGGAAGACGACTACGACTCCAATTTCATTGATGTGCATATCAAAAATTTGCGCAAGAAATTGAGCTCGCACGGCAACATCGACTGGTTGGAAACTGTTCGTGGAATAGGATATCGTTTGAATCTTTAAGATGAAGCTCCAGGTAAAGCTTGCCATATACAATGCCCTCTCCAAAGGTATAATCTTTGCCGCATTCGGTATTTTTCTACCACTGCTTACAGAGCAGGTGGTCTATGATCATATAGATAAGCGATTGGTAGCTCGTACCGATCGTATCATGAAGATCATTTCGCGTGGAGGCATAAATGAAATAATAATGGAGCAGGACTGCTCCTTCGAGAGCTATAATATTTTCAAGGAGGAGTTTGTGTCTATTACACCACTTCGTAACGACATGCCGCCTCCTGAAACCCAAATATCCAACGAGCAGGTACTAGTCGAAAATGAAAAGCTTAATCATCGTGTTGTTAAGCAAGCCTTCGTTTACGATAATCAGCAATATATGCTAAGGATAGGGGAGGGGCTTGGAACCATTGAGCAATTGAACAAGGCCGTTGTTCAATTCAGTTTGACGTTGATGATTCTTTTCATCGTCGTATCCATCTTCATTGATATTGGGTTTGCCCGCTTGATGTTGCGTCCTTTCAACCGTATTGTCAAGCAAAAGCTCCGCCTACCTAAGAATCCATCCATGTATGTTTTCCAACCAGTGAAAACCTCCACCCATGAGTTTCGGTATTTGGATGACAGCATCAATGAGTTGATGCGAAAAACCAGGGATGCATTTCTAATTGAAAAGGAGTTCATAGCTAATGTTGCACATGAGCTTTTAACACCCATTTCCATTTTGCAGAACCGATTTGAAAATATGCTCGTAGAACATGAGCTTTCAGAGCAGGCCGAAGACAAGGTGATAGAATCCCTCAAAACCTTGAAGCGGCTCAGTAAAATCATCAAGGCACTCCTTATGATTTCCAAAATAGAGAATGACCAGTTCCTGAAACAGGATTCTGCCGATTTGAATAGCCTGGTTGAGGAGGTGTGCGATGAATTGGAAGATTTAATCCAGGAAAAGCAAATCGTGCTTGTGAAAAGCATGGAGCCTGTTGCCCCCGCCACACCTGTAAACCGATCGTTGCTTTTCAATATGCTTTTCAATTTGATCAACAACGCCATACGTTATAACAATATCGGTGGCAATATTTTTGTGCGGGGCGAACGTGTTCCCGATGGTTATCGATTGCAAATACAAGATACAGGTATCGGAATGGACGGTTCGCAGATCAATAATATTTTTGATCGCTTCAAAAGGTTCAATCCCTCAGATGACCAAGGTTATGGCTTGGGACTGCCTATAGTGAAAACCATAGCGGACTTCCACGGTTTCTCCATCACCATGGACTCTAAGCCTATGAAGGGCGCAACGGTAACTATTCTGATTCCTAAGAGCTCTTTTCAGTAGCTACCAGTAGCTATCAGTACTAGCGTACAGGCTTCCAAGACTTCAATACCTTTCTTGCTAGCCATGACTTCGAGCTCTGGGTTTTCAGCTCCAGGATTCATGATGATCCGTTTCGGTTTGTTTGTAAAAATGAAATCATACCAATCCAATTGATTGGTGGCGTTCAAGTAAATGGTAATGGTGTGAACGTTGTCGTGCAACAAGCTGCCATCCTCGATTTCTGTATCGGAAACAACACCAGTTCTTTTTCCAACGGCTATAACATCATGTCCTTTGCTTCTCAATGCGACAATGGCCTTGAAGGAATATCTTTCAGGGTTCGGACTAGCTCCTAGAACGATTGTTTTTTTGTTTTCACTCATCACATGGATTCAAAATAATCCAAATCCTCCGAAAATGATTCCTTTAATTGACTGATTCCCCAAGCGGCCAAGCCGATGCAAATAAGGCCTACAATAAGGGCACTATTGAGTGAATTGGTATAAGATAAAAGTGCGGTGAATCCGGTTGTGATTGGGATAACGGAGCCCCTTACGAAATTCGGAACCGTGTTGGTCACTGTTGATCGAATATTGGTTCCGAATTGTTCTGCGGCAATAGTCACAAAAATAGCCCAATAACCTGTTGCGAATCCCAAAAGGAAGCAGAGGAAATAGTACTCGTTTCGCGTTATGCCATAAGCACCGAAAATATAATAAAACAACAATGCCAATGTCATACCTAGGTAGATGAAGACTACCATTTTCCGACTTTTAAGGATTTGGCTTATAAGTCCGGATAATAGATCCCCAATAGACAGTCCTATATAGCAATACATCACTACCTTGCCATTTACCACCCCCTCAATTCCTAGTTCCGCTGCGAATACATCCTGTGATAAGGCTATCAACACACCGATTATATACCAGACGGGTAATCCAATTAGGATGCAGTTAAGGTACTTCATTCTGGTGTTTTTGTTTTTTACCAATTTAATGAAGTCGCCTTTGCTGATATCGTCGCGAGATGCCATGTTGTTGAACATGCCGGATTCAAAGGCGCCAACACGTAATGCTAACAAGGCAAGTCCCATCACACCCCCTATCAAATAGACCACTTGCCAATTGGCGAATGGAGTTCCTGTGATCTTGGTCAAATATTCTGCAACAATATGCCCCTCGGTTCCTACTAGTCCGGCGGCTACAGCACCCAAGGCGCCGAATGTTACGATTACCATTGTGCCGTACCCGCGTTTTTCCTTTGGCATGGATTCTGAGACCAAGGTAATTCCTGCACCTAATTCTCCGGCTAATCCTATCCCGGCTATGAACCTGATAATGGCGTATGAGGTAATGTCAAATGTAAACGCATTGGCAATGTTTGCTAGTGAGTAAAGAATGATACTGCCGAAAAGTACGTTTACACGACCTTTTTTATCTCCCCATATGCCCCAAAGCAGTCCCCCAACGAGCATTCCTGCCATTTGGCAATTGAACAAAAATATGCCGGTACTTTTTATATCCAACGATAGTCCCATTACCTCATTTATGTGCTCAAGGCTTTCGCGTTTAACCACGTTGAAAAGGGCCAAGTCGTAAATGTCAACGAAATAGCCTAGTGCGGCCACAACGATAATCCAAACTGATTTGTTACCTTTTTTGATATCCATAGTTGCGAAAATGAAAAGGCGGGGAACAGTTCCCCGCCCTTGGTGTTGTTTAGGCTTTAACAAGGTCTACCATTCCGTATCCTTCATCAGTAAGGACTCCTAATCCAGCTTGCCAGATGAATTTATGAACTTCCGGGTGGGCGTGTAGGGTAAATGGCAGTAGAAAGCCCATCATGGTGTTGCCGGCAGCTGATTTGTAAAACCGTGCATATTTTTTACCGGTCTCGTTAATCTTGGTGATATATTCCATGTCAGGCTGCGATTCAAACTCAGCAAACTCGCTGAGCTGTGATTCCGGATATCCTGCACGCTCCATACGATCCAAAGTGATATTGTATAGGATGTCTGAAAACTGCTGGGAGGTAGGATCAATAAGGTCTTGTGCCTTCTCAGGCTCCTTGTCAGGATTGATCAAGATCAATGGCGAGATACACAGGTAGCGCATCTTGGTATGGAACTCAGGGTCTGGTATTACCTCGTATGTCTTTGGAAGCAGGAACATTTTACCTACATCTATTTGGGGTTGGTCAAAAATCAATCGAACCAAGGCTTCTGCATGCTCATTGCTTGTACTTGAGATGACTAAAGTGATCTTAGAGGACAAGAACCTCATGAATCCATTGGTGATTTTGGATGTACCTTTCAGTGATGAGAAATTGAATACGGAGCGGTCAGAATGTGCCTGGTCCATCAGACTTCCCAATCCGTCGGTAATCAGTTTTTGGTGGTGCAAGGGAATGGAGTTGGCAGAAGAATTTTCCCGTAGAAAAGAAATCTTGATTCTCATGAGGTTTTTGTTTTTTATTGGTTTCTAGGTGATTATTTAAAGATGTAGTGCATGAATGAAAGTGGTAGGGTGGTTTTATCTACCCGAGCGACCTTTGTAAAACGGGCCAAAAGCATATTTGAAAAATCTAAAATCGGACATAAGGCGGCCTGAATAGGTAACATTTTAAGGCTACTATGGCAGTTTCCGTGGTTCAAAGGTATATATTAATGTCAAAACGTGAATTGGTTGTGCGTTTTATTGTTTCAGTTTAAAATCGGCCACCAAAGGAAGGTGGTCACTAAGTCTGCTTTTTGGAGTATGATACGCTTCCAGCCCAACGTAGTCATTATATAAAATGTAATCAATCCTTAACCCTGGTATCGGACCCGCGTAGGTGGCTCCAATACCATGCCCATCCTCTATAAATGCATCATTGAGGCCCTCAGATATGGCTCGGTAGGTATATGATATAGGTGTGTCATTGAAATCCCCGCACACCAAAAGCGGAGTCGTTGTTTCCGAAATCTTTTTGGCTATTGCCTCAGCTTGATCCGCTCTGTATGTGTAAGCTTTTTTCAGTAGTTTAAGCATGGCAATCGTTTTGCTCAATTTCCCTGATGAGCTCGAATTGTTTACGGGGTCTTCAATGAATGCATAGTCATCGGCTTTGAACCTTACAGATTGTAAATGACAATTAAATATACGCAATGTGTCTCCCGAACCGATAAGAATGTCCGTGTACATGGCTAGGTTTGTCGTTTTTTTCTCCTGCTTGATGATGTCTTTCCTGATAATAGGATACTTGGAGAAAGTAGCCAATCCGTATTGGTCGGATAGGAACATGGTGATTGAAAACTCGGTGTGGTGATGAGTCATGCCGGCTATATTCTTGATCGCTGATATGTTATCAAGATTCCGGTGGTTGGACG
>Ga0315906_10008366_pt1 | contig 12410 bp, 10 predicted proteins | sample LakEriMetagenome_4_FD_203526 | JGI IMG/M metagenome (GOLD analysis project Ga0315906, IMG submission 203526) | Freshwater fungal communities from buoy surface, Lake Erie, Ohio, United States - Buoy 2 MA122 | ecosystem: Environmental > Aquatic > Freshwater > Lake > Lake biofilm | place: USA... | reverse complement strand
CTCGCTCGAAATCTAGCATGAAGGCATAGGTGCGTTCAGGGATGGCTCCGAAATAATGATCCTCCAGCTGCTGCCCTTTGGCAGATGCATGTCCGAATACGGTGCGACCTGTTAGCATCAAATCCGGCCTTGCCTGACCTATGCCTGCATCAATGATGAAATATTCCTGTTCCCATCCTAAGGTGGCATTTACCCTATTGATGTTTTTATCGAAATACTGGCATACATCTACTGCTGCTTTATCCAATGCCATCAGGGCTTTCAGTAAGGGAGTCTTACTGTCAAGCGACTCGCCGGTGTAGGATACGAATATGGTGGGTATGCAAAGTGTTTTTCCTTCTCCGATCTCCATAATGAACGCAGGAGAATGAGGATCCCAGGCGGTATAACCTCTGGCTTCAAAGGTTGCCCTAAGGCCTCCGCTTGGAAAGGAGGATGCATCAGGTTCCTGTTGTATCAAGGCGGCTCCGTCAAATTCTTCAATCGGAGTTCCGTCGCCTTTTAACGTGAAAAATGAATCGTGCTTTTCTGCCGACAATCCTGTCAGAGGCTGAAACCAATGTGTGAAATGGGTAACTCCCTTGCTCTCCGCCCAGGCTCTCATGCCATTAGCGATTTGATTTCCCATGGATCGGTCAATCTTTTTGCCGCTGCGGGTAGATGCAAGCAAACTCTTGTAAGACTCATCACTCAAATAGTGTCTGGCTTTTTCAAGCGTAAATACATTCTCATTGAAAATTCCGGTAACACGTGTGCTCTTTGCCTGAGGGTCTTTTGACTCATTTCTATGGAGAATATTCCTGACCGCTGTTGCTCTTAAGTTATCCATTTGGGAGACATTTTAAGTGCAAAAATGGATAATTAATATTAAAAATCCGACTTTTTAAAGCCAAAGGGTATAAAAAGTGAATAAGTAGGCTAAAAAATAAAATATATTTTAATATTTAATATGTTTTCTGCCGAAGGCTCTTATTATGAACGGAATGGTCAGTATAGGAAGATACAGACTTCTGTACCGGATGATACTGCCATAATTGGGGACTATGTATCCGATGAAGAGCAGGCCGGTGATACAGAAACAAATCATCATCCATTCAAATGACTGCAGTGGCCGACCCTTGAGTCTCCAACATCCTGCCAATACTGCTAACCATAGAAGCGCTAGTTCCACCCCCGCAGTTTTGTGCAATGGATGCCTGCCTTCGCCGGGATAGGGTCTTAAAAATCCATGGTCAAAAGCCTCGGGGAAATGAGATATCACAGATTGTAATTTAGGTTGAAAGGTAAAAGGAGGCAACTCTGTATTTGCCTTACCTAGCTGCTGGAAATCTGTTCTCTTTTTTGCTATTACGGCAAGGGGTGAATGCTGGGGAGATAGCCTTTCCAAGCAAAAGATCAGTGTAAAAAGGAATAGATAGATACCTATGAATACCCATGAAGTCGGGATATTCAGACGCTTGCTAAGTAAATACCCTGCTATCGCCGGAATCAGAGCGATGAGAACATAATTCCTGAAAAGTGTAATTGCTGCCAGCAGGAGAAAAAGAGTCAATAGCTTTCCCTTGTTTGCTTTCTCTTGAGTTATTGAGTGAAACAAGTAAAAAAACATGGTCAAAGAAGAGAAAATGATTGAATCCTTATGGATGCCGGAACTGAAAAATAATGTGGCAGGAATTAAAAAGACAACAATTATGATGGCTCTCTGATTAGCTGTTCCGTATAATTTTATGAATAACCTATATAGAGCCATATGGCCAGCGAAAGCAAAAAAATTGAAAAAAATGCTGTTGCTATAGTAATTATTTCCTGAAAAAATATTCAGTACTGCCAGTAATTTGACGATGAGATTATTTCTAAGATCGTTCCAGTAGGAACCGACCGAGTCAAACCATCCGCCTCGTCCATTTGAGTAATTACTTCGGAATAATTCGCTGATAAATTCGCCAGGTTGATTTATGAGTATTTCCTTTTCAGCGATTCCTTGATCATGTAGTTTGCTATAATCATTTGCAAAAGGCACGTATTCCAGTGCAAACCAACCCAGAAAAAATCCTGTAAGCAACTTAAGGGAAAATAAGGATAACAATAGTGTATTGTTCATTCCGGAATTGCGAAAGAACCTCAGTTTATTGACGCACAGCCATGCCAGAAAAAGGAATACACAAAATGAAATCAGCTGCAAGTTATGCACAGTTTATTCTGTCAAGTTAGTTATTAAAACGCAAAATGGTAAATTTGCGGCGTTCCCAAATCTTTTAATCATTCTTCCATGGAGGTTACTCAAAAAACGGCCGAGCAACTGCGGATAACCGCAGCTGAATTTGATCTGATTGTTCAAAAGTTAGGCAGAGTGCCCAACTTCAATGAACTATGTGCTTTCAGTGGCATGTGGAGCGAGCATTGCAGCTACAAGAATTCCATCAAATGGCTAAAGACCCTTCCAAGGGAAGGTGGTCGCATGCTGGTGAAGGCGGGTGAGGAAAATGCAGGACTGATGGACATAGGTGACGGATACGGAGTGGTATTTAAGATAGAGTCTCATAATCATCCTTCTGCTTTGGAACCTTTTCAGGGGGCAGCTACGGGAGTAGGCGGAATTAACAGGGATATATTCACCATGGGTGCAAGACCTATCGCATCGCTTAATTCTCTTCGCTTTGGTAATCTTAAGGAGTCCAGGACCCGGCATTTGCTTTCTGGGGTTGTTCATGGCATCGGCCATTATGGAAATTGTTTTGGAGTACCTACGGTAGGAGGGGAAGTTTATTTTGAAGATTGCTATCATACTAATCCTCTGGTAAATGCAATGAGCGTAGGAATTGTGAAGCAGGGCGAAACGGTATCCGCCACAGCAGAGGGTGTTGGAAACCCGGTTTTCTTCGTGGGAAGCGCCACAGGTAAGGATGGTATCGGAGGTGCCTCTTTTGCCAGTGCTGAAATAACCAGCGAAAGTATGGAGGAGCTTCCTGCAGTTCAGGTGGGGGATCCATTTCAGGAGAAAAAATTGCTGGAGGCATGTCTTGAGGTCATCAGAACCGGTGCCGTGGTGGGTATGCAAGATATGGGTGCTGCAGGCATCATCTGCTCTACCTCCGAAATGAGTGCGAAAGGAAATTCGGGTATGCGTATCAATCTGGATAAGGTTCCTGCAAGACAAGCCAATATGAAGGTATGGGAATTGTTGTTGAGTGAAAGTCAGGAGAGGATGCTGCTGGTCGCAAAAAAAGGAAGGGAAAAGGAAGTGCTGGAGGTTTTCGAAAAATGGGATCTCCCATGCAGTGAAATAGGGGTGGTGACCGATGATGGCTTGCTTCAGTTCTATATGGAAGATAAGCTGGAGGCGGTGCTGCCTGCCGTGGAACTCGTTCTTGGAGGAGGAGCCCCTCAAAATGATCGGGAATATTGCGAGCCGGCATATTTTGAAAAAATCAGGGCTTTTGATTTTCATTCAATTCCCTTTCCGGAGGATTTGAAAAAAGTGGCAGAGGCATTGATTGTTTTGCCAAACATTGCATCTAAAAAATGGATTTCCCAGCAATATGACAGTATGGTAGGTACTGTAAATGTTTCAACCAATGCACCAAGTGATGCCGCCATAGTGCTTGCAAAGCCTACCGGGAAATGCCTCGCGCTTACCACAGATTGTAACAGCCGTTATGTTTTCGCAGATCCCTATCGCGGTGCGATGATAGCAGTATCTGAGGCCGCCCGCAATATTGTTTGCAGTGGGGGCACTCCCTTGGGGGTGACGAACTGCCTTAATTTCGGAAATCCCTACGATCCGGAAGTTTACTATCAATTCGTTTATGCTATCAAGGGAATGGGAGAAGCCTGTGTAAGATTCAATACACCTGTCACAGGAGGGAATGTCAGCTTTTATAACCAATCGCCTGAAGGCCCTGTTTATCCTACTCCTACTATTGGAATGGTTGGCTTACTGGAAAGCATAGACGATAAAATGACAATGGGATTTTTACAGCCCGGCGATATCATTTTCCTCGTTGGGGTATTCCGTAACGATATTTCTTCTTCAGAATATCTCCATAAGTACCATGGGGTGGAGTATAGTCCGGCTCCTTATTTCGAATTGGAGGAGGAGCTGCAAGTGCAGCAAACGGTATCTGATCTCATCAAAAATAAACTGGTGAATGCGGCCCATGATTTGAGCGAGGGCGGTTTATTTATCACATTGCTAGAATCGGGATTTGTCCATGATCTTGGATTTGAGCTGGAAACAGAAATGCATGTGAGAAAAGATGCCTTTCTATTTGGAGAGGGTCAAAGCAGGATCATGGTATCTGTACCTGCCGCTAATGAGGAGGCTTTCATTGCATTTATGAACGAAAGAATGACTGCTTTTTCAAGACTGGGGAAGGTTACCGAAAATGAAATCATGGTTGATGGAATGCATTGGGCAGATATTTCATATTGGAAAAACCTCTATGAGTCTGCTATTCCCTCCATGCTGGCGGGGGAGGCTTCTTTTCAGGCATTTGATATGATTTGATCAGTTGTGTAAATGCGTTTTTTCAGTCGCTAAATTCCTCTTATCTTTACACGACCCTCAGGATATTTCCTTTTAAATTCCCTACGGTCATAAATTAGAAAAAATTCACCCTTTTCGGGTGGGTTTGCATTTTGCAAGAAGCCATTACTGTTGCTTCCTGCTGAATAGTCGTTTAAAAATCGCTTTTATGGCCAAATATATTTTTGTTACCGGTGGTGTTACCTCTTCCCTTGGAAAAGGAATCATAGCAGCTTCCCTTGCTAAGTTGCTGCAAAGCCGTGGTTTGAGGGTTACTATTCAGAAATTTGATCCTTACATCAACGTGGATCCGGGCACTTTGAACCCTTACGAACATGGTGAATGTTATGTTACTGATGATGGGGCTGAAACAGATCTTGACCTGGGTCATTACGAGCGATTTCTGAATACTCCCACTTCTCAGGCAAATAACGTGACTACCGGAAGAATTTATCAGACAGTCATCAATAAAGAGCGACAAGGTGATTATCTGGGAAAAACGGTGCAGGTAGTTCCTCATATCACTGACGAGATCAAAAGGAGAATGTTGTTGCTGGGGCAGACCGGAGAGTTTGATTTAGTCATTACTGAAATAGGTGGTACAGTAGGCGATATTGAAAGTTTGCCTTTTGTGGAGGCCGTCAGGCAAATACAATGGGAACTTCCCGAGGAAGATGTGGTGGTAATCCATCTTACTCTAATTCCATACCTAAGGGCTGCTAAAGAGTTGAAAACAAAGCCCACACAGCACAGCGTTAGATTGCTCAGTCAGGAGGGTGTGCATCCTAATATCATCGTGTGCAGAACGGAGCATCGCCTGACGGAAGACATAAAAAGAAAAGTTGCCTTGTTCTGCAATGTGAAGCCGGACTCAGTGATTGAGGCAATAGATGCAAGTACTATTTACGAGGTGCCTATCAAGATGCAAAAGCAAGGGTTGGATGTAATTGTTCTGAAAAAACTGCATATGCAGGCGGCCGATGTTCCAGAACTTTCAAGATGGAGTGAATTTCTGGAAAAGCTGACACATCCCAAAGGAAAAGTACAAATTGGTTTGATCGGAAAATATATTGAATTACAGGATGCCTACAAATCCATACTTGAGGCATTCATTCATGCCGGCGCAATTAATGAATGCAAAGTGCAAGTGGTAAATCTCCACAGCGAGCATCTGACAGATGAAAATGTTGCGGAAAAGCTTGCCGGTTTGGATGGGTTGTTGGTGGCTCCCGGTTTTGGCTCTAGAGGTGTGGAAGGCAAGATCTCGGCGGTTCGATATGCCCGGGAGAATAAGTTGCCCTTTTTCGGAATATGTCTCGGTATGCAGATGTCAGTCATTGAATATGCAAGAAACGTATTGCATTGGGCAGATGCACATTCCACTGAAATGGAGCCTGCTACCAGCCATCCGGTGATTGCACTGATGGAAGAGCAGAAGAAGGTGACAAGTAAAGGCGGCACCATGCGACTGGGAGCCTATCCCTGTGAGATCGCCAAAGATTCGCTTGCATTCAGAATATATGGCAAAACAGAAATCAGTGAGAGACATCGTCATCGCTGGGAATTCAATAATAACTATTTGCAAGATTTCACAAACGCCGGCATGATCGCTTCGGGAAAAAATCCCGTGAATGGCCTGGTTGAGATCGTAGAGCTTAAAGATCATCCTTTTTTCATCGGTGTACAATATCATCCCGAACTGAAGAGCACCGTGGAAAATCCTCATCCGATTTTTGTTCACTTCATAAAAGCCGCGCGTCAGGTTGCGGAAGCACGCAGCCAACAGCCTGCAGGTGCCACCCAGCCTGTCTGAGCTCAGTCTTTTACATTAACTTTACTACATGCAAAAGCTGAGTATGGATGCGCTCAATCGCAAAACAGCGGAACAGTGTAAGTCTGCTGAAAAGATCCCGGTGATTGCTGTGCTCGAGAATGTCAGAAGCGCCTATAATGTGGGTAGTGTTTTTCGCACTGCTGATGCATTCTTGATCCGGTCTGTATACCTGGTAGGCTATACTGCTTTTCCTCCCCATAAAGAAATCAGGAAAACAGCATTGGGAGCGGAAGATTCCGTTGAATGGAAGCATTTTCGTGAGATGGGTGAGGCTATTTCAGCTATCAGAGACATGAATTATGGCGTATGGGCGGTGGAGCAGGCTTCCGGCAGTGTTTCCCTCGAACAAGTAGGCTTTCATTGCCAAGCAGGAATTGCTGTAGTGTTTGGAAATGAAGTTACTGGGGTAGAGCAGCAAACTATTTCGCTTTGTGATGGGTGCATAGAGATACCGCAATTGGGAATGAAACATTCTCTGAATATAGCCACAGCAGCAGGAGTGGTATTATGGGAGCTGGTAAGGACCAATATGAATAAATATAGTGGGGATAAATAAACGAAAAAGTAAATGGCTGCTGTCAGTAAATATCTTTCACTTGTCAAATTCTCGCATACGATATTTGCTATGCCTTTTGCTTTGATCGGGTTTGCCCTCGGATACAGATCCCTTCGGCTGGAATCAGGAACTACTGACGTTTATATATTGAGTCTTAAATTAACCATGGTGGTAGCCTGCATGGTATTTGCGCGTTCTGCTGCCATGGCCTTCAATCGCTATCTTGACAGGGCCATAGATGCACGCAATCCTCGCACAGCTGCAAGAGAACTCCCGTCGGGAGTGCTTTCCACTAAACAGGTACTTGGGTTCACTATTTTCAACAGTATCGCTTTTGTGTTATGTGCATGGTTCATCAACCGCCTTTGTTTTTTACTTTCACCTATCGCCTTATTTATAATTCTATTTTACAGCTATACCAAAAGATTCACCGCGCTTTGTCATCTTGTCTTAGGACTAGGGTTGTCATTGGCTCCCATTGGAGCCTATTTGGCGGTCAGAGGCGAATTTGACTGGCTTCCATTGCTGTTTTCATTTTCCGTACTCAGTTGGGTATCCGGATTCGATATCATTTATGCTTTGCAGGATGAAGAGTTTGATAAGAAGGAATCCCTTCATTCCATTCCTGCTATGATCGGAAAGAAGCGGGCATTAAGAGTGTCTGAATTGCTGCATGTCATAACCTTTGGTTGTATTCTGGCTGCAGGGTTATATTCGCAAGCGGGGTCGATCTATTGGTCAGGGATGGCGGCATTTTCAGCCATGCTACTTTATCAGCATATCATAGTAAAGCCTGAAGATCTCAGCAGGGTGAATTTGGCGTTCATGACAACTAACGGAATCGCATCCGTGGTTTTCGCCTTCTTTACCATACTTGACCTTTCCTGGCATCAATTTTGAAACATGGGAAGAATCATGGCAATAGATTACGGAGTCAAACGCACAGGTATTGCTGTTAGTGATCCATTGAGAATCATAGCCACTGGTCTTACCACGGTGAATTCCGGAGAACTGATGGCTTTCCTGAAAAAATATTGCAGTGATGAACAGGTGGATAAAATTTTGGTGGGGATCCCTATAAATCTGGACGGTTCAGATACCCATGGCACTGCTCCCGCCCGCTCTGCCTTGAAGAAAATAAGGGAACAGTTCCCGTCCATTGCCGTTGAGGAAATTGACGAGCGTTTTTCCTCCAAAATGGCCAAACAGGCCATGATTGAAATGGATCTGAGTCGCAAGAAAAGACGAGACAAGAAACTGGTGGACGAAATTGCAGCCACCATTCTCCTGCAGGAGTATATGCAGGGCAACTAAGACTTGCCGCTAATTCATTAAATTGCATCAATGATTCTTCCAATAGCCGCATATGGTTCTCCGGTGCTCCGAAATATCGGTAAGGAAATATCTTCGGATTATCCTGATTTGCAAAAGTTGATTATCGATATGTGGGAGACCATGTATAACAGTAATGGGGTAGGGCTTGCAGCTCCACAGATAAGCAGAGATATCAGACTCTTTGTAATGGACAGTTGCCAGATTTTTGAAAACAGGGAGGAAGGAGATGATGATTACCCTGATGCACCCGGTTATAAAGGGGTTTTTATCAACGCCCGTATTATTTCTGAATCCGGTAAATTATGGAGTTATAACGAAGGATGTCTTAGCATACCTCGGATCAGGGAGGATGTGGATCGCATGGAAGAAATTAGGATCTCATATCTAGATGAGAATTTCCAACCTCAAGAAAAGACATTCATTGGAATTACCGCAAGGATTATTCTTCATGAATACGACCATATTGAGGGTAAGTTGTTCATAGACCGTATCAGGCCTTTGAAAAGAACCTTGCTCAAAAGAAAATTAGATGATATTAGCAAGGGCAAGGTGAACGTAGATTACAGGATGACTTTCCCCAAATGAACGTAACTGCATGCGTTATGTCCTAAATGCCATTCTTTTTCCCCTAATACTGATTTTTTCAGGTAGCACTGCTCTTTCGCAGGACAAAAAAGATACTGTAGGTAGGAAGGTGATCACACTCAGCGAAGTGGTGGTTTCGAGAGGTCTGCAAGTGCCAGAATTCATAGCTAGGATCAGAGAGGATAGTAGTTTTTACAAAGCTTTCAGGAATCTAAGAATATTGGGCTACACGGCTATGAATGATATCCGAATGATGGATAAGAAAAATCGGCTGTGTGCCTCCCTGAGAAGCAAAACCAAGCAATACAGGGAAAGTGGCTGCAGGAGGATGCAAGTGCTGGAAGAAACTTCCAGTGGAGATTTTTACAGGGATGACAGCAGCTATAATTACTATACTGCAGACATGTATGCTTCTTTGTTTCTTACCAAGGGGTCTATTTGCGGCGAGGATAATATTGTAGGTAAAAGGGATTTTTCAACTTCCGGGAAGAAGGGTATGGAAAAGCATAAAGAACAATTGAAGATGTTGTTTTTTAATCCGGGAAAACGAATTAATGGTCTTCCTTTTATGTCCGCTAAAACAGAGATTTTTGATGATGAGATGGCCCGATTCTATGATTTTTCAGTGGATGCGGGTGAGCTGAACGAAACCTATTGTTACATCCTCCATCAAAAGGTAAAGCCGGGTTTTAAAAATCGTGCGGTCATAGATGAAATGAAAACCTGGTTCAATGATACCACCCTTGAGGTAGTTGCCCGTCATTACAGCCTTTCCTTTAATGCAGCCGCTTTTGATTACCGGGTTGATATGCAAGTGGAAATGGGGAAAGCAGGGCTCCTCACAGTTCCCGTGCTGATCCGCTATGTTGGTAACTGGAAGGTTATCACTAAAAAAAGGGAGCGTGGAATTTTTACTGCCACATTATCCGATTTCAACGGTTGGTAGACAATCTGATTAGTCCTTTGTATTTGCTATATAATGTCTCCATTTTTCAATTACAGCTTGCATATCTTCCGGCACATCAGCTTCAAAAAGCAATTTTGCACCTGAGACGGGATGAGTGAATCCTAGTTCGCGGGCATGCAGCGCCTGTCTCGGGCAGATCTTGAAGCAATTCTCTACAAACTGCTTGTATTTGGCATAAACAGTCCCTTTCACAATTTTATCTCCCCCGTAAAAATCATCGTTGAATAATGGATGACCGATATATTGCATATGCACCCTTATCTGGTGCGTTCTCCCTGTTTCAAGTCTGCACTCCACAAGGCTTACATAATTGAATCGTTCCAAAACTCTGTAATGGGTGACGGCCTCTTTTCCATGATCTCCTTCCGGATACACCGTGAATAATTTCCTGAATCGCTGGTGTCTTCCCACATTGCCCCTGATGGTTCCTGTTTCTTCAGAGAGGTCGCCCCAAACCAGCGCCAAATAACGGCGATGTACACTATGATCGAAAAACTGCTTTGCCAGATGGGTCATCGCGGCCTGAGTCTTGGCAAGCACCACCAAACCGCTGGTATTTTTATCAATACGATGTACTAGTCCGAATCGAGGTAGTTTGGCTTCATCAAGGCCGGGGTCCTGTTGAAGCAAATGATAGGCCATGCCATTGATCAGGGTGCCATCAGGATTGCCGCTGCCGGGGTGCATGACCAGCCCAGCCGGTTTATTGACAATGATGATATCTGAATCCTCATAGGTGATGTTCAGCGGTATTGGCTGAGGTTTTATTTCAGAGGATTCTGAAGTGCCATAATCAAAAACAACGACCCTGTCGCCGCTTCTGATTTTATAATTATTTTTTACCGGAGCTTCATTTACCAGCACCATCTGGTTATCCACGGCCTGCTGGATCTTGTTCCTGGTAGCTCCCTCAATGCGACTCATCAGGAACTTATCTATGCGCAAAGGCTCCTGTCCTTTGTCAATGACAAAGCTGTGTCGTTCATATAATTCTTCCGACTCCGGCAACTCTTCTTCCTTTTCACTTGCCATTGGCATATCTCTTGGATGGTTTGATTTAGATTTGCAAAATAAACTATTGTATTGGATAAGCAGTCCGTCATATTCAGAGATCTTGGCCGAATGAGATATCAGGAAGCCTGGGATCTTCAGGAAAAAATACTGAAAGAAAATCTGGAACTGAAGATTAGGGCCAGGCATAATGGAGAAGAAGAGGCAGCAACCCGTCATCATTTGCTTTTTTGTGAACATGATCCCGTATATACGCTTGGTAAATCAGGGAAGAAAGAACATATCCTTATATCCGAATCTGCCATGCAGCAGAAAGGAATTGAATTTTTTCACACCAATCGGGGAGGAGACATAACCTTTCATGGCCCCGGGCAGCTGGTCGGCTATCCTATTTTCGATCTTGAAAAATTTGGAACGGATATTGGAAAATATCTTCGCAATATTGAGGAAGTCATCATTCTTTTGATGAAGGATTATGGTTTGGAAGGAGAGAGAAGCCCGGGTGAGACAGGAGTTTGGATGGAGCCTGGTCATCCCGCCAAAGCCAGGAAAATTTGTGCTATAGGGGTTAGATGCAGCAGATGGATTACGATGCATGGATTTGCATTGAATATCCATACCGATTTACGGTACTTTGATCATATTATTCCTTGCGGTATACAACATAAGAAAGTTACTTCTTTGGAGAGGGAATTAGGGGAGAAGCCCGATGAGGAGGCAGTGAAGCAAAGGGTGAAAAATCATTTTTGCTCCGTTTTTGGAATTCAGTATTGATTGTCATAAATCCTTTTCCCGGATTCATTTTGGCTTGTTCTCAGCAGTCCTCTTTATATCCTTTGGTATTTCTATTTGCCCTTTCTCAAAAATTTCGCCATTTTCTATGATTTCATAAGTATAAATGCCGGACCTGACGAAATTCACTTTTTCCAAAAAAAACGTTTCCTCTTTTGGGTCATTGATTTCGATCACCGTTTTTCCGTTTATATCTATAAATCTGATTCTGAATTTCCTTATCCTCGCATCTGACAAATGTATTTCCACATTTTCATTCTTATTCAGAAATACATTTCTGGGAATCGTCAAGATACTGTCGACTGTTGGTATAAGCTTGATGGCAGTTGGCAGGGAGTCCGGTTTATTATTTATGGTGATCTTTTTTTCTAGGGGATCTTTCAATATTACCGGATCAGGAAGGGCAGGTATTTCCCAGAAATACCGGAAAGGGTTTGCTTTTTTAACCGCAGGAGATCTGAAGGCTCGTGAAATCAAATATTCGCCGTTCTCAAAACTTACCAATACTCTGTAATACATTCGGACATAGGGAGGGTTTTCATCAGGGTACCCATTTTCAAGATTGCCGGGATTGAGAACGGAACCTATGGTTGTATAATGCCTGAGACTGTCAAACGAACGCTGAATATGAATATGGTTAATCGGTAGCTTATAGTCATTCAGCCAACTGATGATGATCCTGCCTCTTTCATTTCTGACGGAGATATCTGGTAGTACAGCCTGTCCCATCCCATGTAACGCCATCAGGATCAGCAGCCAGGTGATCGTATGTTTTGAATATCTCATCAAACTAAAGCTTGCTGTA
>Ga0315906_10008364_pt1 | contig 12410 bp, 10 predicted proteins | sample LakEriMetagenome_4_FD_203526 | JGI IMG/M metagenome (GOLD analysis project Ga0315906, IMG submission 203526) | Freshwater fungal communities from buoy surface, Lake Erie, Ohio, United States - Buoy 2 MA122 | ecosystem: Environmental > Aquatic > Freshwater > Lake > Lake biofilm | place: USA... | reverse complement strand
CCAGATGTATATCCTCCAGGAATAGAGAATACTATTTGAGAAGTAGTGGTATTAAAAACCCCTTTAGTGCTCCTATAATTTGAATTAACGGCTTGTAAAGAGTTCCAAGGGGTAACTCCGTCGCCTATTTTTAAACTCTGGGCTGTGGTATCATATCCAGCCTCTCCAAGAGTGAGTATAGGATTAGAAGCCACCCATCCTAGAGTAGTATCTGTACGAAATTGAGTATTAGACAACTGAGGATAACTAACAGAACTTAACAATCCTAAATATTCTATAACACTACCAGAAACTGCCGGATTGGTTAGGGTAAAACTAGATCCATTAGTCGCAACATAATCTGCGTCGGATATTAATTTGGTACCATTATAAAATACATCTAATGATCCTGGAACATATCCTCCAGATACATTAAATGTACTCTGTATTCCGGTTGGATAAATAGTAGATTTAATTCCTTTATTATTCAGTGCTAGTAGATTGTTCCAAGTTTGAACACCATCTCCAATTTTAAGTACGCCATTAGTTGTATCAAATCCTGGTTCTCCTAACGCCAATATAGGATTAGATACATTCCACTGAGTTGCTGTACCTTTTCGTAATGTTATTGTTGTATTTACTGGCATAATAAATTCTTTGATAGGTCCTATATATCATATACTAATAGATATCATCAACAAAGCACAATATTAGATTATAATATTATGGTGTTCCGCCATCAATAAAAGAAATGGTAATATTAGCAGTGCCGTCAAAGCTAGTTCCGTTAATAGTACGAGCAGTTTGTAGAGCGGTAGCAGTGCTAGCATTGCCAGTAAGAGCCCCTACAAAACTAGTACTGGTAACACTACTCAATCCTGCTAAAGTAGTAGATGATCCACCAAGACTTATGCTAGTAGAACCTACTGTAACCGCACTATTTTCTAGTTGAGTATTACCAACACCACCAGTTTTAATGCTAACAGCCCCAGCTGTTACACTAAAATCACCACTATCAAAACTAGCTATACCAGCCGAAGATGTGGTGGCAAGACTATGAGAACCTGGGGTTACGCTAGTAACACGACCATAAGAGTCCACCACTACAGCCTGTATAAAATTGCTACTAGTGATAGGAGAGTTAATAGTAGCAGATGCTGTTGCAAGATCAATACTGTCAGCATTAACAACAATACGACCAGCAGTACCTCCAACGTCTAGAGTATTACCATTTTTAACTAAACCTGATCCGGCTATTATCTGACCAGCACCAGAAAATTGAGCGAAGGCAAGGTTTGTTGTTCCAAGAGTAATAGTATCATTTGTTGTTAATACCCAACCGCTATCCGCATTGGTTGTACCTTCTGTAACGAATACGAACATACCAGCAGTAACCTCAGCATCACTATTAGCATCTGGTGCCCTTGCTAATGATTGAGCGCCTGCTATGGTGGCATTAGGAACAACATTCCAAATACCATTAAGTGCAGCGTTGGTTTGATTTTTAATTAGTACTCTATCTCCAACAGATAAAGTGACGCCATCAATAATAAACACATTACCATTACCGTTGTCATTTGATCTAAAAGCACTTCCTTCAGGTACTAAAGATGACGTTGTGGCGACCCTTACGCTTTGCTTAACGTCTAGTCCTGCTCTAGCAGCATCTACATAAGCCTTGGTAGCGGCATCTTGGTCGTTTGTGGGATCTGCTAGGTTTGTAATCTTTTGACTATTTAAAGACACACTAGCTGTTGGAGCGGCCATCTGATCCAAACGACTAGTTCTAACTTGAGAATCAAAGTTATTAATATTAGACGCAACCAAACCACTACCCGTAACCGTTAAATTACCTCCAACAGAAACATTGCCGGAAGCTGTAACGTTTCCGTTTATAACAGAAAATTGTGTAGAATATGGACTCTCTGTCGAATAGGTTCTGATCAACCCACCTCTATTCCCATCAATAGTTGATGCTAATATTTCAACTCCATTTACGGAATTATCTGTCCTTTGCGCATAAAATCCGCCATCTTCGACAGTTAATGTTCTGATTGACGCCGTGTTAATATTGCTTATATTTCTACTATTATTAACCACCAATGCTTTACCGGCACTCGCTAGTCCGGGGGTAACTCCTGCTAAAGTATTTAGTTCTGTAGCTGTTGAAGCTACATTAATACCATTTAACTGTAATGTTCCGCTAATTGATATACCACTCAATGTTGGATTATTAGAAAATACTACTACTCCGCTACCAGTTTTATCGGTAACTAAAGTACTTAGATTATTACTAGATGGAGTTAATAAGAATGTTCTAGCATTAGCGGTGAGATCGGTGATATCTTGTAATTGAATAGTAGGATCACTAAGACTAACAACATAATTACCACTAGTATGAGATAAGTTAATACCACTACCAGCGGTTAACGGACTACTAACAGTAAGAGTATTGTTTCCACTACTATAAACAATATTAATGCCAGAACCACCAACAATACTTGTACTTACAGCACCATCAATTAGACTATTAACGCTAGTTGCAAAATCAGTAACCAATGAGCTTGGAATACCAGTCACAGATACTGCCAGCGTATTAGCGTTATCATTATAAGATAATCCAATACCAGATCCTTGTGTTAATAAACTAGAAACTCTGTCATCGACTCCTTCTGCAAAATCTGTAATATTAGCAACTTGAATATTTGGATTACTAAGAGAAATAGTGATGGTAGATCCGTTTGTTCCTTGTGATAAACTAATACCACTACCAGCTACAAAACTACTAGGTAACACAGAAGCATATGTTAAACTTCCCCAAGCAGTAGAACCATCTCCCACTTTAAAGCGACCAGTATCAGTTTCATATCCTATTTCACCTTGATATAAGATACCTTGACCTAAAACTACTGCCGCAGCGTTCCATTGGGCTAAAGTGCCTCTTCTTACTTGAATTCTTGTTTGAACTGCCATGATATTTTAGCCTTTGTGTGTTGGTTTAGTTGATAATTTTATTTAAATCATTATGGCGTACCGCAATCAAACTCATACTCATTCAAATAATCGGATAATCCAAGTATTCTTGATACGTGTAAGTCTCCGACTATTTTGCTCATTGGTATGTTGTCTGGTAGATCGGTTGCAAGTATTTTTTCTGTATTAATTAAGTCAATATTAAAAGATTCAGATCTTTCTATTTCAATATTGTTAAGATTTTCAACAAAACTAGTTTCTACCTCTAATAAAAAAATCTGAGGATCCACTATCTCCAATATAAAATTACTCATGTAGAACACTCCAATGAGGATGGTGCTTGACTAAATCGTTTCACAATATTTATTGTTCCAAATAATAGTCTTGTGGTATACTTGCCTCCTCCAGCATATATGTCGTCTGGAGATTGTAATTCTAGGTCATATTTAGCCGTATTAAAATTAAATCCATTAGTCGTAGACGCTGGAAGCATAAGTGTCAATTTACCATTAAGATCGTCAATAATAAACTTATATACACTATGATCTAAATTATCAGAACTAAAGATCTGTAGGTTATTAGTATTGGTTTTCCATACCAATCTAGCACACCATCCAGTTAAATTAACAGGAGTACTATTAGCGTCTTTATATATTAACGATAATTTAAATGAGGTTCCTTGTTCTATAGCGAAGTCATATTTGCTAGCTGCCATATATTATATGCCTTTGGTATAAGTTTTAGAGTGGCAGAAAATGTATGTTTGTATCTATAAATACACCTTTAAGTCTATATAAAAAAAGAAGGGCCAGGATATTATCCCAGCCCTATCTTTTAGATAGCAATCAAATGTAAAATATAAATCAGAGAGAACCTAAAACAACTCTACGGTTATCTAGAACAGCGTAGCCGATTTCGGCCCATCCGTAGAAGCCAGCTCTCTTCTGACGATGTAGAGTCTCGTCTTCGAAGATCTGAACTTGTTCACGAACTGGCATAATAAAGCTATCTCTCTTGCTTAGGTCTAGACCAACAACAATCTCACTATCGCCACCAGGAAGTGTTCCGTTAAGAACATTACTGTAGAATAGTTGATATTCTTGACCAACACCAAGCTCGTCTAGGTCGTGGAGGTTAACGCCGAAGATACGATTTAGACTACCATCAGCGGCTGTATAAATCTCTCTACGAGTTACTTCATCAACCTGATCTACGCCCCAACTACGGATGTCTTCCATAGCTTCGGGAGAGACATATAGATCTGTAAGAACGCCACGATTGTTACTAGCACTATTACCGCCACCGTTTCTACGCATAACAGTCTTAAGAAGACTGACTAAACGCTTGGTGAACTGGTTGCTGGCAGCATCGCTATCGAATACAACGATGTTACGATCAACACCAGCGGCTAATAGAGTGTGCCATCCGTCATCATTCATCTTCTTGACGAATGAACCTTCGAGCACTTCCATAGCACGACCAACAACGTCCCAGCGAGCATCGCGGGCATACTTGAGTAGATAGTCAATACTGGAGCCAACATCATATGTTGGAACCATGACGTAATCACTCTCGATATGACGCTCTGGTACATAGCCGTGGTTGGGGATGGTGTAGGCAACAAAGTCTCTTTCAGTTCCAGGAGATAGGAAATCTAATGGAAACTCTGGAGCAGCACCTGGAGCAAGTTGAACTGGCTCGAAAATGCCGTCAAGAATATCACCACTAAGAAGACCCTTTCTCAATGGAAGCTCAAGAGCCTTAGCAAATTCACGATTTGCTGGTAGAGCTACTTCTCTGTTTGCTGAGCCAGAACGTACTAAAAGATCAGTAAGTTCGGGCGAGGGTTGAAATCTTTCTGTTTTAGCTGACATTTTGTTCTCCCTTATTAGGTGATATTGATATCTACTTTGACATAACCATCTGAATCTTTACTGCCAAGGAAACGACCAACCTTGGTACTATTTGTACTCACTGTTGTTAGTTTTCCAGCGGCGTCGTAGTAAGCATCTGTACCAGCAGATGGTGTTTGACCACTAGCTAGCATATTTGTTACAACTTGGCCTTGACGTAATAGTGTTACTTTGCCACCAACCTGAACTTCGTCTCGGTACCAGTTGATGTGCTGTCTAGTAAGATCTAGACTTACAACATCATTTAGTAATAGACCAGCTGGCTTAGTGCCGGACACAACACCTGTTGGATAGCCAACGACAGCGTTACCATCGTCAGTAGAGGCGCCTGCGCCCGAACTTAGGTGAACAACAACACCACCTCTTTCTCCAACTGTATCCATGAAGTAGGATACATCTGTGTAACTTTCAACGCGATCTGGTTTTAGAGCCATGTTAATTCTCCCTTATTTGTGACTTTTACTTAATCTGTTCGAAATAAAATCAACTAAAGCTGCTCGTGTATTTTCTGTGGCATCAACCTCTTCAGAGTCTGTGCCAACACTCAAATTCACATCAGCTTCAGTTTCTACTTCTTCGAGAAGTGCTTCTGATGTGTTGTCTGTAGATTCAGCCTTCTTTTCTTCTTTCTTCTTTTCTTTGTCTAACCAAGGAGGCATCTTGCCAGCAAATAAAGTTGTCATAGCCTCAAACGAGTCATCATCAACAGACTCAAACTTGTCAACAATACTGGCTGCTGTCTCAGAATCTACACCACTCTCAATAAGGCTGGCCTGTCTCTTCATCTTCTTTTCTTTCTTCATCATTTCGGCCTCTTTAGCCTTGTAACCAGCTAAAGCCTCATTGGCAAGTTCTAGTTCCGACTTTACTTTCTTGAGTTCTTCATCTTTAGCTTCTGTGTCCTTCTTCATAGCAGCTTCGATGGTTTCCATCTCTGTGCGAAGAGAAACAATTTCTTCTTCTTTAGCTACTAGGGTTTGCTTGGTTTCTTCTAAGGACTTGTTGAGTTCGGCTAGTACTACGTCAGACTCGGCCTTACTCTTATCGTTTTCTTCTTTCATTTTTTTCATTTCTTCTTCCTTTGTTTTAAGTGCAGAAGCTAGCTCTACTTCTTGAGCTGTTGTATTGATTTCAGTATCTTGTACTGTGCTAGTATCGGCTGCTTGAGTATTTGCAGACATAGGTTCATTCTCCATTATAATATTGGACTGATTGTTAGATACACCACTTTTTGCAAAATCGTTATTTTTTTCTGAAAATAAGTCTATATTGAATATAATGCTTTCTGGATTTGCAGGCTTGTCAACAAACCCCTTACCGGAAAATGTTATATTTCTTAGTACTCTACCAACTTTATAATTACCATGCATACCAGAACCACCATAAGCTCTTAGGAACTTGGTTAAGTATGCTGTGCTTTCATTTCTCGCTAATACTTTATATTCATTGGTATCTTTATTAATTAAACCATAATCGAAACCTTTGAATAAACATTCCATACTAACGTATTTAGTGCCGCCTTGTATTTCAGCGATAAGTTTTTCGGTACGATTTCTTAAATCATCAGAAGAATATGCTCTATAAATTACAGAGCCAGTTAAAATATGATACTTTTCTGGTAGCTGGTCTACATCAGTATCGTCTGGTATTAAGTGGCCATCTTCTGTAATAGGCCAATTAGATGTAATATGTCCGATAATTAAATTTTCATTATGTTCTAAATTTGTTGGCTTATCTTCTGGTGTGTGCCTAGCTAACCATATTTCCTTTTTATCGAAAATGTCGTCATTCTTATTCCAGTTAGAACTTACTAAAATAGATTGTACATAATATAGGTCGTTGTCATTTAGTGATGCAAGAGATTGTGACAATTTTGTTTTATCTAGCTTAATTTCGGTTGTATTAACACACGGAAAAGCTATAGAGGCATATGTAACACAAGCCTTAGTGGATAGTTGTTCTTCTAGGTTATCGTCTTTTTCTGACTGATATATGAGCATATATTACTCCAATATGTTAGAGAGTATCTGATGATGAATACACCAGTGAATAAAAATATGACTTAGCTTGTTTAATTTGTTCTGTGGATATTGGATCGTTTATTCTACTTTCAATTTCTTTTAGCCAAGTTTTATAAGTGGCCAATGCTTTATTAATTTGTGAACTATTAACTTTCTCTAGGTTGTCTTGCAGATGTTCTGAAGTTAAGCTGGCATATGGTTTGATGCTAAATAGCAACTTGGTCTTTAAAATTTCGAGTTCCGAATATTCTGATGCAGTAAGCTGTCTTAGGTTGTCTTTCTTGGCAAACTGTAGAAATAGCGGGTTGATAAAATTACTAATATCATCCTGTGCTGACGAAGCCCATAATGCTAGATTAGCTCCTGTTTGTGGGGAGAATGTTTTTTCTTTTCTCTTCGTTTGGTCTTTGGACAATTTGGGTCTTCCCTCTCCAGATTCTTTGGGCAAAGATTGCTGCAAATCATTTGCCAACTTCGTTGGTGACGACAGTTGTTTCATCTCTATGGCAGTTTTTTCTCCGCTCTTTTTCTTTCCTAATTCTAACCCCACTTGGCTTGGCGTAGCGATTCCTAGCTGCAAAGATATCTTTTTAAGAGAGTTTTCAAACTGAGGATCAAACCAAGGACCAGCTTTGCCAACCATTCTTTGAGACTTACGATCTCTGGCCTCTCTATTAAGTCTACTCTTCTCCATGTCTGGATCGAAACCAAATCTTGTTTGAATAAGTTCATCACTAATAAGATTTCTGTCTGCTAGTTGAATTAAGAGTGCTTTTTCTGTATCTTCATTACTAAGATCCATTCTATCAAACTCTATTTTTGCTGGATACTTAAAACCCATAGCTTTCTGTACTAAAGCAATTTCTTCTTCCCAAAACTTTACTAACACCTCACGGCCATATTGTAATCTTTGGGTTAGGGTCTTGAGTGATATAAAGTTATTGGTTGTTCCAGCAGCTCCGAATGTTCCGGTAAGGGTTGGAGGAATGCCCAATCCTGCATAAACACTATTTAAGTGAGGAACATACTTACCCTCTCCTAAGAATTGATGTACATTAGTATTGCTTTCTAATAGTTCTATATCTGGACCCCAAACAAGATCCATAGTACCGCCACCAACATTACTTTCTAAAATATTAGATAGCTTTGCTGCGGCTGCTCTAGTTGGAGCGATCTTATGTTCTAGGCTTCCAAGCTTAAAAATTCTAATATTACTAATAGCACCATCTAATGCTGCCATATCTGCTAATTTGAGCTTTTCGATAACTGTTATATCGTCCATAATAGCATATATCATAGGATATGCCCAAGCCTGCCAGTCATCTTTCTTGTAATGAAATACTAGTGTTTTATCTGGATCGAGAGGATATGGTTTCTTGTTTTTTGCTGACTCCAAAATTTCTGTTGGAAGATTCTCGATGATATTTCTTTCTGCATCAGACTTTGGATTATTGATTATCTTGCGTAAAGAAGCTGGTAGTTGTAGTTCGTATCTTTTGTTTGTTACGAACGAAGCTAATGGTCCTGCTGCGACCTCTACATATACAGGATCAATAAAAGTATATTTCCATGGAATTTCTTTCTTCTCTACTTTGATCTGGTCTAGGTCTACTATTTGTAAATCGGATGCTCCCATCGACTGATATAGTCTATCTACTACTTTGAGACTAAGTTTACCTGTTTGTCTGTTAATAACTACATTACCTGTTTTATAAAGATTGTTTAAAAATCTTTCGCTACGATCTCTTCCATTTATTTTTTGAAACCATCTTCTATAAAATCTTTCTATTCTTTTATTCTTATGAACTAGTCTAATACCCTGTGCTGCGAAATCACCCATAAGATCTATAACGTTCTTAACTAGTCCAACTCTTTGATAAATATCATCAGCCCTACGAAGAATAATCTTTATACGCTTTGGTACTGCTTCATCTGGTCTAAAGTAGTCGTAATCACTACGAGTTAATCCTGGTCTACCAGAAATATTGGTATCTAGATTACTATAATTAAATCCATATCTACGACTAGCATCTGCTCTTTGAACACCTGTGAATTCGTCTAAAGACTTGGCAGATTCTGCCTGAGCATTCTTTAGTGATTCTGGACTATCATTCCAAAAGACATATGCTTCTTCTGGGATTTGGCTGGCATTTTGGATAGGATCACTATTTTTTCTAGATTTAGCCATAATATTTGTTTATTTATAATATAATGTGATTACAATATGAATACTTTATTTTATACACTTTTATCTGTATATTCCGCGATAAAAATCGTCGTTAACACTAGAAGTAAACCATTCTGGTCCTTTATACATTTGTCCATTATTGTCTTTGCCTATAGATCTGGTGTCTCCACCGATGGCATCATAAGTCATAGAAGTATCTAAAGTTCTAGACATTTGTCGAGCCAACATATTAGCTATAACTAAAGCACTATAGCGGTCTTTACGTAATCTACCCTTTTTTCCACCAGACAACTTAACTTCTGGCGTATCCCATCTATCTCTGGCATTTGGTCCTTGGCTGGTTTGGGTCATTACTATAGTGGTCAATTCGTTCTTTAGTTCTTCTATCTCTAAGATACATTCTGATAAACTATCATATAAAGGATTAAGATCACTATCAACAATAGACTTGCCTTCAGACTCCATAGCTAAACCTAATGTTAAGTTATCAAAATTAGGAAATAGTAATACTTTATCTTCTAAGTCTTTACGTAATCCGTGATTGGCTTGACTAGTCCATTCTGCTTTGGCAAACTGAATCATTTCTAAGATATGTAATCCTGGTTGATTGTCTGTGTCTCTATCTTTACTAGGATCTATAATAGGCCATATTAAAGCTTCATCTTCTCTCGTTTTAGAAGGATCGTGTAAAGCTTCTTCAATAGCAATACCACCTCCTTGAGCATCCATACCAATACGCTCACAAGGAAAGATCTTCATAAGATTTCTAATTTTCCTTGCACAAAATCCATAGAAATCATATTCTTCTGTTAGTCCTGTTTTTTGTCTATCTTTAAAATTACTTCTATTAGTAGTCCATGTATAAACTATACGATTATGATCTGGATGTAATTCTAAAATAACAATACTAAAATTATCTTGTTCTGACGCTGGATCGATGCCATAGATATATTTGTGTTTAATATCTCCTTTAGTTCTAGCATCAAATACTACACACTTCTGATTACTAGATGGTAGAATTATATTATTCTTATCAGAGGCTACACAACTTTCTATAAGAGTACGTCTAAAAAATCCTTCGCTATCCTTAACAAAGCAAGCAGCATATTCCATATTATAAATACCACTATGGATAGTGGCTCTAGCTCGTGTAACCTGTTTGTCATCCATAAAGCCTTTAGGAATTAATTCATAAGGAATACGAATGATACTATAATCTCTCCAATTAAAGTTTTCAGGTATCTCTTCTTTAAATACATCTTTAAGCTTTAGAGGATCCCCCTTGCTCTCGATAATGGTTTTATATCGTTTCCAGTAGGCGGCAAAGTGCTTAAAGTCATAGTCGGCAGTACCAGATATAATGGCTTGATTACCCATCTTCTTTGTGATAGTATCTAATTCTTCATTCCATACTCCAGCATCTATCATAGCTTGTCGTTTAGCTTGTTCTTTAACATTCTGAATAGGACTAGCACTAACTGCTGCGAAGCCTGAGACTACCGTTTCGTAAATATCTGGAGATATAGAAGCAAATTCGTCAGCAATAATAATGTGTGCTCTTAAACCTCTAATCTTACTGCCGTCACCCATAGGAATAGCAATAGTCCAACTATCACCTAATCTCATAGTGCATCTATCTACGTCTCGTCTAGGACCATCATCATTACTGCTAAATATACTTCTTAAAATAGGACTGTTTCGCCACATAGTTTCCATATATTCGAATACTAGTTTACTCTGACGAAAACCAGAACCTACAATAACAATTTTTGTTCCTGGAATAAAGCTACACTTTAATATAGAATATAAAGCTAATGTAAAGCTTTTACTAAAACCACGACTAGCAATAAGCATTGGGAATGGTCGTATCCACATTTCTTGTAGTGTGGCTATCTGTAGTGGATGTAGTTCGATATTTAGTAATAGTTTACAGGTTGAGCCAAGATATTTAGGATCTCGTAGAATACGAACCAGATGTAGGTCTGGATTTTCTATGTCTGATTCATCTCTGTGAATCATTGGATTGGGAGGAACTGCTAGTTGACTAAGATCTCCTAGTCCTAGCCAAGCATCGTCGAAATTACTTTTGATTATGTTTGTGTTCAATATAATCTATCTTTCTCATTAATGAAGTAGCCATATTATTAGCATTAGAAGCATTACCACAAAATAATACTTTTATATTATGATATATTTGTAGCTCAATAATATGCTTTAAAATAAATGCTGGACTAATCCTTAGTTTCTCCCACATTCTTCTAGGTACATCAGAACCTACTGGATAAGACAATACATTCTCTAGGTCAAATTCTAGAAGTAAAAAAGAATATTTATATTTACTCATTCTTTCTACTACGTCTTTAAATCTTGGTTCCGTAATGTTATTAGCGAATTCGCTTACACTTTGTTTGCGTTCTATGCAAAGAACTTCTTCTAGTCCTTCAACACTATAATCACCAGTATCTAGTTTTCTATTAGCAACAGTATAGTTTTCAAATGTCCAAGGCTGCTGCTCTCTAGTATCTACTATTACTGTAAAATTATCATATTTGTATTTATTATTATTGTTCATTGTTACTACTCGCTAGTCTTAATAATACTGCTGCATAAATTTCTTCCATGCCTTTAATCATATCATGATGATATTTACATAGCGTAATTCCATTAGCTACCTCAAATCTCAAACCCGGAAAATGCGCCCAAGTTTTTATATGGTGAGCATTAAGTTTTTTTCTAGATCCACAATGAGGCCAACGACATTGATGACGATCTCTGGCATAAACCTTTTTTCGCCACTCCTTATACTGAGGATCTCCAAAATTTCTTTTCATAGTTAAGCCACATCATTTTGTACCATTTCGGATACTAATTGCTGAAAGGATACTTTGTTTTCCCAGCCAAGTTCTTTTCTAGCCAATGTAGAATCGCCTCTTAAAAATGGAACTTCACAAGGTCTATAGAATTCTGGATCTACCACAACATAGTCCCTATAATCTAAATCTACACTATTAAAAGCTAATTCTAGGAATTCTTTTACTGTATGAGATTCTCCAGTAGCTAATACATAGTCTTTAGGCTTGTCTTGCTGTAGCATTAAATACATACCATAAACATAGTCTTTAGCGTGTCCCCAGTCTCTAGTTGCATCTAAATTACCTAGCTTAAGTTTTACTACAGAACCATCTATTCGTTTATTAACTAGACTACCAATATATTTCGTAATTTTTCTAGTAACAAAATTTTCGCCTCGGCGTGGACTTTCATGATTAAAAAGAATACCAGCACACGCATATAGGCTATATGCGTCTCGATAGACCCGAACCATATGATGTGATG
>Ga0315906_10008363_pt1 | contig 12411 bp, 9 predicted proteins | sample LakEriMetagenome_4_FD_203526 | JGI IMG/M metagenome (GOLD analysis project Ga0315906, IMG submission 203526) | Freshwater fungal communities from buoy surface, Lake Erie, Ohio, United States - Buoy 2 MA122 | ecosystem: Environmental > Aquatic > Freshwater > Lake > Lake biofilm | place: USA: Lake... | reverse complement strand
ACAGTTCAGCGTAAAATCAACGCTGACCAATTGCCAGAAGCAACCGTCTCTGTTGAACCTCGACAAGATCAAAATCAGGACGCTGAAAACTTTGACCAAAATCTTGAAACCCTTGCTCAAGAAATATATATTTTATTAAAGCAACGCTTAGAAACAGAAAAAGAACGACAAGGAACCAGATATCAAGGGCGATTGCCTTGGTAATTCAAAGCTTTAATCAATTATTTTAGAGATTATTTTAGAAACTTTTAGGAACCCAGATCATGACACTCGTTAAAGCAATGCTCACCACCACCGATGCAGGTGCTGTAGCCATCAATTTTCAATTTAACCCCAGCAGCCTGTCGTTTTCGCGATCGGTTAATTGGCAGGTAGAATCAGGAGCATATACCACAGCAGGCTTCCCAAAGGTTTCTTACTCCAATCGAGGTGCGGAAACTTTGAAGTTATCAAATTTATGGTTTGATACTTATGAATATGCAACCAAGACAAGTGTTCTAACCCTAATCTCGCCGATCATTAAATCCACAGAAATTGCAGGATCATTAAAACGACCACCCGTATATATATTTGCTTGGGGAGAACAATATATGAAATGTGTTGTCACCAGCATTAGTTATGAACTCACTATGTTTCTTGCTGATGGTACACCTGTCAGAGCCAAGGTAAGCATCGATCTCCAAGAAGTCGATGACATTTAATTGATGATATTTGAAATATTTCCAATAGCGTTTTTTATTACTAACTAGAACTAATGCCAGCAACATATAGATCCCATTTCTCCCTTACAATTGATGGAACTTCCGCCTCCGAAGATTTGATTGCCGATATTTTGCAAGTATCTGCCGAGGAAAGTCTACATCAACTAGGCATGTTTACACTGATCATTAGCAATAATTACTTCTCTGGTAGCAGCACTGCGCCTTGGACGCATATGAGTAAATTTGCGATCGGTAAAAAGATCAAAATTGGATTTACATCGAGTACCACAGGAGATCCTAATTATGATGATGCATCGACTGCTTATATCTTGGAAGGTGAAATCACCGCGATCGAAACAGATTTTACGGAAGAGGCTAAGGCTCCGATTATTATTCGTGGCTATGACGTTTCTCATCGCTTACATAGAGGACGTTGCAGTCAATCTTTTCTAAATATGACTGACAGCGATATTGTCAGCAAATTAGCTCGTGAATCTGGCATTACGGTTGGTACGGTCACAGCGACTACCCCCGTCCATAAATATGTATTCCAAGAAAACCAAACAAACATGGAATTTTTGCAAGAAAGAGCTGCACGCAATGGTTTTGAGCTATATATGCAAGATGGGAAATTAAATTTTCGTAAACCCACCAATGATGAAGAGCTAGAGCTTAAATGGTTAAAAGATCTATCCAGCTTTCGCGTCCGTGTTACGGGTGCAGAACAAGTTAGCTCTGTTGAAGTTAGAGGTTGGGACTATACTACAAAAAAAACGATCATCTCTACAGCATCCACCGAAGCAGTAATTACCAGCAATACTAGCGGTAAAGGTAGTACATCTAGTACTACCTTTGGTAGTAGCACCAAAATGATTGTTGTCGATCAACCAGTTTTTAGCACTGCTGAATCTGACAAAATCGCTCAATCTCTATGCGATGAACTAGGTGGCGAATTTGTCCATGCTGATGCGAAGGGTACTGGTAATCCTAAAATCAGAGCAGGTAAGGTAATCAAGCTCACTGACATGGGTAACTATAGCGGCAGTTACTATGTTACGGAAACTCATCACTTATTTCAGAATGGATACTATGCTACGCATTTTAGTGTGCGCGGTCTACGTGGCGGCGATTTGTACTCCATGTTGTCATCGAAGACACATCTGCAACCAGGGCAAACCATGTTAGTGGGCATCGTTACCAACAACCAAGATCCAGACAAATTGGGAAGGGTCAAAGTTAAATTTCCGACACTAACCGAAGCCGACGAAAGCAACTGGGCTAGAGTAGTGGGTGTGGGAGCAGGAGCTAATAGAGGGTTTGATTGTTTGCCAGAAGTAGATGACGAGGTTTTAGTCGCATTTGAGCATGGCGATATCCATCGTCCTTATGTAATTGGTGGCGTATGGAATGGGACTGATGCGCCACCAACCGTAGTCACTGACAGTGTAGTTGGCGGTAAAGTCCGCTTACGAACATTTAAAACTCGTGTTGGACATCAATTACAATTTGTCGAGGAAGATAAAGGAGCCGTCAAAAAGGGAGTTTATCTCAATACTATTGATGGTCATAATCTGCAACTAGATGATAGTAGCAAGGTCATTAGCTTAACTTCAACGGGAGACATTACAGTTAAAACTGGTACATCTGGTACGGCTGAAAATTTAACGATTAATGCGGCTAATATGACCTTAACGGCAACAACGAAGATTACCCTGGAAGTGGGTAGCAACAAAATAGTGATATCTAACACAGGTGTAGTAATCGAAGGAGCGCAAGTACAGATAAAAGGTACAGCTACAGCCAAAATGGAAGCACCTGTGATCAATGTTGAGGCGACTGGACCTAATACTATTAAAGGCGGGATAGTTGATGTGAATGCTAGTGGGATAGCTGTGATTAAAGGTAGCCAAGTTATGATTAATTAATTTTCTAGGAATGGCTAGTTTGAGTAGTTCTCCATCGCAAGGCGCTATAACATTAAAGATTAGAGGAGATAAGGTATGGGACAACAAGTAGTTATGGGAGCAATGCTTCAATGCAGTTTTGGAGTTGCCCCTAGTTCGCTGATTGTAATTCCTAAGGGGATGCCTGTAATGACAGGTGGTCTTCTTGCTGCGTCAATTATGGATTTTGCCCCGATCGCAAATATCCCCCCATTTGGTGTGTGTAGCTCCATTGCAAATCCAACAGTTGCCGCCGCTACAGCAGCAGCTTTAGGGGTACTTACTCCCATGCCTTGCGTTCCTGTGACCGTAGCACCTTGGGCTCCAGGTTGTCCAACGGTGTTGATTAATAACTTTTCTGCTCTTAACAACTCCTCGAAATGTATGTGTGCTTGGGGCGGGGTGATTTCAATTAATTTTGCTGGACAGGTAACAGGACAAATTCCATGAGCAGCTCAGATCGTGATTATCTTGGTAGAGGGATTTCATTTCCCCTGCGGATAAATATTCAAGGTGAACTAAAAACTGATAGCGGCGATCGCAATTTAGAAGAGTCGATCGCGATGATTTTGAATACAAAATTGGGAGAGCGCGTATATCGTCCAAACTTTGGTTGTCGCCTATCGGATCTCACTTTTGCGCCAATGAACCCACAGACGATTTTACTTGCCAGAATTTATGTTGAGGAAGCATTGAATAGATGGGAGCCTCGAATCAAGGTTACGGGTGTCTATGCAGAGCCTGATCCGATTAAAGGGCGGTTAGATCTCAAGATCCAATATCAGATCAAGGAGAATAATGACCGTCGCAATATGGTTTATCCGTTTTATTTACTACCACCGAATGGTAATTAAAATAATTTGGTATTTCATGGCACAGGGTAAACATAGCTAGTAAAATTTGAGTAATCGCCTAATCGCCAAGTTCACCTAAGAGCACTGTGTAATGACGAAAGAGTTTGATTTTCTTCCTAAGCTGCCAAAATCAGATCTAGATGATCGCACCTTTGAAGAATTGGTGAATGAGTGTCTTCTCAGAATTCCACGTTACTGTCCAGAATGGACAAATTACAATCCTAGCGATCCAGGCGTAACTCTGATCGAGCTATTTGCTTGGCTAACCGATCAGATGTTGATGCGCTTTAACCAAGTGCCGCGCCGTAATTATGTTGCTTTTTTAGAGCTACTGGGAATCCGATTACAGCCACCTGCCCCCGCCCAGACTGAAGTAACTTTTTATCTGAGTGCTGCTTTGCCTGAACCCTATACGATCCCTGCGGGGATTGAGGTCGCTACACTGCGGACTGAAACAGAAGAAGCGATCATATTCAGTACCGATCAGCCATTGGTGATTGGCAATCCCAGAATTTCAAACCTATTAGCTGCGCCTAGAGTCGAAGAGAATCCTGAATTCTTACAGGATCTGCTTTTAGATGTATGGACTGAAGATCGTGATGAAGGCTGGTCAGGACAAGAAATAGCTCTATTTAGCGATCCGCCTCAACCCAATAATTGCTTTTATGTGGTCTTTGATGAAGATCAACCGATTAATGGCAATGTGATTGCACTTAAGTTAAAAGGGGAGTCAGCCACAACTACAGGAATTAACCCAAATAATCCGCCTCGGTTTTGGGAAGCATGGAATGGCAATGCATGGCAACCTGTACTCCAAAAAGAAAGTGACGATCGCACTAAGGGATTTAGCTTTAGCGAATTAGCAGATGAAGGAACTAATCCTCTACAGGGGGCAGAGGTGATCTTTCATTTACCCCTTACATGGGACGTGACACAGTTTTCTACATATCGGGGGCGGTGGCTACGCTGTAGCTACGTCCAGCCAACCCCTAATCAATCAGGTTATAATCGAGCGCCGCATATTATTGGTATGAGTGCGAGGGCGATCGGCGGTACGGTCAAAGCAACTCAATGTAATGCAATTACCAATGAAATTGTGGGCGAGAGTAATGGTAAATCAGGGCAAGTATTTCAATTACTGCATCAGCCAATATTACCGCGCCAAACTGATGAATATTTGCTAGTAACACCACCAGTTGGCTTGCCACAAATATGGCATGAAGTTGCCGATTTCTCAGAATCCACAGAAAGCGATCTGCACTACATTATTGATTCTACTTCTGGAAACATTCAATTTGGACCATTTGTACAAACGCCCAATTATCAGAGCTTACATACATTGCAACGCTTGCGCATTCAGGGTGAACCGATGCAAAGGGTTGTTGCCGATGAGACTAAGGCGATCGCGATGAATACGAAGACCAGTGGGACTCAATATGGAGCCGTACCGACTAAAGGTTCGATCATCCAAATGGTGAAATATCGTACGGGTGGAGGATTTCGCGGCAATGTACAACGCGGCAGTTTGCGAATATCTAAGAGAGCCATTCCCTATGTAGCAAGCTTAACTAACCATGTTTCTGCGACCAATGGCGTGGATGCTGAGTCCCTCGATGATGTGGCAATCCGCGTACCCAAGATGCTGCGCACTCGCGATCGCGCCATCACTCAGACAGATTTTGAATATCTGACACTGATCGCAGGTGATGGTGCTGTAGCTCGTGTGATTTGTGCGCCAGCGACGAGTAAAGAAGATGCGGGAATTGTCAGATTGCTGACTGTCCCTAAAGTCCGCACTGAAAGTATAGATCTAGGTCAAGGGATGTCTCCAGATCAGTTCATCTTGACTGCGCCACTGCGCGATCGCGTATTAGCCTATCTTGATGAACGCAAGATGCTAGGTGTGCAAATTCAACTAGACCAGCCTGTATATACAGGTGTATCTGTGCAGACCGAGATTGCTTTAGAAGCTTCTTATAGCAATCCCAAGGTGCAGCAAGATATTGTTCAACAACTCAAGGTGATGCTCTATCGCTTCCTTAATCCGATTACGGGTGGAGTTAATGGTCAAGGTTGGGAGTTTGGTCGTCCTGTTTATCCGTCTGACATTGTCAAACTATTACAAAATTTTCAAGGTGTGCGCTTTTTAGGAACAGTACAACTCTTTGAATTACGCTATGTAAATGGAGAATGGGTACGGAGACTCGCACCGCAACCGATGATTGATCCAGGTCCATTGGGTTTGATTTGTTCTTGGCGCAGCCCAAGGTTGCGCTCTAGCCATGTGATCAATATTGTCAGTTAGACAGCACTACTCCTATGACTCCAAAAAGCAAGCTCCAAGCGCTAAGCATTCAACTAATCTCGATGAAGTCTCCTGATGCTAATGAAGAGACTTTGGCGAGTGCGGATAATTTGGAAAGATCCCAGAGCCATCTATCCCAGTCGAATAGCCTCGATAATGGGCGATCGCCATCTAAGTGCAACCTGCTAGTTAATCCTAGTGAGCCCAGCGAAATAGTAGTTAAACTCAGAAATTCTAGTAATCGGACATTACTGACTAACTTGCGCGTAGAAGGGAACTTTCCAAACCATTGGCTCCAAATTGGCATGGAAGGGAATGAGTTACTGCCCTATGCAGAGATGGAAGCTGTTCTCTATTTCCAAGTTCCTGCAGATTTTTTTGAAAATCAAGAAGCGATCGTCAATGGTCAAGCCCTCACGATTAACTATCAAGGACAGCTACAGATTTATGGTGGAGATGCTAGTTCCGCCTCAGATTCTGGATTTTCTCCAAGGTTAGAACTATTTGCTATTGAGACGTTTCGGCTTTATATCCGACCGACTAGTCTATATCTAGACTTCTTACCTGATACTTACCGCGAAGTTGACTTTGTCGGCAGGATGCTAAAAATCTTTGAAGAAACGCTCGAACCTGATGTTCAAATTTTGGATACTCTCTGGGCTTATCTTGATCCGATGTTAGCTCCAGAAACTATGTTACCGTTTCTGTCTCATTGGGTGGGCTGGGACACAGGGACCACTCTTGGGGTTGAGCGACAGCGCTATTTGATCAAGCAAGCAATGCAAATCTATCGTTGGCGGGGAACTCGGAGAGGGCTACGCTTTTATATCCATTTATTTACGGGCTTGCCCCTTGACGAACATAAGCCTGAAGTAGAAAAGCACATTAGCATTTTTGAAATTATAGGTAGAGGCTTTGTCATTGGAGAAGCTATTCTTGGTAGCAATGCCTCAACGGGTGGTGGAAGACCTTTTCATTTTGTAGTGAGGATTCGTAACGATTTACAAAATAGTCTTGATTTACCTTTAATTCGGAGGATTATCGAACGTGAGAAACCTGTTTTTTGTACTTACGATCTAGAGATTATTTAGGTTTGGCAACACGAAGTGTTGCCAAACCTAACCCTAAAACTGAAACTGCATTGATAAAACCATATGAACGACTTTCCATATCCCGAAATCAAATCCTTTGAACGGCTACAGGTATCTGATGGCTTGATGATTAATAGTGAACGATGGAGACTCGCTCACGAATATCACCAGCATCGCCAAAATGTACAGTATCAGTCCCTATTTTTACCAGGAATTATCTGTGGTTTAGGGGTTGCCCCGATCGCAGCACCTGAGGATTTACCCGCCAAGTTTCGAGATGGTCGATGGGTACAGATCCAACCAGGCATGGCGATCGACCTGCATGGCAACTATATTATTGTACCCACTCCCCTCGATTTTCGGATTTCCACGACTGCCTACGATAATCAAATTGAGACAGTTTATCTAGTCCTTAGCTATGTCGATCCCGCTAAACTCAAGCGACCAAGTGCCAATGAAATACTGGTAGAAACCTTTCGAGTTAATGAAAAAACCGACTTACCTCTTGATACTGATATTGAAATCTGTCGCATTAAGATCGAGGAAGGACTATTAACAATTCAGAAGCCTGCGAACGTATTTCGACCTAGTCAATCGCAACTAGATATGCGCTACCGATTGCAAGCCCAGATTCGTCCACAAAACTCGATTCGGATCGCTTGTTTTCATAATCAGAAAAATCAAAATCTGAAAAGTCAACAGATAGCCATCCTAGAACATTTCCATTCTCTTGGGCAATCTCTATCCAGTCTTGCCCCCAGTCTGAGCCTGATCGAGCCAATTAGTAGTCTCGATATTAATGCTGAATTAGCACTCAGTCATCTTAGCGACTACCACCTTATTTATCTAACCCATGCTCAATCCCTATCTGTCAATGAATCAACACAATTAGCTTTACAAGAGTACACGGCGATCGGTGGCGTAATTTTGATTGAGGCGGCGATTCGGAATAGTCAGCTAGCCAATCTATTGGGAATTCAGAATGAATTAGAGGCTGCTAAGAATAAATTGAGAAAAACCATGCAATCTCAATTTGCTAATGGTCAGTCAAATATAAATATGACTGACCAATCTAGCCTACAAGCTGAACTGCAATCTGAGATAGATGCGATCGTGATCGAAGTAAGCTCCTCTACTGAAAGTTTACTTAGTTCCTTGCGTGGTTGCCTTCCTATGGAAACACCAATGCAAGTTTTCTCTGATTTAGAAATTACTCATCCTCTCCGTAGTCAGCCATTTCTCTTTCCGAGCTTAGCTGAGATCGCAGAGCAACCAATCCAAATACTAACAAATGGCGGAGTAATCGTCATATTAGGCGAACTATTATCAATCTGGAGTGGTCAGTCAGAGCAAGCCTTGACTCGAGAAGTCATTCGTAACTGTCATGAATTGGGTATTAATATTCTTAACTACGCCGCTCGACGCTATCAGATGCATAATGCGATGCTAGTGAATCCTCAATACCAAAAACTTGATCCTAAACTTGCAGACGATCAACGCCGCATTACTAATGTGGTTGAGAAAACTGCATAAATCAGCTAAACATCTACAGAATTATTCACAATTATCTAAGGTTATTTATCTATGTCTTCGATTCGACAAGTTGTTCCTATTGTCCTTAGTATTCAAATTACTGTAGCAGTTGGTCTTACGGGCTGGATTTCGTTTCAAAGCAGTGAACGCGCTGTCCAAAAGCTAACTCGTCAACTTGCTGAGAATTTGAATTTCCGCGTTGAACAACAAATCACTTCCTATCTAGAAGAGTCTGTACGAGTTAATCAAGCAATGACGATTGCCCTTAGCAACGGCAGCGTCAATCCGAACGATATTAGTCAGGTTCAGAAAGATATATTTAATAAATTAAGAGAACTGAATACGCAAAACATCTTGTTTTATGGCAATGAAAACGGAACTATGGTTGGTATAGAACGCAACGGCGACTCCAACTATTTATTACGGATTCGAGAAGACAACGACAGTCCTAATCGTCCGACCTATGAACTCAATAATAAAGGGGTACGGGGTAAACTAGTCAAAACTGAACTAAACTATGACCATCGAAACCGTCCTTGGTATGTTGCAGCTAAACAGTCTGGCAAAGCGATTTGGAGTTCGATTTTTGTGAGTACTACTGACGGCGAATTAACTACCACCAAAGCCACACCAATCTATAATTCTAGTGGGGGACTTCAAGGTGTAGTGGGTATTAATGCCTCATTGAAACAAATTAAGCAGTTTATGCTCCAAACTCGTCCTTCGGAGCAATGGCATTATTTTTTAGTTGAGGGTGATGGTAGTTTAGTAGCAGCTACATCTGAAACGCCAGTTTTTGAGCAAAATGGCTCGACAATTAAGCGTTTTGAAGTTTTGCAAAGTAAAGATATTCGGTTGCAGAATGCTGGTCTGGCAGTCCAAAAACAGTTTGGCGGATTCCAAAACCTCCAAGATTCGCAGGTAGTTGAATTTGATTTTAATGGTGAAAAATATATTGTTAGTACCCATAAATTGAATAGAGACTTACAACTAAATTGGTCGGTTGGAATTATTGTGCCAAAGTCGATATTCATGCAAGAAGTAGATGCGAATAATCGAACTACCCTAATTATTATTGTGATTATGCTAGGTGCTAATATTTTGCTTGGTTTAGCGATTTCGTCGTGGCTATTACGTCCAATCAAAGATCTGATGAAGTCAGTTAAAGAAATTGAGGAAGAATCTTTTGACCCTGAAGAATTAACATCAGTTGCTCAGCGCAAAGATGAATTGGGACAAATGGCGCGAGTATTTCAAGAAATGGGAAGCACCATAGCTGAACGTCAAAATGGGATGAAAAGCCAACTGCGTAAACTTCGCGAAGAAAAGGATGAAGCTAAAAAGATGGCGATCTCTTCCCAAATGGGACAAGAAAATTCATTGCAATCAATTCTAAGCCGATCAAGAGCTGCTCGGCATAAGTAGAGCATCTCAAATTCTAAGCTATATCAAATAAGAAAAACATAGGAAAATACGGCGATGACAGCAAATCAAATTGGTTTAAAGATGCCTCAAAAAGAACTAAATCTTAAAATTGGTTCTGAAAAAAATTCTTTTCCAGTAGTAGTTATTAATGACAGTAATCAATTTGCCAGCTTTCAGATTGATATAATTCCATCGGGAATAGATGTTCAAGATATCAACTATGAGTGGTTTACAGTCTCTCCTGATGTAAGTGTGAAGATTCCACCAGGCGACTTAGTGGAATTTGTGGTTTCTATTATTGAAACCCCGATTTCAGGCTTTACTGGAATCATGAACATTACTGTAAGAGTCTTTTCGATTGAACTGCGCGAAGAAAATCGTGCTGTAATGCGAATTATCTTGGAAGAAGGTGCGGGGCGATCGCAGTTAGATTTAGATGCACCTTTTTACAAGATCCAAGCTACTCCCCTCGAAGATACAGAAATTCCAATTTTGGTGGGCAACCCCAGTAAACAGAATACAAATGTCACTTTAACCTGTATCGGGCTCCCTGATTCATGGCTGCCCAAAGGAAATATTCAGCAATTTCCACTAAAGCCAGGGGCAAAATTTAAAACCGCATTTTTATGTAATCCACCCTTTGATCATGAAGCAATCTCCAAACTCTATAATTTTACTGTAGCTGTTTCGCATACTAATGGCTCACCCTCTGAGTCTCAATGCACTTTGGAGGTTTTACCCAAAGGTTCTTTAGAATTTCTCTGTTCACCAAAAAAACAAACGATTCCTGCTAATCGAACTTGGACATCGTGGTGGAAGTTGTGGCAGTCATCACCTGCTATATTTACTTTAATTGCTGATAATGCTAGCAATCTTCCTCAAAAAATCGATTTTGAAATTGAAAATGTTCTGACTAGTGATTATTCAGATTTTTCCTTTGAGATTTCTCCTAATGAAGCTACCGTTGAACCGTTCAGTAAAACAGAACTAAGTCTGGAAATCAATAAATCTCGATCTTGGTTTGCTAAAGTTCAGAAATTGTATTTATTTGTCAAAGCTAATTGGCAAGACCCTAGAGTTAACACGGTTGATGAAATTCAAGCTGTTGAAGTAGTTATTCAACCAGTAATTCCAATGATTTTGGTGATGATTTTGACATTGCTGATGTTAATTCCCACTTGGTGGCTATCATGGCTCAATCCTAACAGTCCTTTCCCTCCCCATAAAGGTGCAGTTACATCAGTTCAGTTTGATGGCACTGGTACATATGGAATTAGTAGCTCTAATGATCGGACAATGCGTAAATGGGATGTAGATGGGTTCTATTTGCCATGGGTCAATCAAGATTTAGGATCTATTGGCGAAGCCCAAAAAGCAATTCGAGTAGCTCGTTTCCGCCCAGTTAATAACGATCTTGTGGCAGCAGGATTAGAAAATGGTGAGATTCAAATTTGGGATGCTCACAATATTGGCAAGAGTCCTTTAGCTACATTTAGCAATCAGTCGGACGATCGAGTTTTTGACTTAGCCTATACGCTTGATTCTCGAACACTTTTTAGTGGTCATGGGAGTGGTACGGTCTTGCGCTGGGATCTCCAAAACTTGTTCACAAATCCACCAACGCAGCCGAGTCAAATCAAAAAATTTGATTTTGCAGTTACATCGATCGCTTTAGTTGGTAAAGATGACAGCACATTGGCGATCGCAGGTCGATATAATCAACTTGTACTTTGGAATTGGGTTAAAGATACTGTAAAAGTAATTCCCTATCCTAAATTAGGCAAACAGGAAGAAAAGGGTGGACAGGATGATTATATCCAGAGCATCTCAGCTACCGATCGCAAACGGAATATGCTCGCGACTGGAGATAATCAAGGATATATTGCTATTTGGGATTTGAAGACCTGTTTACAAAGCGATCGCCCCTGTGAAATGCTGGATGGATGGGAAAGTGCGCATCATGGCAAGCCCGTGAGATCGGTGGCGTTTAGCGATGAAGGTTGTTACTTAGCTAGCGGAGGAGATGATAAGGAAGTTAAGTTATGGATGCTCACTGGTAACGGCAAGCGCGTTTCTAGTTTTATTAATGGTAAGACCTTAAATGTTAGACCGTCTAATGTCACTGCCGTTGATATTCATCTAACTAACAAGGATGTTTTGACCATGACTGGTACTGCGATTGGTCGAGTAGTTAGCCAACAATCAGAACGACTTTTTAATCTAGGCTGTGATGTCAATCAGTAAACCTACAGAGACTTGCGCTCAAACCAAGAAAAATTTTAAAAGTACTGCAAAGCAGCACTTTTAAAATTTTTCTTGATTTGAGCAGTAATTGCTGTAAAACTAATAGGGCAAGCGTAGTCCGCTCCATTAGTTTTGGTAACTATAGTAATGCTGAGTTTTTATTTTTTACGCGATCGTAAAGTACTTCCATAGTTTCGATAAATGAACTGTCCTTATGCCAAAAAGGTGGGTTGTCACCTTGTTTTTTGATCGCGATCGCTGACACACTGGCAGGAGAAGCAAAGGGAATTGCCTGTGGTAGGCGCTTTTGTCCCT
>Ga0315906_10008362_pt1 | contig 12412 bp, 9 predicted proteins | sample LakEriMetagenome_4_FD_203526 | JGI IMG/M metagenome (GOLD analysis project Ga0315906, IMG submission 203526) | Freshwater fungal communities from buoy surface, Lake Erie, Ohio, United States - Buoy 2 MA122 | ecosystem: Environmental > Aquatic > Freshwater > Lake > Lake biofilm | place: USA: Lake... | reverse complement strand
CGGAATTGTATCCGGACTCCCATATACCGTACAGGAGGAAGAAAATACAAAATGTGACACATTGAATTCTGCTACACACTTTAATAAATTAATCAGCGACACGAGATTATTCTCAAAATACATCAATGGCTTTTCAACACTCTCACCCACTGCTTTATACGCTGCAAAATGTATAATGCCTTCAATATCGGGATTCTCCTGAAAAACAGCCGATGTGTCATCGTAATTACACAAGTCCACCCGATAATCTTTAATCTTTTTCCCTGTAATACTTTCTACCCGCTCCATAATTTGCGGATTTGAACGGGAAAGATTATCAAGACTAATAACCTCATATCCATTTTGAATCAGATCTACAATGGTGTGCGATCCGATATAACCACTTCCGCCGGTAACCAATATTTTTTTCATGTCACTTGTCTTAAACTTTTTGTTCCAATAAATTAATCAGGTATTGTCCGTAACCGCTTTTCAGCAAAGGCTTTGCCAGTGCACGTAATTGTTCATCGTTGATAAATCCTTTTCTCCATGCGATCTCTTCTATACATGCAATTTTGATGCCTTGTCTTTGTTCGATCACCTGCACAAACTGGGCCGCCTGCATCAGACTGTCGAACGTGCCGGTATCTAGCCAGGCCGTTCCTCTGTCAAGTATGGAAACTTTCAGTTTACCCCTTTTTAAATATTCTTTATTAACGTCGGTTATTTCATATTCTCCGCGAGGACTGGGCGCTAAGTTTTTGGCAATCTCCACCACTTCATTATCATAGAAATATAATCCGGGTACGGCATAATTGCTTTTTGGTTCAACAGGTTTTTCTTCTATACTGAGCACCTTATTTTCCTTGTCAAATTCTACTACACCATAACGTTCGGGGTCACTTACATGATACGCATAAATGATGCCTCCATCAGGATGGGTATTGCTTTCCAAAAGTTTACCCAGTCCCGAACCATAAAAAATATTGTCGCCTAATACCAGGGCAACGTTATCGTTGCCAATAAATTTCTCACCAATTACAAAAGCTTGTGCCAGTCCGTTAGGAAGCGGTTGCTCTGCATATTCAAATTGAACTCCCAGAGATTTCCCATCGCCTAACAGTCTTTTGAAATGCGGCAGGTCGTGTGGGGTAGATATGATTAAAATCTCTTTAATACCCGCCATCATCAAAATGCTTAATGGATAATAAACCATGGGTTTATCATATACAGGCATTATTTGTTTGCTGATGGCAAATGTAATGGGATGCAGTCGCGTGCCGGAACCTCCGGCTAGAATAATACCTTTCATGACTTAATCTTTTTTTTTATAACTTATAAAAAAGCGGATGAGTGTATTCATCCGCTGCCCGAAAATAATAAAAATATCGTTATTCGTTGGTCGTTATTCGTTGGTCGTTGACTACGACAACCATGACAACTATGATAACAGTCCGCCCGGTACTATAAGGAGAAACGGGCGGACGGACAACCGTCTTAGATAAACCAACTGCAAATCCAATAAGTTAATGCAGCAAGTAGGGCACTAACGGGTATGGTCAATAACCAAGCCCAAAGCAGATTGGTGGTAACCCCCCAGCGAACAGCACTTAAGCGTTTCGTGGCACCAACACCAATAATTGAACCTGTGATGGTATGAGTAGTGGACACCGGAATACCCATTTGGCCTGTAAAGAATAACGTAAAGGCACCCGCTGTTTCAGCTGCCACCCCTTCGAGCGGCGTAACTTTAGTGATTTTCGTACCCATCGTCTTCACAATTTTCCATCCACCACTTAAAGTACCTAATCCAATAGCTAGGTAGCAGGCAACAGGTACCCAACTGGGTAACTGACCAAAATCCTGAATCGTACCATTAGCTATCAACGCCGCTCCAATGATACCCATTACCTTTTGTGCATCATTTCCACCATGCCCTAAGCTGAAGGCAGCCGAACTGAATAATTGCAGTCCTTTGAACATTTTTGCAATACGAAAGGAGGTGGGCGTTTTGATTTTTTCTGTGTACAGATAAACCAAACAGAAGAAAATAGAAGCAATGATGATGCCCAGTACAATGGAATTATTATTGGATTTATCAATATTTTTTTCAAAAGCAGATTCAATATCAAAGCCTTCAATTTTACTTTTGACCTTATGAATATTTTTTTCATGAACAGGAAAGATATTATTCAATGAAACCATTAAACTGTCCATACTGATTTCTTTCGCCAGATATTTTTTCAGCGAATCTTTATATTTTTCTGTTTTTTCTTTTGCCGTTTTAAAAACGGGTTCTTTTTTGGGGTCTGCAACTGCTTCTGCTTCAAGTATGAGATAATCATTGGCATTGCGCACCTCATCTTTAAGTCGGCTGGCTTCTATATCTTTTAACCAACCGTTTTCATAGGTTGTTTTAGCAATGGATTTAGCACCGAGCTGATCATAATCTTCTACCAACGGCTTTACCTTTTCATAAATGAGCAAGGCCTTAGAAAGTTTCTGTTGTGCAATGGTGTCGTTAGCATTATCGGCAACTTCTTTTTTATATTTATCGATTTTATAAAACTTCTGCGTGTTCTCCAGCATTTTGTTGGTTTCAAACATATCAAACAATAAAACCGTAAGCCATGTGGCAATGGCAATGATGGCGAAGCGTATCCATAGATTGCGCATAATGGTTACAATCGCAATAAACGCCGAAATTAACATACCGATGAGTGGGGCAAGTATGATAAAAAAGAGGGTTTGAAGAATGGTTTTACTTTCAACAATATCATTCCAGCTAAGGTCTCCCTTATGCTGAATTAATGCATGTGTAACAGCTGCCCCAGCAAATCCTCCTATCAGCGTATGTGAGGAGGAGGATGGAATACCATACCACCATGTAAGCAGATTCCAAAAAATAGCAGCGATTAATCCCGATAGAATTACGGGAAGGGTGATAAATTCTTTGTGTACAGTTTTGCTGATACTGTTGGCAACCGCATGATCTTTAAAAATCCAATAGGCGGCAAAGTTGAATACTGCTGCCCAGAGCACGGCCTGAAAAGGAGTAAGCACTTTAGTGGAAACAATCGTGGCGATAGAGTTGGCAGCATCATGAAATCCATTGATATAATCAAACACCAAAGCCAGGATGATAATAACAATCACTAAACTCATACTAATTTTTTATGACCGCAATTATGCGTACTTAACAATGATAGACTCGATGACATTTGCCGCGTCTTCGCATTTGTCTGTAGCGATTTCCATAACAGTAAAAATTTCTCTTTTCTTGATTACCTCTTTGGCATCCGATTCTGTGGCGAACAAATGAATGATGGCAGTATCAAATTCATCGTCAGCCTGATTTTCAATACTATTTATGCGTACGAGTGCATCGGTTATCTTGCGCATATTTTTCATATTGCGCAGTTCTGTAATAGCATTATGGATATTTTCTGTTCCCTGTAAAATCAGTTCCGCCATTTTTTTGATGTTCACCTGATCCGGATCCACTTTGTAAAAAATGATTTTTTTGGCTGAAGCGAAAATATAATCTGCAATGTCGTCCAGTGAAGTGGCGAGATAGTGGATATCCTCCCGGTCGAAAGGAGTAATGAAATTCCGACTTAGCTCCGTAAAAATATTGTGCGTAAGCTCATCATTTTTATGCTCAAGATCTTCAATTCTGATCTGTAATTTTTCCCTTTCCTCTACGTTGGTTTCGTGTACCAATTGTTTAAGGGTTTTGCCCATTTCTACTACCGTTTCCCCTACCTGTTCGAATAAAGTGTAAAAAATGCGGTCTTTGGGAAGAAAAATCTTCATGAAAGAATTAAAAGCACTCATCGCAGATAAATTTAAGCAAAAGTAAACCGAATCATCTGCCCCTATGGAACCTTAAAAGACTTAATAATTTCTTAACATTAGACTTTTAAATTTGCCAGGCTTAAGAAAAAAATATGTCCCCATCCTTTGGTACATCCATGCTGTTTGCATGTATTATTTCTATTTTATTACCTGAGATTTCATTTTCACAGCTAGATTCCGTAAAAAAACAACCCACAGCAACCAAAAAATGGTATGATAATATTGCCATAAGAGGCTACACTCAAATAAGGTATAATCGGCTCCTGGAAACAAATGAGAACCTTGGTTGTGAGCAATGTGATCGTTCCTGGGGTAAAAACGGCGGTTTTTTCATCAGACGAATGCGCATTATCTTCTTCGGACAAATTCATAAAAATGTGTACTTATATCTGCAGCCTGATTTCGCCAGCAGTCCATCCTCTGACAGATTACATTTTGCACAAATCAGAGATGCGTATCTGGATGTAGGAGTAGATAAAGATAATGAGTTTCGTTTCAGGATTGGGCAAAGTAAAGTTCCTTACGGTTTTGAAAACATGCAATCCAGTCAGAATAGGATTCCACTGGACCGAAATGATGCCCTTAACAGTGCGGTGACAAATGAACGTGATTTGGGTGTATTTTTTTACTGGGCCCCCAAAAAGAAACGCCAGTTGTTCTCCAGTTTGGTCAACGATGGCCTGAAAGGCAGCGGAGACTATGGTGTTTTTGCTTTTGGAGTCTATAATGGGCAGACGGCCAATAATCCTGAGCTAAATAATGAACTTCATACAGTAGTCAGATTTTCCTACCCTTTTGAGTGGAATAATCAGATTGTTGAGGCGGGCGTACAGGCTTATACCGGCAAATTTGTAATGTCAAATTTATCCAGGGATGTAAAAAGGGTCTCCAATTTAAATTATATAGATGAGCGCGTGGCAGGTTCATTTGCCTTATATCCGAAGCCTTTTGGACTTTTTGCTGAATATAATGTGGGAAGAGGACCCGAATTCAATAACGTTACCGATTCCATTGAGGTTATGCCGTTAAAAGGCGGTTACATACAGCCCTGTTATTTGATAAAGATGAAAAATCAAACACTTATTCCTTTCATCAGATATCAATATTATGATGGTGGCAAAAAGCATGAACTGGATGCGAGAAGCTACGAGGTAAGTGAACTTGAAGTTGGTGCAGAGTGGCAGCCGAATAGAAATTTTGAACTTGTAATTAATTATACATTATCTAATCGACGTTATGAGGACTACAGAATACAAAATAATTTTCAATCAGGTCGTTTGTTAAGAATTCAGGCACAGGTTAATTTTTAAAAGATGAACAAGCAATAGGGAGTTGTCCAGGCATTTAACATTGCCGTAACACAACCTTAATATCTGCATAACATATCCTTTACGGGCGCATAACATTGGCAGTTCAATTTTGCATCATAATTCGCATTATATGCAAAGGATATTTCAAAGTTTGCTCGCTTTTACTTTTTTTATTTCTAATCTTTCTGTTGAAGCGCAGTCTTTCAGTGTTTTAAGCGGTAAAGTTCTGAATGCCAAAAACGAACCCGTGGCAGGTGCTTCTCTTTCTGTAAATGGACTAAACAGAAAATTTGCTGCAGATGTGGAAGGGCGTTTTTCTATCCGGCTTGAAAATGACAAAAAATATATATTAACTGTTTCTGCTGTAGGTTTTAAGACGAAAGAAGTAGCGGATGTGGATGTCTCATTGCGCGATAATGAAATTACGGTTATGATGGAAGTTGCCGCCAAAGAAATGGGGGAGGTGGTGATTAAGAGTACGGCAAGAAAAGAAAACACATCAGGCCTTTTAAGTTTTCAACGTAACAATACTTCATTATCAAGCGGACTTTCTGCGGATTTTATCAGAAGAACACCTGATAAAAATACTGGTGAGGTATTGCGTCGTGTAAGTGGTGCTTCCATTCAGGATAATAAATTTGTAATCGTTAGAGGATTGAGTGATCGATACAATCAGGCATTGATCAATGGTGCACAGTTGCCTTCTTCAGAGCCCGATAAGAAAGCATTTTCTTTTGATGTGATACCCTCTCAGTTAATCGATAATATCATCATTAATAAAACAGCAACACCGGATCTTACAGGTGAGTTTGCAGGTGGTCTGGTTCAGATTAACACAAAAGATATCCCATCCAGAAATCAACTGATAGTGGGTGTTGGAATGGGCTTTAATACTCAGTCTGTTTTCAATACTTTTATTAGTAATCCAAGAGGATCTACAGATTGGTTGGGCTTTGATCAGCAAAGAAATTTACCTTCTAGTTACCCGCTTCAATATGGCGAGTATAACAAATTGAATTCCGAACAAAAGCAAAAAATTGCTGCTGAATTTAATCAGGATGCATGGAGAGAAGTGACTTCTGTTGCAGCTCCGATTCAAACTTATAGTTTGACCTGGGCAAATGTAGTAAGAGGTAAAAAAGGAAGCGCTTTTGGTTCGGTAATGGGCGTAACTTACCGCAATGCCAAGCTTATATATGATGTAACAAAAACATTATATGAAAGAGATGGCAAACAGGCTTTTTTTGACTTCGACGATCGCCAGAATAAATACAGTTCTACCTTAGGTGCTATTGCCAATTTTGCATGGACTAAAGGAAAGCATAAAGTAGCTTTCAAAAATTTATTTAATCAACAGCTTGAAGATAATTATTACGGACGCACGGGAATCAATACAGAAAATTTGCAGGATGTAAGTTTACGTTCTTCTGTGATGAGTCAGCGTACTTTATTCTCTTCCCAATTAGAAGGCTCCCATTCGTTTTTCAGAAAATTAAAAGCAGGATGGAATCTCAACTATGCTTTCAACAGAAAAGACCAGCCTGATCTGCGCGTAATTACGTACGGAAGAAGTATTGGCACTCAAGATCCTTTTCAAATCAACTTAAGAGGTAATAATACCAATCGTTTCTTCAGTAATTTAACAGACCAAGCTGTTGGAGCCAATGGTTTTGTGAGCTATGACTATCAAATCGGATCACTAAAACAAACTATTAAGGCAGGTGCTAGTACTACCGTTCGGTTCAGAGATTTCAGTGCTTTGATTTTTGGTTATTCCGAACCTGCTGATCTTACATTACTGTCGCTTCCTTATGATCAGATTTTTGCTTCTTCTAATTTTACAAAATCTAACGGATTTGAATTAATTACTGCGTTACAGAATCCACAGGATAAATATTTCGGTATTTCTGCATTATCTGCTGGATACCTTATGTCGGACAATAAGCTGGCTGACAAGTGGCGTGTTATCTGGGGTGTACGCTTTGAAAATTTTGAACAGTTTTTAAAATCAAATCAACAAGGTTCTGATAAGTCGGTAATTGTAAATACCAAGCAACAGGATTTACTTCCATCATTAAATATTACATATAATCCAGGAACTAATTCAAATCTGCGATTTGGGATTTCACAAACTGTGGCACGTCCTGAGTTCAGAGAAATTGCTCCATTTGCATTCTTCGATTTTGAGGTGATTGCTTCTACAGCAGGTAATCCAAATCTTAAAAGAAGCAGCATCATCAATTACGACCTTCGTTATGAGTGGTATCCTGTGCCTGGAGAAGTTATATCAACCGGTATCTTTTATAAAGACTTTACCAACCCGATTGAATTACGTTTGAATAGTGCGAGTGTGGCTACAAGAAGGCAATATGAATTTCAGAACGCACAACGTGCCCAATTGGTAGGTGCTGAGTTTGAGATCAGAAAAAAACTTTCTTTTATTAATCCATCCACTCAATGGTTAGAGCGTCTTTATTTCTCCGGTAACGTATCTGTTATTGCCTCTGAGGTATTACTTGCAAACGTGGATGCAAACGGAAATGCTTTACAGCCCAGCCAGCGTCCGCTGCAAGGTCAATCTCCTTACTTGATTAATGCCGGATTTCAGTACGATAGTAAATCAGGAACAGGACTATCGGTATTGTATAACCGATTCGGGCAGCGTTTGAGTTTAGTAGGAAATGCTGATTTTGGAGACATCTATGAAAGACCGCGCGACTTAGTTGATATTCAACTCACGAAAAAAGTATTAAAAGGGAAGGGGGATATACGTTTAACCATCAGCGATATCTTTAATCAACCTATTGAAACATACGAAAACAGGGATGCTGCAAAAACGTTTAATGCTACCAACGACAAGACTTTCAGTTCATTCCGACCCGGTACGACCATTACAATCGCTTTTACATACGATTTTGATTTAAAAAACAAATAAACCGCTCAATTAAAAACAAAAAAAAATAGACACATGAAACAGAATCTGGCTTTTTTAGCAATTATTACTACGTTATTTTTAAGTTCATGTATTAAAGTAGAAATTGATGATTCGGTTACCAATAACGGTACAGGCAATAATTTGGGGGCCACTTTACAGGAAAGAATTATTAATTCAAAGATAATCACAGGCGTTATCAATGAAAATGTTGAATTGCCTAAAGGAAAATATACGCTTAAGGGGTATGTATATGTTAATAATCGTGCATTTATTCGGTTTGCTGCTGGTTCTGTTATCGTAGGAGATACCGTTCAGAAGGGCGCCTTAATTGTAGAGCAGAATTCAAAACTTTTTGCAGAAGGTACTGCAGCAGAGCCGATTGTATTCACTTCTGGAAAAGCTCCCGGACAAAGAAAGCCTGGTGACTGGGGTGGTATTGCCATAGCGGGAAATGCACCTACCAATCGTGTTACTACACCCATTTTAGAAGGTGGTATCAATGCAGTTTATGGAGGATCTTTGCAAAATGATAATAGTGGAATATTAAAATATGTGCGTATTGAATTTGCCGGAATTGCGGCCGATCCCAATTCTGAAATTAACGGATTGACGTTAGGAGGTGTTGGAAGAGGAACTGTCATCGAAAATATTCAAGTTTCCTATGGTAATGATGATGCATATGAATTTTTTGGCGGCACAGTAAATTGTAAAAATCTGATTGCTTTTGCCACTGCAGATGATGATTTTGATTTTGACTTTGGTTATGTAGGTTCTATTCAGTTTGGTGTTTCTTTACGCGATCCGCTTTTTGTAGATGGCGGTGATGCAGGTAATGGTATTGAGTGCGATAATGATGGTGCGGGTACTACAGCTTCACCCCGTACGCGTCCAGTATTAAGTAATTTTACTTTCTGTGGTCCAAATGGCGCTAGCGGAACGCTGGCTAACCATAATTTTAATACACGCTTTCGTCGTGCTACACATTTTGTGTTGATGAATTCTGTTTTGATGGGATACCAGAAAGGCGGTTTTCAGTTTGAGAACGATTCAACAGCAGCAGCTTATCTAGACGGTAGATCAATTTTTAAAAATAATTTAGTGCACGCTATTGCAGATCCTTATCGTGTAAATTCAGCAACACTCACCAATGCTGCGGGAGTTAAAACTAAAGCCGAGACAAGCGACAACTGTTTTTCTTATACCACTGCTAATGATATTCAATTAGAGAATCCTTTTAATCTAACAGCTCCTGATTTCTTGCCTAAGGCAGGAAGTCCGGCGTTATCCGGTGCCGAATTCTCTGGTGTTTCCGGTTTAACCAGTGTTACGTATCGTGGCGCTTTTGGTAGCACCAACTGGGCGCAGGGTTGGACGAGCTTTACGCCTCAGACAAACATATATTAATGTTTCCGTCAATCATAATCAGGAGGATACCTGATATTTCTTAACAATGATTCTTAATTAAGATATTTATATTAGTAAAACTAAATTTTATCAAATATGAGAAAGTATCTCTTCATCATCGCTTCATTGTTCCTCATCGGAACAGCCACCACTCAGGTATTGAAAAATAAAAAGTACAGAAATAAAAACAAGGAGCACTTTACGATTAAAGACAGAGTGGTTTATTACGATGAAAAACCACTGGCCAAGTATCAGGCAAAGACTTATTCTCTAGATAACAGTGAATTAGTTGAAGAATATAATTTGCTGTTGCTCGATAATCAAATTACCAATAAACAATTAATTGGAGATTTGATTGATTATGTTTCCGACAGACATTCAGGTGCAGAAGTAGAAGTGGAGATTGATGCCAACGGAAGTGTGTTCGAATTGTAATGACAACTATTTTTCTTAAGCAAGTATCCTTAACGGCTCTCTGTTCTCAGAGGGCTTTTTTAGTTTATTTCTTGCCCTCAAGCGTAAATCCAAACGTGCTGCCTACATCAATTGTACTGCGCGCGTGAATGCTTTGTCCGTGTGCTTCAATAATATGTTTACAGATGGCAAGGCCTAAGCCACTGCCGCCAACCTTACGGCTTCTTGCCAGATCAGTGCGATAAAATCGTTCAAAAATTCTTGATAAATGCTCTTCTGCTATACCATGCCCATCATCACTTATTTCCACCAATGTATTTCCGTCGTCGGTCTTATAACAACTGAAAAAGATATGTCCGTCATACTTTCCATACTTTATGGCATTATCTACTAAATTACTCAATACAATTCTTATTTTTTCTTTATCACCATACACGGTAAGAGGCATTTCAGATCCTTTTTTTATGATAGGTTTAATTGCTTTTTCCGAGGCTTTGATTGTTAAGGCTTCAAACACTTCATGAACAAGATCCTGGATTACAAAATTGCTTTTATATAATTGCTGCTCACCACTTTCAAGCTTGGATATTTCATCAAGGTCGTCAACCAGACTTACCAGTCGTTCAATATTTCTAGAGGCATTGTTGAGAAACTTTTTTGCTAATTCCTCTTTGTCCATGGCGCCGCTTAATAAAGTATCTACATAGCCTTGTATGGCGAAGATGGGCGTTTTGAGTTCGTGACTCAGATTTTGCAGAAATTCTTTTCGGTATTGTTCATTCTGCTGTAATCTTTCCACCTCTTCTCTTTTTTGTGCCGCCCATTCGGACACTTCTTTACTTACTTCTTCAAGGCCTTTTTCGGGCAGTACAGATTTATAAAAAAACGCTTCTCTTTTAGTGGCTTTGGTTTGGGAGATAAGTTTGTAGATGAGTTTTATTCTGCTATAAATAAAACGATTGGTGAAATAAAGAATCAGTCCGAAACTGATCCAAAAAAGCACAATAAAACCAATCAGCGCAATACTCCATTTATCCGTTACCCATAAAGCAGCAATACCCACCAGAAATGAAATGGCAAAGGCATTGATGGCGGCGATTTCACCGGGCTTTAAGTTCTTTTTTTGAAACATGGGGCAAAGATAATGCAGTTGTCGGTTGTAGGTTAACTGTAATGACCATTCAATAAGATGCTAACTGCCAACAGCCAACTGACAAATTCTTCACGTATTTAACTCAAACTTATACCCCACCCCTTTGATAGTTTTAATGCAGTCGAGGCCGAGCTTCTGGCGGATCTTACGGATATGCACATCGATGGTGCGATCTCCAACAATCACTTCAGAACCCCAAACCTGATTGAGGATTTCGTGTCGCAGGAAAACACGACCGGGTTTTGTAGCGAGGAGAACGAGCAGTTCAAATTCTTTCTTAGCGAGAATGATATCTTTTTTGTCGTGCTTAACAATAAACTGCTCTTTATCTATGGTAATATTTCCTACTTTGATAACTGCCTCATCATTGCGTGCTGTTCTGCGGAAAAGGGCATTGATGCGGCTAATCAGCACCTTAGGACTAATAGGTTTATTAATATAGTCATCTGCACCATATTCAAGACCTTTTACATGACTGGATTCATCGCTTACTGCGGTAAGCATAATAATGAGGGTATCTGAAAATTCCGGTTTACTGCGCAAAAGCTGACAAACATCCATGCCTGATTTATGAGGCATCATTACATCCAGAATTATCAAATCAGGTTGATGTTTTAATGCTTGCTCAATAGCTTCCAGTCCATCTTTGGCTTTGAAGATTGTGTAACCTTCTGTTTGCAGATTATAACCGACAATCTCAAGAATGTCCGGTTCATCGTCGGCAATTAGAATTTTTTTCTTTCCGGAATCCATATGTTAATATTAATGCAAAGTTAGCCGGCTATTTAGATTGGCACTATTTTCAGCATATTATTTAATTGTTAACCCGTCCATACTTGGTGTGATACTAAGGCTTAAATTTGTAAGATATATGCAAACGGAATCAATATGCGGACAAACCAAATAGTTTTACAGGTATGTATATTTTCCTTTTTTAATCTTCTGTTTTTTTCACCGGTTATTCTGGCGCAGTCAAGAGTTAATGCGGATACTACGCGGACGGCGATTCCAATGAACAGGATTTTATGGCATGAGCAGATTGATAAAGAGCAAAAAAGAATCGATAAAATTGACGGTAAAACAGACGGGACGACCAAGCTTGTGCAAAACGAAGATATTAATGTGCAGATTGCTGATGCGATCCTGCGCAGGGTAGATGAACTCCAGTTAGCCCTTGAAAGAAGCAATTCGGATCATAATAATAAACTTGGATATTTAAGGGGATTGAAAGAATTGTTGCAGGAATATCAGAAGCAGATAAAGATGAAGCGTATGATGGCAGTGCACGCACCTATTCTGATTGAAAGTTATGATAGTTGTATGCAATTAATCAGCCGACAACAATCTGTAGTGCCTCTC
>Ga0315906_10008361_pt1 | contig 12412 bp, 10 predicted proteins | sample LakEriMetagenome_4_FD_203526 | JGI IMG/M metagenome (GOLD analysis project Ga0315906, IMG submission 203526) | Freshwater fungal communities from buoy surface, Lake Erie, Ohio, United States - Buoy 2 MA122 | ecosystem: Environmental > Aquatic > Freshwater > Lake > Lake biofilm | place: USA... | reverse complement strand
CAGGTTGCCCGGTGAGTTGCCGGTAGTAGTTTGCCTCGGCCTCTGCTGGCGGGATGTAGCCCAGCCCCTCCATCAATCGATGATGGTTGAACCAGGACACCCAGTTCAGCGTGGCGATCTCCACCGCTTCGCGCGTCTTCCACGGCCCGCGCCGGTGGATCAACTCGGCCTTGTAAAGCCCGTTGATCGTCTCGGCCAGCGCGTTGACGCTCCTATGTCAAGAGGCCGTTGCGAGGTGCCCCAGATCGGCAAGGATCAAGGGGTAGAGCTCACGCACGATGTAACGCTTTAAGCAGCGTTGGATTTCCTTCCTCGACATACCCTGGGCGCTGCGTCGCGCCACGTATGCCTGGGTCCGCGGCTCGCTGCGCATGCGAACCATGGCGATGGTCCACAGTGCGTTGTTCGCAGCACGATCACCACCCCTGTTCAGGCGATGGCGCGTAGTCTTTCCAGATGACGCCTGAAGCGGACTCACGCCGCACAGTGCAGCCAATGCAGCTTCGCTTTTGAGTCGTTCGGGGTTGTCACCCGCCACACAGATCAGTACGGCGGCGGTCTGCGCGCCGACTCCAAACTCTGCTCGCAGTTTCGGGGCGTGGTCATTTGTCAGATGTTCGAGCTGGCCATCCAAGACCTTGATCTCGGCGTCCAGTGCCAACCAGCGTTTCGCCAGGACGCGAAGTGTGGCGTTCAGTGACTTCAAAAGGACAGTCTTGCCCAGCGATCGGATCCGTGCGCAACCGTCGACGCATTCTTCGGTTTTTGTACGCAGCAGGCGCTCTCGGATCTCCTGCGGTGCGCTGACCAACAGCCCGCGGAGTTGATTGATAGCCTGCGTGCGCGCCTTCACTGCGCTTCGACGGGCAACCGAGACGGCACGCATTGCGTAGGCAGCGCCAGACTGGTCTTTAGGGATCGCTGTTGCGCGACCGGACAAGACAGCGCAGGCGGCGCTCTCCGCATCGGTTGGGTCAGCCTTCCCACGCGACCTCCTCGTTGCGCGGTCCGGGCGGTTGACTTCGAAGACCTCGATGTTGTTGTCCCGCAGTACCTTCGTCAAGCCAGAACCATAGGTGGCGGTCCCCTCGATACCGGCACGCCGCACATCTCCAAGCGATTGCGCCCAGGCAAGCAACTGCCGATAGCCGGCAGACGTCGTGTCTACGGCCTGCGTCGCCAAGAGTTTGCCAGCGACACTGATGACAGCGCCAACGTGTTTATCCAGATGGGTATCGACCCCAAGAATGACCTCGTCCTGATTCGCTCGCATGTGCCCCCCCGAGTTGATGATGGCATCGCCAACCTCAACAGCCGGACAGGACACTCAGGGTGCAGAACAAAGCTCCTATAAGGTCACATGCGCTGAGCCCGACGGTGCGCGGGGAACGTCCGACTCAGTCGACAGGTCAACGCGAAGGCAGCAAGGCCAGTCGTAACTCGGGTCAGACCAGGTCGGCGTTCAGGGAAGAATTTGAACTGAGTGTCGTAACTGTCGCCGCGGCTTCCCACCGAGGGCTCGATACCGGCTTCGGCCAGCCGTTCGGTGTAGCGGATGCTGACGTATTGCGACCCGCGATCCGAGTGGTGCACCAGTCGGTCCCGGTCGGGTTGCCGCGCATACAGCGCCTGCTCCAGCGCGTCGAGAACGAAGTCGGTGTGCATCGTCTTGCTCACGCGCCAGCCCACGATGCGCCGGGCGTAGACGTCGATAACGAAGGCCACGTACAGCCAGCCCTGCCAGGTCGAGACGTACGTGAAGTCCGACACCCACAACTGGTCGGGTCGATCAGCCGTGAAGTGCCGGTTGACCCGGTCCAGCGGGCACGGCGCGTTCGCATCCGGCACCGTGGTTCGCACCACCTTGCCTCGCATCGCCCCTCGCAGGCCCATGCGCTTCATCAGTCGCTCCACCGTGCAGCGCGCCACCCTCACGCCCTCACGGTTCATCTGCTTCCACACCTTGTCGGCGCCGTAGACCTGGAAGTTGGCGTTCCAGACCTGCTCGATCTTCGTCGCCAGTTCGGCGTCTCGTTGCGCCCTATTGCTCAGCAAGGAAGGATCCCGGGCGCGCGCTGCATGTCGGCGGTAGGCCGACGGGGCAACCTGCAAGACTTGGCAGATCGGCTCGACCCCGAACGCATTGCGTTGCTCGTCGATGAAGGCGTACATCACTTCAGCCGGCGGTCGAGCTCCGCCTGGGCGAAAAACGCGCTGGCCAGCTTCAGGATCTCGTTGGCCCGGCGCAGCTCCTTGACCTCGCGTTCGAGGTCCTTGATGCGCTGTGTCTCATCGGTTGTCACGCCCTTGCGCGCGCCCGAATCGACCTCAGCCTGCTTGACCCACTCCAACAACGTCTGCGGCACGCAGCCGATCTTCGGGGCAATCGACTCGACCGCTGCCCACAGCGACGGGTACTCGCCTCGGTGCTCCTGCACCATCCGAACGGCCCGCTCGTGGACCTCGGGTGAAAACCTGGGTGTCTTTCTCATGGCTCCATCTTCTCAAGTGCTGGAGCCTCCTCAAAACCCGGGGCGGTTCACCGTCGAACTTGACCGCTATCCCTCTGTGTGCGTATGTCGGAGAAAAGGTCCACCCACTCCGACTAGAAGCGGCCACTCAGTCCAATTCAATCCAGGCCAGCGGTCCGTCGGCAACCGGCCATCAACAGTCATTCGAGCCCCCCGCCTCTCCGACTGGTCAAGACTGAGAGCAGCCAGTCCCGTGCAGCCGCTCTATAGCCGCTGTCGGTCCTACAGCGGCCTTTCACTGAGGCGGCCATCATGACCCTGCCTCGTTTCCGCGCTCAGCAAGAAGTGACAAAATTCGAGCGTTTGTACAAACCATGAGAGATCTCGCCCGATCAGGCGGGGACGGACGGGACCGAGGTGATGGGAACTAGTAGTGAGGCCTTCCGCTTCGTCGACCTCTTCGCTGGGCTGGGTGGCTTCCACGTCGCCCTCGATGGGTTGGGGGGACGTGGCGTGTTCGCTGCTGAGAGGGAGCCGACGCTGAAGGCCCTCTACAAGGTCAACTTCGGTATCGACGCTTGGGGTGACCTTAACGACCTGAGCAGCGACGAAATCATCGCCCAGAGCGTGCCCGATCACCAAGTCCTTACCGCGGGTTTCCCGTGTCAGCCCTTCTCGAAAGCAGGAGACCAACTGGGCTTCAAGGACACAGATCAGGGCAATCTCTTCTTCAAGGTGCACGACATCCTGCGCGTCAAGCGGCCGCCACATTTCATTTTGGAGAACGTGCCCAACATCCTCAAGCACGACGGCGGCCGTACCAGGAGCACGATCATCCGCTTGCTGGAGGAGCTTGGCTACTCCGTAGACGTAGAGCACTTCTCGCCCCACGAGTTCGGCATTCCACAGGTGCGAGACCGCGCCTACTTCGTAGGTTCACTCGAGGGTCTCGATGATTTCGAGTGGCCGGCGAAGCACAAGCATCCCACCGAAATCCACTGGGTACTGCGCAACGAAGCGGATTCCAGGCGCGCCATCCCGGAACAGACTCTGCGAGCCATCGACATGTGGGGCGACTTTCTGCGCCGCTCCCCTGATTCGCTGAAGCTGCCTTCCTTCCCAATCTGGGCGATGGAGTTCGGGGCGACCTACCCCTACGAAGACGATACTCCGTCAGGGGTTTGGGCTCGCAGACCTGTGTGGGGTCTTCGCCAGATGGGGTTGAAGGGCAGCTTCGGCAAATCCCTCGAGTGCAAGATCGACGAACAAATCACGAGGATACCGAGCCATGCCAACCGCGCAGGCGACTTCCTTTTCCCACAATGGAAGAGGACTTTCATCAGGCAGAACCGTGAGTTCTACCAAGCCAACCGCTCCTGGATTGATCCCTGGCTAGCTCGGTGGCGCCCTCAATACTTTCCCTCCAGCTTCCAGAAGATGGAGTGGAACGCACAGGGTGAAGAACGCGACATCGACAACTTCGTGCTGCAGATTCGTGCGTCTGGGCTGCGGGTCAAGCGTCCCACGACCTCCCCAAGTCTCATCGCCTTCACGGATACTCACGTGCCTATCCTCGGTGCTAACTTGACCGGTAAACGTCGTTATATGACGCCAGCCGAGTGCGCTGACCTTCAGTGCCTCGGCGGGATCGAGTTGCCCGCTTCCGACCTCGACGCATATAGGGCTCTGGGCAACGCAGTTAATGCCCGCGTCGTCAAGGCGATTGCAGAGCGACTGTTGCACGGGCTCACCCGTTCCACCTCGAGCATCACCTCTGACATCACCTCTGACATCACCTCTGACCTCAAACCTTTGAGAGCTACTGCGTGACTAACCACAGTGAACACGAAGACGACGTTGACGAGGAGGATCCGCGGGTCCAATTGCTGGAGAGCCTCGCCAACGGGTTGGCGAGCCTGTCGGAGGCTTCAGACACCCCCAACGGCGTTACCCCAGTGACTTCGATGTTCAGCAGCGTCGACGTCGACTTCGCTTCCGACGCATGGACGAACCAAATCGCTGAGATTCAAGGCTGGCTGTATCTCAGCGATGACCTCCCGCTCACGGGCGGCAAACCCTTCCTTCAAGCGCTCATCTCTGAACTCGAACTCGACCCCACCGACCTCCTTGCCGCCGAAACCGCCTCCCCGCCGCTGACCATCCGCGCGTTGGAACGTCTGAACGAGCGCGTGGACACCGCCTGTCGGCTGCAGGCCGACTTCCTTGAAGAGCTTGAGGCCAAAGGCACTAGCCGTGCGACGGCCACACAGTCCTGGGCTGACGCGTGGGCCGAGTTCGACGCGAGTGAGGATGCGGTGAGCCCGGAACCGGTCACGGCAAAGGCCGCAGTCTGGCCGATCTTCCAACTCACAAAGAAGCCGCCGAACCTAACGCCGTCGTACCAGCGGGGCGACGTCTGGCGCAACGGTGACCGGCAGTCCCTAGTGGAGTCCATTCTCCGGGGGGTCCCGTTGCCTTCCATCATCCTTCTGCGCACCGGATCTTCCACCCCGCACGAAGTCGTCGACGGCAAGCAGCGGCTCACGGCCATCCTCCGGTTTGTAGGTAAGCATCCTGCCGCCAAACTGAAGGTTGCGGAGGTCACCGCCCGGCACAAAGGGAAGAAGTTCAACGAACAAGGCCGTCTTGACGAGAACGGTGACAGGAATCTGACTGATTTGTTCAACAACGACTATCCGACCTTCCGTCGTGCGTGGAAAGCTCTGGAGGGTTACGCACTCAAGGCCAAGCATGAGGACGACTTCTACTTCCCGTTCAAGCTGCGCACGACCGGAGACGGCGGACTGGTCGGTCCCTACCTTGAGCCTCTCCGCGGTAAGTACTACACGCAGATCAAGGGCCATGAGATCAACGTCGCTGGCCAGCAACTCACCGTCGAGGCTTTGTTCGAGGACGTTGTGGAGTACACCATTCCCGTCATCGAGTACACCCAAGCCACCCAGGCTCAGATTCATGACGTTTTTCGCCTTTATAACAAGCAGGGCGTGCACCTGAACGCGGAAGAGCTCCGCAACGCGATCTACCACGAGGTCGAACTCACCCGCGCGACTCTCGCGGCCGCCGGTGACGCCGACCCGAACACTGATGTCGCTGAAATCGCCAAGTCACTGGCCGGTGTCCCGGGCCTTAGCCGTCTCGGTGACGCTCTGAAGAACTACGGCTTCGGCGACACGCGCTACAAGCGCACTAAAGTTCTCGCGTGGGTCATATCGGTCCTGGTGCACGACGCCGCTGGAAAGGATCTGGCATCGACCGCCCGCAACATCGATCAGTTGCTGATCGCAGTCAAAAAGAATCCGTCCCACCCGCTGGCCCAGTCCTCAACGGTGACCAAGCTGTTTTCGCTGCTGCTGGTCGCTGTCGAACTCCACTCATCGCACGATGAGTTGTGGTCCGCCCAATTTATCGACGGTGGCAAGGGCGTCAAGTGGCAGGAACTCCAACTCGTGGGCACCCTCGTGGGCATGGCCATGGCCTTGGCGGCCTCGCCGCAAGACATTGAGGACCGAATCGAGGCGAAGGGTGACGCTATCCGCATGGCGACAGAAAAATCCGAAGACTGGAAGCGCCCCGGTAAGGCGCAGACCAAGACCCAGTGGGACTTCATTGCCAGGATCAGCAAGAGTCTCCTTGAACACCTAGACATCGACCCTTCTCATGCAGCTGAGGCCGTACGTCAGCAGTTCGGGGCCTGCGGATACGCGTCGTTGCAGCGGATGCGCATCAAACCTAAGAGTTAAGAGTGGTGCCAGGAAGCTCCCCACTCGTCGAGTACGTCTACTTCAACCCACCCGCTCACCAGGCCGCGGACTCGTGGTGGGCCCGCTACAAGGCTCAACTCACCGGCTTGACCGACACGGCGCGTGCCTCAGTTGAAGCAGACTCTCGCTACATTGTCCGGCGCGGCGTCCTGGCGGCCGACACTACGAAACCCGAAGAGTGGTCCTCCCGCCGGTCACGCACCGGACTCGTCATGGGTTCGGTTCAGTCTGGCAAGACCGCATCCATGCTGGGTGTCTCAGCCCTGGCCATCGACTGCGGCGTTGACATCATCGTGGTACTTGCCGGGACCCGTCTCTCATTGTGGCGCCAGACCTACGAGAGACTGGTGCAGCAGTTGGACTCGGGAAATGAGGACGCACAGAAGATCAAGCGCCGCTTGCTGTGTCCACCGCCGGGCATCGCACTGTCGGAGCAGACGCTCCCTTTGACAACCACCTATCGCCTGCCACCGGCTCAGGTTCGGCAACGTCTGAGTCAAGGCAAGCCGCTGATCATCGTGGCGATGAAGCAGACCGATCATCTGCACGCCTTGGCAGCGAGCCTCCGCGCAAACGTATTTAGCGCGGTCAAGGAGCTTGGTCGCACCGCCCATATGCTGGTCCTGGACGACGAGGCCGACGACGGCTCGATCCTCGATGCCGTAGTTGAGTCCTCGCAGGACCCCATCTACGGCAGGCTGAAGCAGATCCCGCGTGCAATTGCCAACCTTTGGGATCCTCCCCAGGGTTCACCTGACAACCTGTTCTCGACCTACATCGCCTACACGGCGACACCCCAGGCCAATCTCCTTCAGGAGGACCACAACCCCCTCGCGCCGCGCGACTTCATCATTGCACTTCGCACTCCGCTCGATGTTGGCCATCCGGTAGACACTACCGACCCCGGCAACCTCAACGCCCCTCGCTCATCTACGTACCCCGAGCCGGTCGGGATGCGCTCTTACTACACCGGCGGTGAGGTCTTTTACCGCCGTTCGAAGGCGGGTGGCCTGTGCGTGCCCACGACGAACTCCGCTCAACAGGACCTCGGCGAAGCCGTTCGGGCCTTCCTTGTGGCAGGCGCCATCCGCCTGCACCGCTCAGGCAAGCTCGGCCCGGCCTCCGTCTTTACAGCCCAGTTCGACACCGAGGACGAAGCCCTTGCGAGCGTGGCTCCGCCGCACTCAATGCTCTACCACCCTTCAGCTGCAATCCTGGATCACTTCCGGGGCGCTGAGGACATCCTGCTCTGGGCGGGCATCCAGGACCGGGCGATGGCTCGGAATCTGCTCGACGCAGGCGACGCCAGGCTCCCCGACGCCTTGGTGAACGACCTACAAGCGGATCCCGCTCCGTGGGCGCAATGGCTCGACAAGTACGTTACCTCCGCCCGAGCAATCGAGGACGAGTTCGACGTCCTGCCGCCGAAGACCTTTCCGGACTGGCAAACCGTCGAAACCCTGCTCCTCGACGAGATGATCCCGGGGACCAGGGTCACCGTGGTCAACAGCGACCCCAAAGCTGACGATCGCCCTGCCTACGCACCGAGCCAGGACCCGGGAACCGGAAAGTGGAGCGCCGCCCGCGATCTCAGCACGATTTTCGTCTCCGGGAACGTCATGGCCCGGGGACTGACGCTGGAAGGGATGACCACGGCGTTGTTTCAGCGTTCGTCCGCTAACCCGCTGGCCGACACCCAAATGCAAATGCAGCGCTGGTTCGGGTACCGCGGGTCATACATTGAGTTGTGCCGCGTGTTCGCCTCCAGTGACCAACTCGCTCTCTTCCGCGCGTACCACGACGTCGACGAAGCGGTTCGCACCGCAATCACCGAGCGCATGATGAACGGTGCCCCTGGGCCGACTGTCCTGCAAGGTCTCAACTTCGAGGCCACCGGAAAGATCGCGGGCGTCGGCAACCTTCCCCTGTCCCCAGGGGCTCGCCCCTTCGTCACCGTCATCAATGACGCTCAGCAGGCGGATCCCAATGCAGACGTCGTGGCGGAACTCTTCGCTCGACGATCCAGCGATGTCACTGTCGCCAACGTGCTGCGGGGGCGGATCCTGGACGTACCACTCGAACTTTCCGAGGCCGCAGAACTTTTTGACCGCCTCACTTTCTCCGGCTACCAGCCCGGGTGCGACGATCTACACGCGGACCTCTGGAACCGCATCGAGGCCCGAGCACACGCAGTCGCTCCACTGTCAGATCCGCCGTTCTACCGGCCGCCAGTGAGGCACGGGAAGGGGGACGTGCCCCGGCGTGCCTGCCCCTATGCCATCGCCGCCTATCTTCGACTCTGGTCGGCGAGCCTCACTCGCTCGATCACAGGGCTCTTTGTCACCGGCCACCCCGGCGACCTGTGGTCCTATGCCGACCTCGCTCGAAAGAGAGTTGAGCAGCCACGTTTCTGGGTCGGCATTCGTTACGGAGATGGAGCCGTCGTGTCCAACGGTCGGCTGGCACGGCTCCCGTTCAACATCTGCGCCACGACTAAGAGGGTGGTCGGAGGCGAACTCAAGACGACATGGGGAGCGAGCGACCCCAACGCTGGCCCGGGCCAGTATCGCGGTGACGTCTACTTCGACTACTACCACCGCAACCTTGCCCCGCCGCTGAGCAGCAACACGGCGTGGCGACCCACCGGCTCTGACGGTCAGATCCTCTTCTACGTCAATCAACATCCAGGCGACCTATGCCCCACGGTCGCAGTTGGAGTCTGCCTGCCTGCGGGAGGTCCCGAGCAGTTCTCAGCTACCCGTGCTGGGATGGCAATCGTCAGGAGGAGCCTTCCATGACCAGCTACGAACAGGTTCTCGAGCAGATCAACGCCGTCCCGGCGGGTGTCACCGGGAATGACAGAACCATCACTTGGTTGACTGACGCGCAGGTGGTCGGTCTCGCACGGAACAGTCGCGGACACCTGGAACTGTTTCTTGCAGGCGAGCAGCTGAAGCCCCGGACCCGCACCGTGAAGTCCGCGATTCACTACCACTCGTGGCACCGTGACTCCCAGCCGCCACTGTGCGCCAACCGCATCCTCTTACCCGCTCTGGGGCACTTCGACCAAGTCGGTGCATTCATTGCCGCTGAACTATTGCGTGAGAAAGCTGACGCCAATCTGGAGCGCGCCTTCGCCGTCACCGAGCCCCTGATCGAACTCGCCATCAAGCGTTTGGAGATTTCGGAGAGCGCCATCCTCGGACTCGTTGGAGAGCTGCTCCTTCTCGACGCTCTCTGTCGCCGCGCAGGCGATGTCCACGTCGGGCCGCTCGTCCAGGCTTGGGATGGCTGGCGCCGCTCCGCTAGGGACCTCACGTGGCAGGGCACTGGCGTCGAGATAAAGACCACAACTCGCACCACTTCAAGTCACGCCATCCATGGCATACACCAGATCGAGCGTGCTCCTGCCACTGATGACGCCCCCGGGGAAGCGCACCTGCTCCTCGTAAGCATCGGTCTGCGCCAGGCAGATCCCAACGTCCCTTCCTTGTCGATCCCCTCGCTGATGGACAGCATCATCGAGCGACTCACCGCGAGCGGGGCCGGTGGCTTGATCGACGAGTTCCTAAGGCGCGTAGCCATGTACGGCTCGGAGTCGGGAATCGGATACGAGCATGCCACGATGGGCAGCGAGGCGCTGTTCACGACCCCATTCACCGTAACCTTCATCCGCGGCTACGACATGGCAGACCCAGCCGTCGAAGTGCTGCGGCGTGACGACGTCGTCGCCCACCAGCATGTGGACGCCCAGTCGCTCATGTTCCGCGTGGAGCTTCCCGCGACGATCAGCTTGAACAACCCCATCGCGGGTGCCCGACTCGTCTCGGAGGCGATCCTGGGCCTGCATAGTTAGGGACGCTCTGCATAACACGCTGAAGGGTAGCTGCGACCTTTCGCGGGAGATCGCCCATCGGTGACTAAGGCCTCGCCACCGTGCAAACTGACATTCCCCGCTTGTGGTCACTGGGCGGGTGGTGCTCTGCCGGGTAGTCGAGCAGCGAGTCGAGCGTCGTCCTTGCGCTTGAGATATGGCCGGATAGACCGAGCGTCGCGGTGGCCACTGAAGCGCAACAGATCCAGTTCACCCGAGAGAGCCTGCTCGGCGGCTGTACTGATGGCCTCGCGACGAAGGTCGTGATATCGGAAGTCCGCTAGGAAGCCGGGGAGCGGCTTGACGCCACGCTCAGCGCATTCGGCCACATACGACCGCATCGCCCAGCGCTTGGCCTGAGTGAACCGACCGACGACGTTCTCCTTGGTCAGAGCGAATACCTTGCCGCCTGCAGGTTGCTCGGGGCGCTGGCGCAATGACTCAAGGGCTTCCATTGCCGCAGAGGACAGCAAGAGAGGCCGGTCATGGCCGTTCTTCGAGTCCCTAGCCATGGCGACCGAGCCCTCGATGTCTGCCCACTGGAGCCGCAGCAACTCGCCCCGGCGCGCGCCCGTTTCCAGGCTCAGTTGGTAGAACGGGAGCAGCTCCGAGTTGCGTAGCCGCTTGATGGCTGCGAGCAGGTGGAACTCCTCGCCGGGAAGGAAGCGGCGATGCCTCTCCGCACCCAGAGTACGACGCTCCTCGGGTGGCAGCTCGAGGACGGGGTTTGGGATCTCCTGGCTGAGCTTGCCTTTGCTCCACTTGAGGCAAGCCGAAATAGTGCTCAGGTACTTGCCGATGGTGCTCGCGCTCAGGCCACCCGCAGACAGCGATCGCATGAACATCCGTACCGTGGGCACCGAAAGCGCCATGACCGGCTGGCGGGCCAGCGGGTAGCCCTGGATCTTGCGAATCTGGTATGTCTCCGAGTACACGTTCGTAAGCGTGGTCTCACCACCCTCTTGATGGTGTGATGGTGAGGGGTGAACATGTGTCCATATGGAAGTCAATGGACACATCCCGATCTGGCAGGGTCTGAGCGTGCTGCGCATCAACGCTGCGGGGCGCAGGGCGTACAACCCGGAGTTCAAGGCCTGGATCGTTGAGCAAGCCTGTCTGCCGGGCATGTCGGTGGCGGGGTTGGCCATGCGCAATCAGGTCAATGCCAACCAGCTCAGGCACTGGGTCTTGCTGCATCAGCGCGGCCGCAGCAGCACGCAGACGGCCTCGCCCAGGCTTTTGCCCGTGACCGTTGCGGATGATGCGCAGATTGCGGCTCGGCCTGGCGACTTCCCGGGCCGCCCGGCACCGGTGGAGATCGAATGGGCGGGTGCCGTCATACGGGTGCATGACGGCGTGAATGCCAGCACGCTTGGCACCGTGCTCAGCGTCTTGAAGCAGCTGCCGTGATTGGGCTGCCCGCTGGTACTCGGGTGTGGCTCGTGGTCGGCCACACCGATATGAGGAAGGGCTTCGACGGCTTGGCTGCCTTGGTGCAGACCACGCTGCAGCGCAACCCGTTTGAGGGCCACATCTTCGTCTTCCGCGGCCGGCGCGGGGACATCATCAAGGTGCTGTGGTTCGACGGCCAGGGCCTGATGCTGCTGGCCAAGCGCCTGGAGCGGGGGCGCTTCGTGTGGCCGCAGGCCGACGCCGGCAGCGTGCACCTGACGCCTGCGCAGTTGTCGATGCTGCTGGAGGGCATTGACTGGCGCATGCCCCGGCGCACCGACGCGCCGAGCCTGGCAGCGTGAAGGAGGCCTTGTGCGCTGACCGAGGGGTGACTACTGTATGGACCTGGGGGTGGGCAAGCCCTGATACGAGACCCCCTTGGCCCTGGGCAAAGTGATCCCCATGGGCCGAACACCCCGCAGCACCGTACCTCCACCGCAGCACACCTTGCAGCCGACACCGCCGTCTCCCAAGACGATGCAGGAGGCGCTGGGCGTCATCACCTGGCAGGCCCAGGAGATGCACCTGCTGCGCTTGATGGTGGCCAAGCTCAAGGTGCAACTCGCGCGCAGCGTGCACCGCCAGTTCGGCGCCTCCAGCGAACGCTTCATGGATGAGCACGGTGGGGAACACCCTGTCCAAGCCTCGTTCCTGGACGATGCGCAAGGCGTACCACTGGATAAAACTTCGGCCGATCAGGCCAAGACCGACGGGGACGAAGGGTCTTCGTCGCATAAGCGCCACAGCGCGGACCGCGAGGGTGCGGCCGCTGACGAGGCGGCCAACGCTCCAGCGCTGGACAGGAGCCTGCCGGTGCACCTGCCGCGCGAGCA
>Ga0315906_10008360_pt1 | contig 12413 bp, 11 predicted proteins | sample LakEriMetagenome_4_FD_203526 | JGI IMG/M metagenome (GOLD analysis project Ga0315906, IMG submission 203526) | Freshwater fungal communities from buoy surface, Lake Erie, Ohio, United States - Buoy 2 MA122 | ecosystem: Environmental > Aquatic > Freshwater > Lake > Lake biofilm | place: USA... | reverse complement strand
AACGTCCCGAAACTTTAACTTGAGCGGACCCTGCTACATGTCCTGCGGGATAAAGAGTAACCTCTGTTTTGCCAAGCGAAATGCGTTGTCCGTAAGGTATTCCCTGGACAGCGATGTCTAATCCCAGCCGATGCTTCAGCAGATTTACACTATCCGTATGGCAAAGATACGCACCCATATCGCGACGGGCATGATCGCTGTGAGCATGTGTTATAATGGCCCTTTTAACGGGTTTCCATGGATCGATGTGAAAATCCCCTTCCTCGCAATAAATACCTTCGTCGGTAAAGCGTAAAAGATCTCCCATAGCTTATTGAACAAGAAACTAGCACAACTGGTTCAGCTCATATCCATAAACCAGTTTTCATCGCCTTCCCTTGCCTTCTTCATTATTGTATCTAGTTTATCAGAAGAAAACCCCATCATTTTTCCAATACGTCTCAGAACTGCTTCTTCTCCGCTATCCATTCGATGATCGGAAAGACTGAGAGCAAGCAATTGAAAAAAAGAAGAAATACGTGTATCACTATCAGGGGGAATCAAATCGGAAAAGGCTTCAGGTTTTTCTGTGATTTCGTTAATTTCTTGCAAGGAAAGGCCCCACTCGGCAGCTACACCAAAGATCCATTTGGCTTCACGCGGTTCGGGTCTTTTGTCTGCACGGGCAATGAGCATTAAACGCGCTACCTGCGCCTTAAGATGATCCTGATTACTTTCCATTTTTCAAAGATGAATAATTTAGCCGACAAGTAGCTATAATTTTCCCGAGATGAACACGCAGGAGATAATTCATTATAAATGCAAGCGTTCGATTTTAAAGTAGGCAGCTCCTAATTAGAGCCAAAACAAATGCCTTTTTCCCCGCCCACAATTAGCCATGCTTTGTAATTAGGCAAAATTTCTACAGCTCTTTTGTTTCGAGGATGGATATATCTTACTCTGCGTCTCTTCTAAATAGCCCGACAAAGAACAGCCAAGGCATAAGCGAACTCCTGTAATTGACTAATTGCGAGGCAGAAAGCAACAAATTTTACGCTAATTCGGATTTTTTAAGGTAAAATACCTCTCTCAATTTTTTACAAAGATGAGCTCTCGCAACTAACCCTCTTTAGCATAGGAAGCACTTACCTTTTAACTGAGGTTGTTTTCAATTAACCAAAAAAAATGAGCTCACTAAACCTACTCTTTAGCAGAAAATATCGCACAACATGGATTATTGCAATGGAATCAGGCGCAACCCAATGCATAACACCTACAAATTGTCAGTACTCATGTGGAAAACTCGAGAAGTAGCGGCCGAAATGTGACAATATTGTCAGTGCCTGTCAGTTGGCACTAATCTTGGAGTGCGATGAGTGAAGTTTTAACAACCATCCACAACATTAATTAGGTTATGAGTAAAATTATAGGAATAGATCTGGGTACTACCAATTCATGCGTAGCAGTAATGGAAGGTAATGAACCGGTGGTAATCCAAAACAGCGAAGGGAAGCGCACTACCCCTTCTATGGTAGCCTTCGTAGAAGGCGGAGAGCGCAAAGTGGGGGATCCGGCCAAACGTCAGGCAATTACCAACCCTACCAAAACAGTTTACTCCATAAAGCGTTTTATGGGGAACTCGTATGACGAGAGTTCTAGAGAAGCATCACGGGTGCCGTATCAGGTTGTGCGGGGCGATAACAATACCCCGCGGGTTAAGGTAGACGATCGTCTATACACGCCACAGGAAATTTCCGCCATGATACTGCAGAAGATGAAGAAAACTGCGGAAGATTACTTGGGACATGAAGTAACAGAAGCGGTAATCACCGTTCCTGCTTATTTTAATGACTCGCAGCGGCAGGCGACAAAAGAAGCCGGAGAGATTGCCGGGTTGAAGGTGAAGAGGATAATTAATGAGCCCACTGCCGCCGCATTAGCATATGGACTGGATAAAAAAGCCAGCGATCTTAAGATCGTTGTTTTCGATTTAGGTGGAGGAACGCATGACGTTTCAATCCTTGAACTCGGAGATGGCGTCTTTGAAGTCCTTTCGACCGATGGTGATACCCATCTTGGAGGAGATGATTTTGACCAAGTAATTATCGATTGGCTCGTTCAGGAATTTAAAGTCGATAATGGCGGCATCGAACTTAATAAAGATCCGATGGCGCTGCAGCGACTCAAAGAAGCCGCAGAAAAAGCAAAAATTGAGCTCTCCAGCAGCAGCACTACAGAAATAAATCTGCCATATATAATGCCCGTTGACGGCATACCTAAGCACTTGGTAAGAAGTCTGAGCCGGTCTAAATTTGAACAGTTAGCCGACTCACTTATAAAGCGCACCATAGAGCCTTGTCGCACGGCCTTGCAAAAGGCGGGTCTCAGCACCTCTGATATTAACGAAGTTATCCTCGTAGGAGGTTCCACCCGAATTCCGGCAGTTCAGGAAGCCGTGAAGTCATTCTTCGGCAAAGAGCCTTCAAAAGGGGTAAATCCAGATGAAGTGGTTGCTGTTGGCGCCGCCATTCAAGGGGGTGTTTTGAGCGGAGACGTTAAAGACGTATTGCTTTTGGATGTAACTCCGTTATCGCTCGGTATTGAAACAATGGGTGGCGTATTTACGAAGCTGATAGACGCAAATACTACCATACCGACTAAAAAATCGGAGGTGTTTTCTACCGCATCAGATAACCAACCATCGGTAGAAATCCATGTTTTACAGGGAGAACGTTCCATGGCAAAAGACAATAGGACTATCGGACGCTTTCATTTGGATGGAATCCCAACAGCACCGAGGGGAGTTCCACAGATTGAAGTAACTTTCGATATCGATGCCAATGGAATTATCAATGTTGCGGCAAAAGACAAGGCCACTAACAAGAGCCAGAGTATCCGTATTGAAGCCTCATCCGGACTTACCCAGGAGGAGATAAATCGCATGAAGAATGAGGCAGAACAAAATGCTCAACAGGACAGAGAATTAAGGGAGAAAGCAGACACGATAAACAAAGCTGATAGTCTAATTTTCCAAACGGAAAAACAATTAGCTGAATTCGGCGATAAAATTCCGGCTGAAAAACGCTCTCCAATTGATCAAGCCCTTGCTTCGCTCAAAGAAGCTCATAAAAATCAGGACATACCAGCTATAAACGCGGCCATGGAAAGCTTGAATACCGCATTTCAGGCGGCTAGTCAGGATATGTATAATGCCTCCTCGACGCAAAACGCCGGCAACGGAGCTGCTGGAAATACTTCAAAGGACGAAGAAGTTACGGATGTAGATTTTGAAGAGGTAAAAGACGACAAATAATTTGCTTATAGTTCGAAAGCAGAATAAACCGGATCCAAATGTGATCCGGTTTTTTTTGTTTACTCTTTTGCGCATATGATTTCTATAGTCAGCCGAAATAGGTATTTCTGTCAGCGTCTATTACCTTTAAATCCATCACAAATTCAAGACTATCATGATACCCTGTTCCGTTCAGCCAAAATGTATCCAATAATTTAACATAGGCCTTGGATGGCGGGTGCCGAATGAAAACAAAAATCAACGTACTGGTAAGAAGCTGCATTACTTCGGCCTTAAAGTTTTAGTATCGATTTTTTTAGTCAATTGATCTTTAATAACTATAACTCGTAAATTCCCCACCAAACCAAACCATAGCAGCTATGCTCAAAGAATTCAAATCGTTTGCCATGCGCGGGAGTCTTATTGATCTCGCTGTCGGCTTCGTAATGGGAGCCGCCTTCACTAAGGTTACCGGCGCCTTTATCAATGGTATTGTTATGCCTCTTGTAGGCATGATTCAGGGGAAGGATCTTTCCGAATGGAAAATAGTCCTTAAAGATTCTGTGATTGACGCCGATGGCAAAGAAACCGCTGCGGAGGTAGCTATAACGTACGGGTCCTTTATATCTGTTACTATTGAATTTATTATCGTCGCTTTTGTGATGTTTCTGGTTGTGAAAGCGATTAACCGCATTAAGAAAAAACAGGATGAAGCCCCCCCTACTCCGCCATCGCCAAGCAACGAGGAGAGATTACTTACAGAAATTCGTGATCTGTTGAAGAAATAAGAAGCTGCTGATTCCGTAGGCCGCACTTGAGAGAGTGCGGCCTTTTTATTATCGCTACAACCGCAAATTCAAAATTGCCTTGCACAGGAATTTACCCTCGATGTAAGAACTATCTTAGGACAATCTTGTTTGAAAGGGCGAAATACAACATATGCACCAGCGACTAAGTCGATTAACGCTTTTTATCCTCAGCCTGCTTACGGCCGCTGCCCTTTATCTGGCAAGTCAATTGGGATTCGATTATAATTTCGAAAATTTCTTCCCACAAGACGACCCTGAAACAGAATACTACAAATACTTCCGGGACCGCTTCGAAACAGATAACGATTTTGTAGTAATCGGATTACTGAATGACGAAGGGATATTCGATTACGATTTTCTTCGGCGAACAGACAGCCTGACCAAGGAATTAAGAAAAATCGACCACGTTGAACAAGTCCTAAGTCCAACGGAATTGCCTGAAATTATACGCGACCCGCTTCTAGGCCAGATATTTACCCGCAAACTACTGCGTTGGGAAGAGCCCGAAAATTACAGTGCGGACTCTATTAGAATATTCAATAGAAAAGAATTGGTAGGGAGTCTGTTTTCCGTCGATGGCAAGGCGCTTTTACTTCAACTTCGGCAAAAAGAGTTCCTCCATAAGGAGGGCTGCGACTCCCTTGCTATGAACATAAAGCAAGCTCTTGCCAGAGCCGGGTTCGATCAAGCCTATGCCGTAGGAAGAGCAATAGGCCAGGAATATTACATTCATTTAATGCAGACTGAGCTTGTAATATTCGTTAGCTTATCAATTGTACTTGTAATAGCCTTTCTGTTTATCGCCTTCCGATCGTTTTGGGGAGTTTGGCTGCCCATTTTGGTGGTGCTCTTAAGCATTCTATGGACACTGGCATTTATGAAGATTTGCGGGAAGCAAATCGACCTAATGTTAACCATCCTTCCTACCATACTATTTGTGGTGGGAATGAGCGATGTTGTGCACATTATCACTCGTTACTTTGAGGCGCTGCGGGCGGGTGAAACGAAGGTTCCGGCACTGATGAGCACATTCAAGGAAGTTGGCCTTGCCACATTCCTAACATCCTTAACGACCGCAGTCGGCTTCCTAACACTTATTTCTGCGCCAATAAAACCGATACAAGAATTTGGAATATATGCCGCAGTTGGGGTATTGATTGCCTATATCCTGGCATTTACCTTATTGCCGGCAGTTCTATTATTGATTTCACCTCCGAAGCACTCCAAAATAAATAGGGGGTCTTTTGCATGGAACAGGATTTTACATTCTTCCTTTCTCTGGATTTTGCACAATCAACGGAAAATCATAGTTATTTCCGTGGTTATTTCGGTCATCAGTCTGGTTGGCATCAGCTTTTTGAAAGTAAATAATTATTTATTGGAAGATCTCAAAGAAGGTGATGCGCTCCGAGAAGAGTTCGATTTTTTTGCAGATAAATTCGCCGGTGCCCGGCCCTTTGAAATGTCGGTGCGAATAACGGACAGCTCGCGAAGCGTAATTGATTCAAAAGTCCTTTCCGAGCTTGATAGAATCGGGGAATATCTCGAGCGGCAATATGGTGTGGGAAATATTATCTCGCCGGCTACTTTAATGAAATCAGCTCATCGCACCTGGATGGGAGGAAGCGAAGAATATTTCCGCCTCCCCGAAGACAGCTCCTTGTCCAAGTTACTGTGGAAAACCCTGCAGCGAAAACCCCTTAATGAAACGCTGCGCTTATTTGTTAATGAAGAAGATAATCTATTGCGGATTACAGGAAAAGTAGCCGATGAGGGCAGTGCCGTTTTTATAGCGAAGAACGAGGAATTTTATAGGTGGGCTTCACATGCACTTGAACCCGGCATATTGGAAATACAAATAACCGGAACGGCTCATCTCATCGACAACAACAACAAAGCCTTAAGCATAAATCTTTTAAGCGGCCTTGGGGTGGCATTTCTCGTAATTGCGCTGATCGCGGGACTTATGTTCCGCAGCTTTAAGATGATTGTTGTAGCGCTCATTCCCAATATACTTCCGCTACTTATGATTGGAGGAACGATTGGATTTTTAGGCGTTGATATAAAAGTCTCTACATCCATAATTTTCACCATCGCTTTCGGGATAGCTGTGGATGATACTATACACCTTCTTAGTAAGCTTAGACTTCAATTAAGGGAAGGCAAGTCCCTTTTGTATGCATTGAAACGCTCCTATATTTCCGCCGGAAAGGCAATTATCGTGACCAGCCTCATTCTTTGCGGAGGGTTTCTAACGCTTATTGCTTCAGACTTTTTAAGCACCTTTTACGTAGGTCTGTTTATTAGTCTAACCCTGTTGTTTGCGTTGATTGCTGATCTATTTCTGTTGCCGGTATTAATTCTTTGGTTTTTTGGCAAAAAAGGACTTATGGCAAAATCATAAGCGAATTTATACTTTTCAGGAATGGTAAATCGGAGGAGATTTCTTAAAAAAGGAGCGGCAGGATTGGCAGGAATAAGCCTGCTTCCTCTTACCTCGAGCCTAGCTCATGATGAGACAAATGCACAAGCAGCGGAGATACCTATTCCACCCTTGGGTGAACCCCAACTGCCTGTTATTATCTCAACCTGGGAGCATGGAATGGATGCAAATTCGCGAGCACTGGAGGTATTACAAACAGGCGGAAGCGCACTTGATGCCGCTGTTCAGGGGGTTATGGTAGCAGAAGCAGATCCACAAAACCTTAGCGTAGGCATTGGTGGATTACCGGATCGAGATGGTATAGTAAGTCTGGATGCCTGTGTGATGGATCACCTTGGCAGAGCCGGATCAGTCTGCTTTCTGCAGGGTTTTGTGCATCCAATAGCTATAGCCAGAAAAGTAATGGAAGAAACTCCACATGTAATGCTTGCCGGGGAAGGGGCGCGGCGTTTTGCGCTGGAAATGGGATTTGAAGAAGAAAATCTACTCACGGAAGAGTCTAAAAAAGCATGGGAAGAATGGATACAAGCCGCAGATTACAAACCGCTTATAAACATTGAGAATCACGACACCATAGGCCTTATTGCGCTTGGCATGGATGGCAATCTTGCCGGCGCCTGCACTACTAGCGGAGTAGCTTTTAAACGGCATGGCCGGGTGGGAGACTCGCCAATTATCGGCGCTGGATTATTTGTCGATAATGAAGTCGGTGCAGCCACTGCCACCGGACTGGGCGAAGCAGTTATGAGAACCTGCGGCTCTTTCCTGATTGTAGAGCTGATGAGACAAGGAAAAAGTCCTCAGGCAGCCTGTGAAGAAGCCGCAAAAAGAATAGCCGCAAAAATGGACATAAGCGATATACAAGTAGGTTACCTTGCTATAGATCGCAAAGGCAATACGGGGGCATTCTCTCTTCAACCTGGCTTCAACTACGCCCTAAGCCGCGGCAGCGAAACAATATTGATGGATGCAAAATCTTTGCTTAAGCCCTAACCGCAGAGCGAAGCTCGTCGAGCAGTGTAGCGGGACCTCCGAAATGTTCAATAATTTTAACCTGAGGGCGATTTTGAATCACATATTCCCTAAATGCGATGCGGGAATTTGGCTCAACACCGCCACCAAGTAGCAAGACACTATATGTCTTTGCCCGAAGGGCCTTGAAAACTTCTTCGTCCGTTGACAGCGTCAAAGGAGTGAACCCGGCCTTTCTCACAATATCGGAGAAAGTCTGAAGCACATAATCGCGTCTTCCAACAATTAGAACCGTCTGGGTATCAGTCTTTAAAGATTGTTCCATATCACATCTCTTACCGACACTAAAGTAGCAATTAGATTAGAAAACTTTTAAGCCAAGTTGTATAAGTTTTAACTAGGTTTGAACAATGAACGAAAAACAGGCCTTTTTCCGACTTGTAAGACCGATTAACCTGCTTCTAGTGGGGGCTGCTTGCATGGCACTAAAGTTCAATATCATAGATTCGCTGGTATCCACCAGCCCGGTAATAATAGAAAGTCCGGTTTCGAATGTAGATTTCTTCCTCATGAGCCTTATGCTCGTTTTGTTGACCGCTGCGGGAAACATTATCAATGACTATTTTGACTTGCGAGTAGACCGGCTGAACAAGCCAAACCGTGTGCTCATAGATAAACACATACGAAGAAGAATAGCCATGGCTGGCCACATTGCATTTAATGTTCTCGCAGTAGGAATCGGATTATATCTGTCATGGAAGTGGAAGAGCATTCCGATTTTGGTGCTACCATTTTTTATTTCCGGATCGCTTTGGTATTACAGCGTCTCATTTAAACGACAGTTTCTTAGCGGTAATTTGGTAGTGGCATTATTGGCCGCCTTACTACCAATGAGCATTGGCCTCCTTGAAATACCACCAATAACCGTAACCTACGGACCTGAAATTGGATCATTATTGGCTGAGAATGGGATTGAAGGAGATCCATCGGCAATTTTTAAAGGCATGTGGACATGGATACTTTCGTATTCCGCATTCTGTTTCGCCCTGACATTAATTCGAGAAATCCAGAAGGATATGGAGGACGAAGAGGGGGATCGAATGGCAGGTTTTCATACAATGGCTGTGGTTTTGGGATTACGTCGCAGCAAATACGTAGCAGGTTGTCTGCTAATGGCGAGTATTATTTCGCTTGCCAGATTAGGCTACTTTTTATACGAATCCATGGAAACATATGAAATGTGGACCTATCTGATATTGTTCGGAATAGTAATGGTTTTACCCCTTTTGATAAGTTTTATAACTACCATGATTGCAAAAGATAAAGCTCAATATGCCCAGGCTTCTTTATATACCAAGTTGGCTATGGCCGGGATGATACTATATACGATAGTGTTTGCGTATAACATTAACCCTGATCGTTTTATTTTTTAGCATTTGAATAGGCAACATGTCGACTAAATATGATTGACGCTATACCTAGCCCTCCTGCTATTTGCGGGTTCACCCAAAGGCATTAGCCCTCCATGCATTTTAACCTACGCAGAAAAAGTAGAATACAAATGAATCGTTTCGTCTATGCTTTAGCAGTCAAAAGAGGCAAGCGAATCAAAACACTTTCGACAAGACGATTTTTCCGGAATTAGCTATTGGCACATGGTAACAACAAAAAGATTAAAGTTCCTTTTGCAGATTCTCGAACGTTTCTTTGGGAATATCGTTGAAGTCGAGAATCATAAGCCCATCCAAAGCATTATTAAAAAGCGGATCGCAATTAAATCCGATTATTCTGGCATTTTGATGTAGGTATTTCCTAAGCAAAACCGGTACGGTAAAAGATGAGGGCTCGATGTCGCTAATTATACGATCCAGTTTTTTAAGGTCATTAGAAGTTGCGCTGAGAAGCGCCTCCTTATCTACGAGAGAACTTTTGACTCTGAATTCATTTTTAGGCTTGATGAATTTCGCTAAATGCTCGTTGTAGTAATGCTTTTTTACGAACTCAATTATAAGGCCCCTGCTAATCTCCTGATAATTACTCGATATACTTACTGGACCAATTATATAGCGGTATTCGGGATGAGCAAGCATACATGAGAGTATTCCTTTCCAAAGCAGAAACAACGGCAATCTCTTTTGCTGATAAGAGTCTCGGATAAAAGATCGGCCCAACTCCACCGATTGCTTTAGCAATGGGTTAAGATGACTATCAATTTTGAACAGGCTAGAAATATAAAAACCTTTCTTGCCGAAACGGGCCATAATATCTCTTCCCATACCAATTCTGTAGGCGCCGGCGATACATGAATTAACCCTATCCCACAGAATCAGATGCCAGTAATAAATATCATACTCGTCTAGATCTATTGAACGGTTGGTCCCCTCTCCTACCTGCCGGAATGTAATCTCCCTCAAGCGTCCAATTTCTTGAATAATACCGGGAATTTGTTGAGACGTAGTTAGATAACATTCAAAGTCTTCATGTTCAAATAGGCGGTATTCACCAAGTGCATTAATTTCCTGCAATAAATTAGCAGCAGGGATCTCGGGAATAATTTCCTGCGGTTTTCCCTGCATGCGGAATCTGCTGAAGTAATCCTTTCGGATTTCCAGCGAAGAACCCAACGCGTACGTTTTTGCGCGCAGAAATCGTCCTAGTTGCTCGAGTGTTTGAAATGATTTCGTTTCGGATGGAAGAATCGGCTTTCCGATACGCATCCTAATTTTCTCCCCCTTTTTCTTCATCATCTCGGCCGGAAGCCGAAGCGTTCTTAACGAGGGATGAACCAAACCCAACAATTGAAACAACCGGCTGTTACTTCCATCAAAAAATACGGGAACAACAGGTAAGCCAGAATTGCGTATTATTTTAAGCGCCGGTTGCTGCCATTGGCGGTCTGCAATAGTGCGCATATCAATCTGGAAAGAGGAAACTTCTCCGGCGGGAAATAAAGCGAGCGGATGCCCATCGGATAGGTGTTCTCTTGCTTTTTTCAGTCCGGAAAGATTGGAAAATGTAATTTCCTTTGACTCAAAGGGATTTACAGCAAGAAAATACTCTTTAATTGGTTCAACATGCTGGAGAAGAAAATTGGCCATTACTTTGAAATCTTGGCGAACAGTAGCAAAGACTTTAAGCAGCATCATGCCATCGATTGCGCCAAAAGGATGGTTTGCGACAACAATAAATCCGCCCGCACGTGGAATTTTATCGAGATCACGGGGATCTACATCCACGTCGATATCAAGCTCTTCAAATAATTTTTCTACAAATAGAAGACCATGATAAGGAAGTAGCGACTCGTACAGTTTATTGACTTTGCCTATTCCGGAAAAGTTAGAAATGAGAGACAAGAGAGGGCTATCCTCGCTTATCTTGGTCGCTTTTGATAAATCCTTTTCACTTATAAGCTTCTTCAATTCGGCAATCTTGTTTTAACAAATATAATCACCATTGAAGAAAACACATACGAAAGGAATGGCGCAAACAATTTAGTGTCAAAAGTTATCATCAAGAAGAAATCACTTCTCCATGCATGTAAAACTCGACCTAAATGCCAGCAGCGAATTACCTAACAGGGCAAAATATCGAAAACAAAGATTATTTCTTCTTGCGCTTGGCCGCTTGCTTTGCAGGCCTTTGAACTTTAACCGGGGCTACATTCGAAGGAAGGGCTGCAACGACCTTTTTTCCAGGTCTACGACCAGGTTTTTTTCCCATCGCCTTAATTTCAGCGAGCGAAGGAAGCTTGGCGAGATAAGTTTCTATAAGGGAGCCGTCGATATTAAACCATTCTGAAGGCGCAAGGTACTTTATTCGTGTTCCTTTAACACCCACAGTACGTATGTCCGAGTGCATTTGCTTTAAACGATAGGTGCTAGAAACTATTGCCTGCCTAACGTGAGTGCGCTTATTATCTCCGAAATTAAAATGCTTTAACGCTGCAGAAATGATTTCTTCATACGTCATTGGACGCTCCTGCCTGATTAATTCCTCGCGGATGAATACTCCCCACTTGGATTTCCGTCCGCGTTTTTTGGGAGCCTTATCCTCATCTTGGTCCTGAGATATTTTGTACACCGGGCCTGGAATAGAGGTACTTAACTTTTTAAGCATCTCCTGAATATGAGCAAGTTTATCGTGAGTTTCACGCAATTCCTTTACGTAATAATCTCTCATCGAAATGAGTTCAGCCTCGGAAAATTTTAGCGTTTTCATGAATGGTTTTGGAATTTAATAGACTGTTAAACAAAATTATACAATTCTGTCTATATATTCTTTTTTCAACTTTCCACCTGGTGTGTACCAGGCTTTAAGAGCTATGTATTTATGCGTTTTACCCGGAATTTTTTCAGTACCCACATAACCACTATGCCTCAGCCTGTAGACGGTGCTGAAAACAGATTTACTTGGTCCTTGAGCATCCTTTCCTCCTCCCGAACCAAAAATTGCTTCAGCTTCCAGAACAATCTCGTCGTAGGTAAGTGGTCGGTCGAGAGTCTTCAGCTTGTGTAGAATAAAGTTCCCCCATTTCGATGGCCTCCCAGGACCTTCATGACCCGGTATAGCGCCTTTATACGATTCAACTAAAGCACTTTCCACCATTTTTACATTAGACTTCAACTCCACCTTTAAATCCTTAGAAACCTCCTCGATTTTACTAAGAATATACTGAAGGAAATCTAACTTTTCCCCTAAGGCACGATACTCAAGCAAGAGACGTCCGCGCTCAGACAATTGCGCCTCGTCTAATTTTCGAAAAACCATAAAAATCCTGTTGCGGGACAAAGATACAACAAAATATATGTTCGCATTGGCATTAAACTTTTTTTAACAAACATTTTCGACGAATTACTCAATGTAACACCCAAAAATAAAAATGACATATAATGCTTTAGCAATCAATATATTATTCCTT
>Ga0315906_10008355_pt1 | contig 12419 bp, 15 predicted proteins | sample LakEriMetagenome_4_FD_203526 | JGI IMG/M metagenome (GOLD analysis project Ga0315906, IMG submission 203526) | Freshwater fungal communities from buoy surface, Lake Erie, Ohio, United States - Buoy 2 MA122 | ecosystem: Environmental > Aquatic > Freshwater > Lake > Lake biofilm | place: USA... | reverse complement strand
TACTGGATGCCGGGCCGGTATACGACCTTGAAAGTATAGCAACTTGAACGGTTTGCGTCCAAAAGCTGAAGTTCGATCTGCATCAAACTCTGGCACTGCCACCACCGGCGCGGCCGCCTCGCTGGTGACTGTTGATGAGAATCACGATGGACAGCGACTCGACAATTTTCTGATCCGGCTTTGTCGAGGTGTCCCCCAATCCCATGTCTACCGTCTGATCCGCAGCGGTCAGGTACGGGTCAATGGGGGGCGTGCAGACGCCGATCGCAGGCTTCAAACTGGCGACCGGGTCCGAATTCCGCCGATCCGCATGTCGGCGGGGGCCCCAGGCGCGGGTGAGTCCGCTCCGGCCGATACCGGGCGGAGCGGTATCCGCGCAGGGCCGCGGGGTTCGCTCCCCCCGATCGTCCACGAGGACGAACACTTACTGGTGCTCGACAAACCAGCCGGGATGGCCGTCCACGGCGGCAGTGGCATCTCGCTGGGGGTCATCGAGGCCTTGCGGCAGCACCGGCCTGAGGCGCGGTTTCTGGAACTGGTCCACCGACTCGATCGCGAGACCTCCGGCGCGCTGCTGGTAGCCCGTCGGCGACCTGCGCTTCTCTCGCTTCAGCAGCAGTTTCGCGACCGCCACACGGTCAAGGTCTATCTTGCGGTGGTGGCGGGGCGCTGGCCGCTGCGCACGCGGGTGATTCGCCACGCATTGCGCCGGCTGGCGGCGCCCGATGGCGACCGGCGCGTGGTGGTTGATGAGGCAGGGCGCGAGGCGCAGACCCGCGTAACGGGCCTGGCGCGCTTTGAGGTCGAGGGCCTTGGCGAACTGTCGCTGGTCATGGCTCGCCTCGACACCGGCCGAACGCATCAGATCCGGGTTCATCTTGCACAGGAAGGAACGCCAATCGTGGGCGACGACAAATATGGTGACTTCGGGCTCAACCGGCGGTTCGCCAAGCGCGGGCTACGGCGCATGTATCTGCACGCCTGGCGGCTTGAGGTCAGCCACCCCGATGGCTCGGGTCGGATGCGCGTGCAGGTTGATCCCGCCCCGGATTTTCAGGCGATCGGTCTGGCGGGAAGTCCGCCGCTGAAGTGGGCATCGCTCGCCAGCATGGCGGACCGCGGGCAGGCGGGGGCGGGCCGATGAGCGCGTATGCCCCAAAAGTGGCCGTCTTCGACTGGGACGGCACCCTGGTGGACTCCACCCGAGCCATCGTCATTGCCATGCAAAATGCGGCAGCTGATCTAGAACTGCCTGTCCCCACAGCGGCGCAGGCCTCACATGTGATCGGCCTCGGCCTGCACGATGCCCTGCGGATGGCGGTGCCGGCGCTCACCCAGGAACGTCTTCCCGCTTATGTTGAACGCTATCGGGTGCACTACATGTCGCGAGATGCGCAGCTTGGCGCCTTCGAGGGAATCGAGCCCATGCTCGATGCGCTCACACAGGCGGGCATCGCGATGGCTGTCGCCACCGGCAAATCGCGCCAGGGGCTCGATCGCGCGCTCGATCAGTTTGATTGGCGTGGGCGGTTTGTTGCCACGCGCTGCGCCGACGAGGGAGAACCCAAACCTCATCCCTGGATGCTGCAGGATCTCGCCCTCGAGCTTGGTATCGCTCCTTCGGATATGTTGATGATTGGCGACACCACCCATGATCTGGGGATGGCGAGGGCCGCTGGCGCTTCTGCGATCGGGGTCACCTACGGCGCCCACGAACGGTCACAACTGTTACGTGAACCCTCGCTGATGCTGGTCGATAACGTGCCTGATCTGCGCTTGGCCCTGTTCAGCCGGTTTGGCGTGAACGATTTGATGATGAATCAGTTATGACCACGGCTGAGCGCGCGCCCGACCACTTCGCCGCGCATCGGATCTGCGCTGCCTCCGATCTGCTTGAAGGTGGTGCAGGGGTTCGCTTTACCCTCGAGCAGGGTGATCATCCGCCCCTGCAGGCTTTCGCGGTCCGCCACGCAGGGCGAGTGAGTGCGTTTCTGAACCAATGCGCGCATGTGCCGGTCGAGCTTGACTGGCAGCCCGGCGTGTTCTTTGATGAAGAGCGCCGCTTCCTGGTCTGTGCGACGCATGGGGCGCTTTATCACCCTGGTGATGGCCGCTGCGCTGGAGGGCCTTGTCGGGGACGTGGGCTGCGCCCTGTGCCATGCTATGAATTGGATGGGTCGGTGTTTGCATCCTGGCCACCGACCCTGAACGGACTGCAATCATGAATGACTCATCCCCCTCCCCCTCAGCCGAGCACCAGACGCTTGAGCGCGTGCTCCTTGCCACCATTGAAGAGCAGCGACGCGCTCGCCGCTGGAAAATCTTTTTTCGGTTCGCCTGGTTGGCGGTCGTCGTGTTTGCCGCGCTGATCTGGTTCAAGGGGGCGGCGGGCCCGCATCTTGGCGGTCCAGGTCGCCACACCGCGCTGGTTGATATTCGCGGTCTGATTGATTCCGAAGGCGAGGCATCGGCTGAGAATATTGTCGACTCTCTACGGGCCGCATTCCTTGATCCGCGAACAGCGGGGGTGGTGATCCGGATCAGCAGCCCCGGCGGTAGTCCAGTGCAGTCCGGGATCATCTATCAGGAGATTCGTCGATTGCGTGCGAAGCACCCTGATATTCCGCTCCATGCGGTGGTGGAGGAGGTCTGCGCTTCAGGGGGCTACTACATCGCCGCGGCCGCCGACCGAATTTATGTTGATCAGGCGAGCCTGGTGGGATCAATCGGCGTTCTGATGGACGGATTTGGTTTTTCCGACGTCATAAAGAAACTGGGCGTTGAGCGCCGGCTGATCACCGCCGGCGAAAACAAGGCGTTTCTCGATATGTTCTCGCCCCAGTCGGAAGCGCATCGTGCGCACGCGCAGTTAATGCTGGACGAGATTCACCGGCAGTTTATCGACGCGGTTCGTGCCGGACGCGGTGATCGGCTGAAAGACGACCCTCAGATTTTCTCAGGTCTGGTCTGGACCGGGGCGCGAAGCATCGAACTCGGTCTTGCCGATGGGTTGGGGTCCCTCAGCTCGGTGGCGCGAGACGTATTCCAGGTCGAGGATATCGTTGACTTTTCGCGGCATGAGAACCTGGCGGATCGACTCGCCCGCCGGTTCGGGGCGCAGGCCGTGCAGTCGGTGAACGCGGCGCTAAAGGGCATTGCCGCGGCGGTGACGCTGCGCTGAGGGTGATTGCCGCGGCGGTGCGATCAGGCCAAATACGGTGGGCACGCGGGTAAGCTGGACAGGCGAGTCGCGCCACGCGGCCACGCGGTCGGTACGAATCAGCTGCTCCGGGAGCGATAGCGAGGAAGCCACCATCAGCCTGCAATCGCCGGACAGCCCCGACAACAGCGTTTCAAAGATCGCCTGATTCCGGTACGGCGTTTCGATCATCAGAATGGTTTCGCCCGAGTGGGCCGAGCGTTGCTCCAGCGAACGGACCGCCTGCAATCGCGCGTCCGGCTGTTGGGGCAGGTAACCTACGAATGCAAACGCCTGCCCGCCCATGCCGCTTGCCATGAGCGCGAGCAGAATCGCGCTGGGCCCGATCAGCGGGTGGACCGGGACGCGATGCCGGTGGGCGAGCGCCACCAGAGCGGCGCCTGGATCAGCCACCGCAGGACAGCCCGCCTCGGAGACGAGCCCGGCGTCCTGGCCGGCCAGTATTGGCGAAAGAAGCGCGGGCAGCTCGGTGGCCGGCGTGTGTTCGCTCAGCTCGCGGATCTCGATCTGCTGAATCGGCCGATCCAGGTCGAGGTGTTTCAGAAAGGCCCGCGCGGTGCGGGCGTTTTCCGCGATGAAGTAGTGGAGCCGCGAAGCGATCGCGACCGTGTCGGGTGGCAGGCAGCGTCGAGGATCGGCCGTGTCGCCAAGCGGCGTTGGAATCAGCCAGAGACGCCCAGGGGAGGGGGTGCTGCTCACCGACGATCGGCCAGCGTTCCGGGAATGCGGACCCCCGCCTCCCGCAACTGACCCGATAGCGCGATGAGGGGGAGCCCGATGATCGCGGTGGGGTCTGGCGACTCAATCGATTCAAGAAGGCTGATACCCAAGCCTTCGCATTTCGCCGCACCGGCGCAATCGTAGGGTTTCTCGGCCTGCAGATAGGCTTCGATCTCCTGACCGGTGAGCACGCGAAACCGAATTCGCGTCTCCACGGTGATGGTTCGCTGAAAGCGATCGCGGGCGCGCATGACCGCCATGGAGGTGTGGAAGACCAGCGCCTGACCGGATGCGGCGCGCAGCTGTTCCACTGCCCGCTCGTGCGTGCCGGGTTTGCCGATCGACTGCAGCCCATCGATCGTGGCAGTCTGATCCGACCCGATGACCACGGCGTCAGGATGGGCTTCAGACACCGCTGCCGCCTTCTCGATCGACAGGCGCAGTGAGAGGGGGCCCGGCCGTTCGTTGGGATGCGCGGTTTCGTCGATCCCCGGGGGAATCGCGTCAAAGCTCACGTGCAGGCGTTGGAGCAGTTCGCGACGGTATCGTGATGTGGAGGCTAGGATGAGTTTCATGGCCATATGATAGAAAGAACCCAATGCCGACGGAAATCGACGCCTTCGAACTGACTCGCGCGGGGCACAGCCTTGAAGGCTGCGTCCCGGTGTCTTCGCTCGTTCGTCTGTCCTCTTTGCTGGCAAGCCAGGGGGGAGAGGTGACGTGGCGGATAGACGGTTGGCGCCAGCGTGACGCTGCCGGTATCGAGCAGCTGCACCTCAGGCTGCGCGCGAGTGCCACCGTCGGGCTGCCGTGCGGCCGATGTCTGGGGGTGGTGCACCTGCCGCTTGCGATCGACCGGGGGTTCCTTTTAGCCGCCAATGAGGCGCAGGCGGCGCAGCTCGACGACACAGAAGAAGAGCTCGATGTCCTGGCGGCCAGTCGTCAGTTCCTGGTACTGGAACTGCTCGAGGATGAGGCGATTCTTGCCCTTCCGCCGGCATCGAGTCACGCGCAGTGCGAACGCCCCGAATCGCTGGGACGGGCAGCCAGAGCGGGCAAGGTAGCAACCTCGGGCGATGACTCGGCGCCGCGTTCGCCGTTTGCTGCACTCCAGGCACTCAAGCGCAAGCCATCATCGTGATAGAATCATGGGTTTACTTGTGCGGAGCTAAAGATGGCCGTCCAGCAAAACAAGAAGTCGCCTTCCAAGCGCGGCATGCATCGGGCACACGACTTCTTGTCGTCACCCCCTCTCGCGGTCGAGCCCACCACTGGTGAGGCGCATATGCGGCATCACATCAGCCCAACCGGTTTTTACCGCGGCAAGAAGATCATCAAGACCAAGACCGACGAGTGATCGCCGCGCCTGAGCGCGGGTTCTGCTCATGACCGTACGCATCGCGATCGACTGCATGGGCGGCGACCACGGTCTTCCGGTCACGATCCCTGCGGCGTTGGCTTTTATGCGGCACGTGCCAGACGCTTACTGCACGCTGGTTGGGTTGGAGAAAGACATCCGCGCGACGCTGGCGGGTCAATCGGTTGATCCGTTTGTCGCGGAGCGCCTCCGGGTGCACCACGCATCGGAGGTGGTCGGTATGGACGAGGCGCCCGCCCAGGCGATGCGCGGCAAGCGCGATTCGTCCATGCGCGTGGCACTCGATCTGGTGAAGGAAGGTGAGGCTGACGGTTGTGTCAGTGCCGGCAACACAGGCGCACTCATGGCGACGTCACGGTTCGTGCTCAAGATGATCGACGGCATTGATCGGCCGGCCATCGCGTCCCAGCTTCCAAACATGCGTGGAGGGGCTACCACGATGCTTGACCTGGGCGCCAACGTTGACTGTGAACCCTTTCATTACCTGCAATTTGGGTTGATGGGCGCGGCGCTGGTGACCGCCCTTGATCGCCGGGAGCGCCCTTCTGTTGGGCTCCTCAACATCGGCGAGGAGGTTATGAAAGGCAACGACGCGGTTCGGCAGGCTGCCGAATTGCTTCGCGACAGCCCGCTCAATTTCATCGGCAATGTAGAAGGCAATGACATCTACGAGGGCCGGGTTGATGTGGTGGTGTGTGATGGGTTCGTGGGAAATGTTGCGCTCAAGACCTCGGAAGGGCTCGCCAGGATGTTGGGACAGATGATCCGGGAGGAGTTCAGTCGCACTTTCCTGTCCCGGCTGGCGGCGCTCGCGGCTATGCCCGTTCTGAGGCGCTTCAAGCACCGCGTTGATCCCGGCCGTTACAACGGTGCCTGCCTTGTGGGGTTGCGCGGCGTGGTCGTAAAGAGCCACGGGTCTGCCGACGCTTCGGGCTTCGAGATGGCGCTGCAGCGCTGCGCGGATGCCTGCAGAAATGGGCTTCCCGAGCGGATCGCTGCGGCCATTCCGCGTGCTGTTGGCGTGCCAGTGGGCGTTCCTGCTGCAGCCGGGGTGCACTGAGATGTCGCGATACTCCAGAATCGCAGGCACCGGTAGCGCCTTGCCCCCGGATTGCGTGAGTAACGCCGAACTCGTGCGCCGTCTGGCCGCGCGTGGCGTTGAATCCTCTGACGACTGGATCGTTGAGCGAACCGGGATCCGGCAGCGTTATCTGGCTGATCCTGACACCGCAAGCAGCCATCTCGCCACCCGAGCAGCACGCGCCGCGCTGGAAGCGGCGGGGCGTGAACCGGCCGAGGTTGATCTGATCATCGTCGCCACGTCCACGCCCGATTTCGTCTTTCCCAGCACCGCCTGTCTGGTGCAAAAGGCGCTGGGTAACCCGGGCGGGGCAGCCTTTGATGTCCAAGCGGTCTGCAGCGGTTTCGTTTACGCCCTAGCCACCGCCGATTCCATGATCCGGACCGGCATGGCTACACGCGCGCTAGTGATCGGTGCTGAGGTCTTTTCCCGTATCCTTGACTGGAACGACCGCAGAACCTGCGTGCTGTTTGGTGATGGTGCGGGCGCCGTGCTGCTGGAAGCGTCTGACCAGCCAGGCGTGCTCGCCAGCCGGCTGCATGCCGACGGACGCCATGAGGGCATTCTGCGCACTCCCGGCAATGTCTGCGGCGGCGCCGTCATCGGTTCACCCCTCCTCACCATGGATGGTCAGGCGGTGTTCAAGCTTGCAGTATCGGTGCTTGATGAAGTGGGGCGCGAGGTGCTTGCTGCCGCACAGCTTCCGCTCGACCAACTCGACTGGCTGATCCCTCACCAGGCCAATGTCCGAATCCTTCAGGCCACCGCCCGTCGCATGGGGCTGGACCCGGCCAAGGTGGTGGTCACGGTCGATCGGCACGCCAACACATCAGCCGCGTCGGTGCCGCTTGCGCTCGATCTCGCCGTCCGCGACGGTCGCGTCCGAAACGGTCAGCATGTGCTGCTCGAAGGCGTTGGTGGCGGGTTCGCCTGGGGCGCGGTACTGGTTCGAATGACAGGAGCTCATTGATGTCACTTGCCTTCGTATTCCCGGGGCAGGGTGCGCAAGCCGTTGGGATGCTTAACGGGTTTGCGCAATCCGCGGCGGTATCTGGTCTACTGGCAGAAGCGGATCGGGCACTTGGCGAGTCACTCTCTGGGCTTATCGCCAACGGCCCCGCGGAATCGCTAGCACTTACAGTCAATACGCAGCCCGCCATGCTGGTTGCGGGCCTTGCCTGCTACCTCGCGTGGCGCGAAGCGGGGGGGGCAGAACCTGTGGCGGTTGCGGGCCACAGCCTGGGCGAATACACCGCCCTGACCGCAGCCGGCAGTTTCAAGGTGGAAGACGCGGTGCGATTGGTGCGCTTGCGGGCGCAGGCCATGCAGGAAGCGGTGCCCGTTGGCACGGGGAGCATGGCTGCAATTCTGGGCTTGACCGACGATCAGGTGCGCGAGGCTTGCTCTGAGGCGAGCACCGCCGCGGAGGTGGTTGAGGCGGCCAATTACAACGCCCCTGCGCAGGTAGTGATTGCAGGCCATAAGTCTGCCGTTGATCGCGCCTGTGAACGGGCGAAGGCGCTCGGTGCCAAGCGTGCGCTACCGCTTGCGGTATCGGCCCCGTTCCATTCTTCCTTGCTCAAGCCCGCTGGCGATCGGCTGGCGGTGGCGCTCGGCAAGCTGGGACTGCAGACGCCCCGCTTTGCGCTGGTCAACAACATTGACGCCGCGATCGAGTCGGATCCAGCGCGCATCTGTGACGCACTGGTACGTCAGGCCTGGGGGCCGGTGCGTTGGGTTGATGTCGTCCTGGCGCTGAAGGCTCATGGCGCTACGCACGTGATCGAGTTCGGTCCCGGCAAGGTGTTGTCCGGGCTGGTGTCCCGGATCGACAAATCTCTCAAGGTCAGCGCCGTGTTCGATCCGCCGTCGCTTGAAATCGCGCTCAGGGAGATTGCATGAAGCTTGAAGGGCTTGCACTGGTCACCGGCGCCTCGCGCGGCATTGGGCGGGCGATTGCCCTCGATCTTGCTAAGTCGGGTGCCAAGGTGATCGGAACCGCCACGTCTGAGGCAGGCGCGACCGCCATCACCGATGCATTGTCTCAAGCGGGATTGTCGGGCGAAGGCGCGGTGCTCGACGTCAACGATACCCAGGCTGCTGAAGCCTTACTGGATCGCATCCAGGCGGCGCATGGCGCCATTGCCATCCTGGTCAATAACGCCGGGATCACTCGAGATGGCCTGGCGATGCGCATGAAAGATGAAGACTGGCAGGCGGTGCTCGACACCAACCTGGGCTCGGTGTTTCGGATGAGCCGTCTGGTTATGCGACCCATGATGAAAGCGCGCTTCGGTCGTATCATCAACATCACTTCGGTGGTGGGTTCGAGTGGCAACGCAGGGCAGGCTAACTACGCCGCAGCCAAGGCGGGTGTGGCCGGAATGAGTCGGGCGTTGGCACGCGAACTTGGCAGCCGTTCAATCACCGTCAACTGCGTGGCGCCCGGATTTATCGATACCGATATGACGCGAGCGCTATCGCCCGATCAGGTGGCGGTGCTGCAGCAACAAATTCCACTGGGGCGGTTCGGTGATCCGAACGATGTGGCCAGTGCAGTACGTTTTCTGGCCTCTCGGGAGGCGGGATACATCACCGGCGTCACGCTGCATGTGAACGGCGGCATGTACATGGAGTAGAGCCTGGCATCTGCTATACAATCGCGCCGCGCACCCCGCCTGACCGGAGCCGGCCTCTTTTTCGAGGAGTATCTAAATGGAAAATATTGAACAACGCGTCCGCAAGATCGTTGCTGAGCAACTCGGTGTGAACGAGGCCGACATTAAAAACGAATCGTCGTTCGTCGACGATCTGGGTGCCGATTCACTGGACACCGTCGAACTTGTGATGGCGCTCGAGGAAGAGTTCGAAACCGAAATCCCTGACGAAGAGGCCGAGAAGATCACCACGGTTCAGCAGGCCATCGACTACGTTACGAAGGCCTCCAGCAAGGCCTGATCGTTGTCGTCGGCAGCAACAGAAGCCGCTGTCATCGGCCCCGACGTAGCCAACTGCTTCGTCGGGGTTGCGCACACCAGTATCGGAGGTAGCCCGTGACCCGTCGCGTCGTCGTCACTGGACTCGGAATCATCAGCCCGGTTGGCAACGATATCGCCAGCGCCTGGGACAGCATTGTTGCGGGTCGGTCGGGTATCGGACCTGTGACACGCTTCGACGCATCGACCTTCCCCACTCGCATTGCGGGTGAGGTCAAAGGCTTTGACGTCGCGGCCTACATGTCGCCCAAGGAAGCGCGTCACTTCGATACGTTTATTCACTATGGTATCGCTGCGGGTACGCAGGCATTTCGCGATAGCGGTATCGAGGTGAGCGAGGCCAACGCAGACCGGATCGGCGTAGTGATCGGTTCCGGCATTGGCGGACTGCCCTTGATCGAGGAAACCCACGGTGAACTGACCAGCCGGGGCGTTCGCCGGGTCTCTCCGTTTTTCGTCCCGGGATCAATCATCAACATGATCTCGGGGCAACTGTCGATCATGTTCGGGCTTCGCGGCCCCAACTATGCAGTGGTGAGCGCGTGTACCACCGGTCTGCATTGCATTGGCGATGCCGCTCGGATGATTGCCCACGATGACGCAGACGTCATTGTGGCGGGCGGCGCCGAATCCACCATCTCGCCTCTTGGCCTGGGCGGTTTCTGCGCTGCGCGCGCGCTATCCACTCGAAACGACGATCCTCTGACAGCCAGTCGGCCTTGGGACCGCGACCGAGACGGTTTTGTCTTGGGCGAGGGCGCAGGGGTCATGGTGCTGGAGGAATACGAGCATGCACGCCGTCGCGGGGCCCGTATCTACGCCGAAATCGCTGGCTTCGGCATGAGCGCCGATGCGCATCACATCACGGCACCCGATATGGACGGGCCCCGTCGTTGCATGCAAGCGGCGCTCCGAAACGCGAGGATCGCGGGCGATCAGATTCAGTACATCAACGCACATGGCACCTCCACGCCCCTTGGCGACCGCAATGAAACCAACGCCATCAAGGCGGCGCTCGGTGAGACGGCGGCGCGGGCTCTGGTTGTCAACAGCACCAAATCTATGACCGGACACGCACTCGGTGGCGCGGGCGGAATCGAAACCGTCTTCACTGTGCTGGCCGTGCATCACCAGATTTCGCCACCGACCATCAATCTGCATAACCCCGATCCGGAGTGCGATCTCGACTACTGTGCCAACGAGGCTCGTTCCATGCAGATCGACGTGGCGCTCAAGAACTCGTTTGGTTTCGGCGGCACCAACGGCACGTTGGTCATTCGGCGAGTCTGAGCGGCCTGCGCGTGCCCGACACAGCGGAAACGCTACTCTGAGTCTTGCCTTCCATCTGACGGTTGACGATCGCGCTCGTGCGTCGCGCCAGCGTGGAGCGGTCACTGTAGTGGCCGTCCTTTCGTCGGGCTGGGCGCTCTGGCTGATGCGTGACCGTCCGGCGTTGGCCCTTGCGCTCGGGCTTCTTTGCGTGGCGGTACTTGTCTTTGGGTTGCGCCGGCGGCATTTCGCACTCGTCGGCTCTATTCAGGTTGACGACCTGGGGCGCGTCTTCTGGCGACCTGGCCATCATGGCCGTGCGCGCCACCATGAGCCTTCCACCAATTCCGCTGTGGTGAAGGGCGAACTGATGTTGCCAGCGCGGTGGCATCGCGCTGAGCGTTCGGTCTGGATTCGCCTGGAACCAGATCATTCGCAGCCCTCCTCACCAGGTAGCGTGGCGCCACTTGACCTTAGGATCTCGGCGTCCGATGCCTCTGCCGAAGAGTGGGCCGCGCTTCAGCGCTGGCTGGTCTGGATGGAGCGTGGGAAATCATAATGACCCTACCCGCGCAAAGAATGTCCCTTCGAACGTCTACTTGATTCTGGTTCCTGTCGCCCCATATCGCGACAATCAACACTCTCCAGCCCCCTCCGGGACGCCTCCATGAAAAAGATTCTCCTCATTGCTTCCATCGTCTGGCTCGCTGCCGTCGGAACGCCTTCCCTGGCGCCGGTTGCCGGCGTCGGCACTGCCCAGGCCCGCCAGCTGCCGGACTTCGCTGATCTGGCGGAGAAGGCCGGCCCGGCGGTGGTGAATATCCGCACCACCGAGCGGGTCAAGGAGGGGGCTGCCCCGCCTCAGCGGCCGCAGATGCCCGAGGGCATGGAAGAGGGCGACCCCTTCTTCGAATTTTTCCGGCGTTTCTTCCCGCCCAACCAGCGCCCTCAGCCTCGGGGTCGAGGCCCAGGCGATGAGGTACCCAGGGGCGTGGGGTCGGGGTTTGTAATCAGCGCCGACGGTTATCTGCTCACCAACCATCATGTGGTGGAGGGTGCGGATGAAATCTATGTCACGTTCACCGACAAGCGCGAGCTGAAGGGCCGGCTGGTTGGGTCGGATCGGCGTACTGACGTGGCACTGGTCAAGGTCGAGGCCACGGGCTTGCCGCATCTGCCAATCGGCAATCCCACCCGACTGCGGGTGGGCGAATGGGTGATGGCCATCGGCTCGCCCTTCGGACTCGATAACACCGTCACCGCGGGCATTGTGTCTGCCAAGGGTCGGGACACGGGCGACTACCTGCCGTTCATTCAGACCGATGTGGCAGTTAATCCGGGTAACTCCGGCGGCCCGCTACTGAATCTTGCGGGCGAGGTGGTAGGGATCAACTCGCAGATCTACAGCCGAACCGGCGGCTTCATGGGGATCTCATTTGCGATACCCATCGATGAAGCCATGCGCGTAGCCGACCAGCTGCGTGATAGCGGGCGAGTGACCCGCGGTCGAATCGGCGTGGGTATTGCGGAGGTCACCAAGGATGTGGCCGAGGCGCTTAGCCTTCAGCGGGCCAGCGGCGCACTGGTGCGCTCGGTTGAAGCCGGCAGTCCGGCCGAGCGGGGGGGCGTAGAGGTGGGTGACATCATCACCCGGTTCGACGGGCGACCCATCGAGCGCTCGAGTGATCTGCCGCGGCTGGTGGGCGGCACCCGGCCCGGCACTCAGGTATCGGTTCAGGTCTGGCGCAAGGGATC
>Ga0315906_10008354_pt1 | contig 12419 bp, 8 predicted proteins | sample LakEriMetagenome_4_FD_203526 | JGI IMG/M metagenome (GOLD analysis project Ga0315906, IMG submission 203526) | Freshwater fungal communities from buoy surface, Lake Erie, Ohio, United States - Buoy 2 MA122 | ecosystem: Environmental > Aquatic > Freshwater > Lake > Lake biofilm | place: USA: Lake... | reverse complement strand
CTTCGCCAAGTAATACTGCCAATTGGCAAAAGATCCTTTGCGTAATGGCTTATTGGTTCATTATTACTTTGGGTGATTGTAGTTTTTATAAATGAGCTTTGAGCTCTTACCGGCTCTTTCTTATTACTCATCTTTGTATTTGTAAGATTACTTTTAGCACCAGCTGGAACTAAGGGTTGCTGTCCTGAGATAATTTTTTCAACATCAAATGGCACAATTGTTGCCACAACTCTCTCTAATTGCGAGATTGGACGAGCAATATCTTCAGCTGTTTGATCATGAAGTAGCCAACCCAAAACCTTTGAGTAGCTTCTTCTAGGAAGTAATAGCGTTAACTCAACACTACTATCTGCCGTTGTTCTAATTGCATAATCAACTGCCGCATTTGGCAATCTTCGATCTGGGCAATCAATTAACTCAAGTGGGATATCAGAGCAGGCCTCATTTTTTGCCCACTGCTTACTTAAACTCTCAGCCTTTCGATCATCTAGGACAAAGTGAACCGCAGTTAAGTTTCTTGGATTTAAGCTTCTGGCATATCTAATGGCGCCAATTGTGGCCAGGTCAAAGTTATCAATTAATACACTCACATCATGTCTAGTAATAGAGGTTGCCCTAGATGATTGCACGGTGATGTTTAGGGCATCTTTTTCTCGAGTGTATTGCTTTCGTAATCTTAAAAATGCCATTACTAAAAATGGGGTCATAACTACTACCACCCAAGCACCTTGATTGAATTTAACAACGGCAAAGATTAAAACTACTAGCAGTGAGATTGAGCCAGATAGGCCATTAATAATGAATTTTACTTTCCAAGATCCCTGCTTATGAGTTCTAGCATGCTTTGCCATACCAAGGCCAGAAAGTGTAAATGCGGTAAATACACCCAGTGCGTAATAGGCAACTAAATGTTCAACCGATGCTCTAGTAACTAATACCAGAATCATTGCCGCAGCAGTTAAAACTAAAATACCATTTGAGAAGTTAAGCCGGTGTCCTCGTTTGGTGAGCCAATTAGGCAAATATCCATCTTGGGCAACGAAATTGACCACCATAGGAAATGCGCTATATGTGGTGTTGGCGCCAGCGAATAAAATCAACATAGTGGCAGCTTGTACCAAGATAAAGAAGGCACTACCAAATGCGCCATCTCCTAAGATTGTTTTGGCAATCTGAGAGATAACAGTTGGTGTACCTGATTCATAAGGCATGGCGTAGATCTTGTGGGCAAAGTAGGAAACACCTAAAACTAATGATCCTAAGATCATGCTCATGACAACTAGAGTTTTGCGAGCATTTTTATACTCTGGCTCTTTAAATAATGCCACTCCATCTGATATCGCCTCAAGGCCAGTTAATGATGATCCACCATTGGCAAATGCTCTAAGTAATATAAAGATTGCAGCTGCAGTTAGTAATCCTTGCTCCTGACCAATTTCAACTGCCCCTGGTTGATTCACATCTAATACCGGAAGAGTTCCAGTGATCTCACGAAAGATGCCGATTGAAAAGACTACAAGCATTGAGCCAACAAATAAATATGTAGGAAGGGCAAATGCTTTACCTGCCTCTTTTACTCCGCGTAGATTTCCATAGGTTAGTAGCAAAATAATTGCTAGCGTCATTTGAATTTTGTAGGGTGATAGCTCTGGGAAGGTGGAGATAATTGCGGCCACTCCAGCAGCAGATTGAATTGCTAGAGTTACAATGTAATCAAGCATTAATGCCACAGCTGCTATTTGGGCAACGACTGGACCAAAGTTTTCTCTTGAAACAATATATGCCCCGCCTATTTTGGTATAAACAGTAATTACATTTCGATAGGACAAGGTAACAATTAGCAAAATAAATAAGACAATTGCGGTCATTGGCATCAACATGGCAAAGGCGGCAAGACCAAATGCTGGTACGAGGGCAATTAAAATCTGTTCCGAGCCATAAGCACTAGATGAGATGCAATCAGAGGATAAAATTCCTAGGGCATATCTCTTCTTTAACCGTTGATGGCTTAGTGTATGCCGATTTAATGGGTTGCCCAGCAACTTTCGCTTAATCTTGTAGGAGATGGGATCTTTTAGGTGTGCGTGCTCAGATAACACCTTTGGGGCTGGTGCGTTATCACTCCAGGACTTAGCCAATTTGTTAAACACACTCCTAGATAGAAGTTTTTGAGAGTATTAAGTATACGCCTGTTTTAAAGTGCGATTTTTCAAAGCCTAGGGGTGTAGGCGTATGCTTACTTTATGCAGTTAAAAACTCAGCTGTTTATTGATGGCAAGTGGCTAGATGGCACCTCTTCTATTGCCGTCACAGATCCAAGTGATAACTCAACTATTGCAAATGTGGCAGTGGCAAGTGATGAACATTGCGCAGCTGCAATTGATGCAGCAAGTAATGCCTTTAAATCCTGGGCAAAAACTGCGCCCAGAGTAAGGGCTGAAATTTTAAGAAAAGCTTTTGAAATTATGGTGTCAGAGGCAGATCGCTTAGCTGAGATTATTACCAAAGAAAATGGCAAGGTATTAAGTGATGCTAAGGGTGAAATACTTTATGCGGCAGAGTTTTTTAGATGGTTTTCAGAGGAGGCGGTAAGGATAAACGGTGAGTTTAGAACATCTCCTAATGGGGATAAGCGAATATTAGTTACCAAACAACCAATTGGCGTATCCCTTCTGATTACCCCATGGAATTTTCCAGCTGCGATGGCAACTAGAAAAATTGGCCCTGCCCTTGCCGCTGGTTGCACCGTAATCCTAAAGCCAGCAGGTGAGACCCCACTTACTGCCATGGCAATAGTTGAAATCCTAGAGCGAGCAGGAGTTCCAAAGGGAGTAGTTAATTTAATTTTGCCAGTGCCATCAGGACCTGGGATTGCAAAGATGTTAAAAGATCCACGGGTAGTCAACTTATCTTTTACCGGCTCTACCTATGTTGGCCAGATTTTATTAAAAGCAGCAGCAGATAATGTCATCAGATGCTCAATGGAGCTAGGTGGTAACGCACCGTTTTTAGTATTAGCAGATGCCAATGTTGATGAGGCGGTAGCGGGCGCGATACTAGCTAAGATGCGAAATGGCGGAGCGGCCTGCACAGCAGCAAATAGATTTTATGTATCTAGTGAGCTTGCAGATGAGTTCACAACCAAGCTATCAAAAGCAATGAGTGAGTTAAAAATGGCATCTGGCATTACAGCCGGAGCCCAACTAGGGGCAAGTGTTTCAGTTAAAGAGCGAGATAAGATCGCATCTTTGGTTGAAAATTCAATCTCAAATGGTGCGCTGATTAAAACTGGAGGTAAAACTCCAGCAGGAGATGGCGCCTTTTATCCAGCTACAGTATTAACTGTTAATAAAGATAACCCAATCTTAAAAGAGGAAATCTTTGGTCCAGTTGCACCAATTGTGATTACAAATAGTGATGAAGAAGCGATTACTCTGGCAAATAAAACAGAGTTTGGTTTAATCGCTTATGTTTACTCAAGCGATTTAAGGCGGGCAATTAGAACAGCAGAGGCGTTGGAATCTGGCATGGTGGCGATAAATAAAGGCGTGATCTCAGATCCTGCCGCCCCATTTGGTGGTGTTAAGCAATCAGGACTTGGTCGAGAAGGAGGCTTTGCTGGGATTGAGGAATTCTTAGAGACTAAGTATATTGGCGTTGAGATTTAGATTATTTCTTTTTTGATTTAAACCATTCGATAGTCTCCAGAAGAGAATCTTCAAAGTTTTTAACAGCTATTTCTGGGTAAAGTGAATTAATTAATTTTGGATCATTTTTTGAGTGAAGAATATCCCCGCTTCGAGTTTGTGAGTACTTCACCTTTAAGTCTGGAAAGCTTTTTTTCAAAATTGTAATTACTTGATTTAGTGAAATATTATTTCCGTAAGCAAGATTAACTGGCTCAGGGTGAAGGACTTTCTTGGAGATACAACTAGAGATGATCTTTACTACAGTTCCAACATAGGTGAAATCCCTTGTTTGTTCACCATCTCCAAATATTTCAATTTCCTCACCTTGTAAGCATTTATTAATCCATTTAGGTAGTACTGCAGCATATTCATGGTCAGGTCGTTGCCAGGGACCAAAGATATTGAAAAACCTAAAAACAGATACAGGTAGGTCATAACTTTTTGCATATGCCAGCGATAGTGCTTCCCCACTAAGTTTTGAGGCTGCGTAAGGCGTCATTGGCCTTAAAATCATTGCCTCATTTTTTGGCAAACTTTTGTTAGAACCGTAAACCGATGAAGATGAGCTAAAAATATAATGCGAGCCATTCTGTCTAGCAGCCTCTAATACATTGAGTGTTCCTGTCGAGTTAACATCGTGAGTGGCAATTGGATTTTTAATTGACCTAGGGACAGATCCTCGTGCACCTAAATGGACTACAACCTCACAATCTTTAATCGATTCCTTAATTTGATTTATATTTGTAATACTTTGATTGATGAATTCAGCTTCTTCTGGAATATTTTCTTTAAGCCCTGTTGAGAGATCATCAATAATTTTTACACCGTAGCCATTTTTTAATAGGTCAAGTGATAAATTTGTACCAACAAAACCGGCTCCGCCAGTTATCAAAACTTTCATGTGCATAAATCCATTTGTTAGATAGTCATGAGTATGTTATAACTATTTAGACTTAACTTTAAACCCTTTAGGGCACTTTGGATTTACTCCACTTACCTTCTTTGTTTTTTTGCCCTTAATGCAGGTAATAGTTTTCTTAGTAGGAGCTACCGTTCCTGCAATCATCACAGAAGCTGTTGCCGAAATAGGTGCAAGAGTTGATGTTCCAGGTTGGCTAGCGGTAACAGAACAATTACCACTTTTCATTAGATTCAGGGTCGAACCTGTGATTGAACAGCTATCAGGAGTGGAAGTTGTATAAATAAGTGCTCCACCGCTAGAGGCAGTCGCAGAAAGAGCAACTGTTTTACTTGAAAGATTTATCGATGTTGGTAATGAGAAAGTAATTGTCTGGGGATCTCTGGTTACCTCAAAGGAGACTTTATATAAATCAGAGGCCAGATATGTGGTGGTTGCCTCGCTTTGATACGTAAGGACACAAGTACCACCTCCAACAATTTGGACATAGAATCCAGCTGCAATACAAACAGTTGGTGTTGTTGCTTGGGGGAAAACCCAGGTACCAGTAGGGGAATAAACCCTAAAGATTTCAATAGTTTTAGGTAGATTTTTAGATGTTTGAATAGGAATTAAACCTAGAACTAATTCAGGCTTAATTCTTGCTGCAGTAATTGTTACATTCTGTACAACCTCTTTTAATACATAATCTTTTGTTTTTAGTGTTGCAATTTTGAAGGTGCAATTACCAGTTGCTATTAACTTTAACTCTTTACCATCAGTTGAACAGATGGTTGGAGTTGATGTAGTTACTACAAGCGGTAGGGAAGAAACCCTTGACTCAAAGTATTTACTTGGCGTATATGTCTCACCTACCTTCCAAATCGGCGGGTTACTGTTGTTATAAACAGATGGATTGCTATAGGCAATACCTAGAGTTGTGTTATGTGTTGGCCCCACAAATGTGTCATAAACTAAATTTAATTCACCATTATTTCTAATTAGGAGCGCACTCTCTGCGCCAACTATATCTCTTAGCTTACTTGGGGTAATTACACCCGTACTGTACTCATACCCAGCCGATGAGTTATTAGAAACCTCTGCAACACTGACTGTGTATGCCCCAGCATTTATATTTTGGGGGATGGTAATAGTTCCCTTAAAAGTTACCTTATTCAGAACTAAATTAACTGGTGAGTCAGTTCTGGTCAGGTTTGTAGCAAGCGTGCTGCCAAATGGTCCAGTAAGGCTGACTTGTGTGGTCGTATTTTTAATTCCAGCTGGGTGAGAAACAATTAGCTCAAATGCAACATTGGTGTTTGCGGAGATTAACTCAACCTCATTTGGTGTAATGGTAAAAGATTCAACCACAGGCTTCACATTCGCATAGCTTGCGGTAATTGGTATAAGCCCTGTGATTAGTAATGCTGCAATGAGCGCTGATTTAATCTTCATATCTCCCCTTATTTCTTTGATCACTAACCTTATCGGGATTGCATTAAATAACTGCTGTGTTTTGGCGGAGGATGAGGGATTTGAACCCTCGGTAGGTTGCCCTACACACGCTTTCCAAGCGTGCGCACTCGGCCGCTATGCGAATCCTCCAGTAAAGATGCCTACTTTTTTCTTATGGCTAAGAGTATCGGTGGTATTAACTATGATTTACCGTTAGATCCCCCGTGCGGCACTTTGGTGCCGAACTCCCCCAGGGCAGGAATGCAGCAAGGGTAGGTAATTTTAAGTGGGTGTGCGGGGGGTCCTTTTAATTTTTGCTAACCAAGTTATCGTAAGGCGAAGTTTTCTGTTAAGCACAGATTTGGAGGGGTGATGTCACTAGCGCTTTATCGTAAGTATCGCCCATCAATCTTTGCCGATGTGATTGGCCAAGAGCATGTAACCACACCACTATCTAACGCCTTGGAATCAGGAAAGATTCACCACGCATATTTATTTAGTGGGCCAAGAGGTTGTGGTAAAACATCGAGCGCCCGGATTATGGCTAGATCTCTAAATTGTGAGAAAGGTCCAACACCGGCTCCATGTGGGTCATGCCAATCTTGTAAAGATTTAGTAGCAAATGGACCAGGTTCACTAGATGTAATTGAGTTAGATGCTGCCACCCATGGTTTAGTTGATGATGCAAGGGACTTAAGAGATAAAGCTTTTTTTGCACCAGTGCAATCTCGCTACAAAATTTATATTATTGATGAGGCCCACCAATTAGGACCAGGGGCGGCGAACGCATTACTTAAAGTAGTAGAAGAGCCCCCAGCTCATGTGCTCTTTATCTTTGCTACCACTGAGCCAGATAAATTAATCTCTACAATTCGATCTAGAACCCACCACTATCCATTTAGATTAGTGCCACCTGCAATCTTAAGTGCGCACCTAGAAAAGATCTGTGAGCAAGAGGGAATTAAGGTAGCTAAAGGTGTTATTCCATTAGTTGTTAGATCATCCGGCGGATCGGTAAGAGATGCACTCTCTGTCTTAGGCCAATTACTAGCGGGTGCTGGCAGTGATGGTGTTACCTATGAGATCGCAGTGGCACTCCTTGGCTTTACCGATACCGCACTATTAGATGAGGCAATAGACGCACTCGCTGCCAGAGATTCTGCCTCCCTATTTAACACAGTAGATAGAGTGGTTGAGTCAGGAGCTGATCCAAAAAGATTTGCTCAAGATCTACTTGAGCGGCTTAGAGATCTAATAATTGTTGAGGCCTCAGATCAAAATAACTCTTCTATTTTAAATGAATTACCTCAAGATCAGTTAGACCGAATTAGAGCCCAAGCAAAATTAATAGGTGTTGCCACCTTAATTAGAGCAGCTGACATATTGGCGCAAGGATTAACCTCAATGCGGGGAGCAACTCCACCTAGATTAATTTTGGAGTTAATTTGTGGCCGAATTCTATTGCCAGCCGCCGATGATGCTGCCCTGCTAGCTAGGGTAGAAAAGTTAGAGCGCCTGCTTTCGATATCAACCCCAACACAGGCAGTGGCTGAAAAAAGTGAGGTAAAGCCAGCGATAGCGGCTGAATTAAAAGCTGAGCCAAAAGTTGAAAGTAAGCCAGCACCAGTAAAGCCGGCGCAGGTAAGAGCAGAAAGTAGTAAAGCGCAAGATGTAAAGCCAACAGAGGTAAGTGAAAAATCAATTAAGCCATCTGGCTCAATTGAGATCTCAGCTTTGCGAAGAATGTGGCCTGAGGTAATTGAGAGTGTTAAAAAGAGGCGCCGGCTAACCTGGTCTCTACTATCAACTAGTGCGCAGATACTCTCCCTAGATGATGAGGTAATTACTATTGGAATGGTAAATATAGGAGCTAAGGATTCATTTATCAGATCAGAGAGCGATGTGATTTTATCTGATGCCTTTGAGGAGGTGACTGGGGTGCGGAGAAGGATTACTGCAACTGTGGATGCCACCATCTCAACCACCACTATGGCAAGAGGTGATGAGGATCCAACCGATGCCAATATGTTATCTGGGGCTGAATTATTAGCTAGTAAATTGGGTGCAAAAGTAATAAAGGAGTCGAATTAAGGTTTAAGCCAATTAAACTTTAATTTAAAAAATAATTATGTATGAGGGAATAATCCAGGATCTAATTGATGAGTTAGGCCGGCTACCTGGAGTTGGACCAAAGAGTGCCCAGCGAATTGCTTTTCATATTATTCAATCAGATCGAGTAGATGTAACCCGATTATCTGAAATTTTAAAGACGGTAAAGGAGCGGGTTAAGTTTTGTACTACCTGTGGAAATATTTCAGAGGAAGAGCTTTGTAGAATCTGTAAGGATCCAAGAAGAGATAACAGCTCTATTTGTGTAGTGGAAGAGAGCAAAGATGTATTAGCGATCGAAAAGACCCGCGAGTTTAAGGGTAAGTACCATGTATTAGGAGGTGCGATCTCACCTATAGATGGCATTGGGCCTGAGAACTTAAGAATAAAAGAGTTAATGACCAGACTTGCTCAAACTCAAATCAATGAGGTGATCATTGCTACTGATCCAAATTTAGAGGGTGAGGCAACTGCTACTTATTTAACAAGATTGATTAAACCTCTTGGGGTAAAGGTGAGCAGACTTGCTTCAGGCCTTCCTGTTGGTGGCGATCTTGAGTACGCCGATGAGATCACCTTAGGTAGGGCATTTGAGGGTCGAAGAAGCTTTGATAATTAGATTATCTCAAATACTAAGATGATTTGCCGTCTTAATATTTGAGATAATTCTCTAAATCCTATTTCTTTGCTCCACAATTGACCCATGGGATTAATCGTTCAAAAGTTTGGCGGCTCCTCAGTTGCCGATGCTGAAGGGCTAAAGCGGGTGGCCAATCGAATTGTGGCTACCAAAAAGGCCGGACATCAGGTGGTGGTGGTGGTTAGTGCGATGGGTGATACCACCGATGAATTAATTGATTTAGCTAATCAAGTATCACCACTTCCTAATGGCCGTGAGTTAGATATGTTGCTAACTGCAGGTGAGCGAATCTCTATGGCCTTACTTGCTATGGCAATATCTAATTTAGGCCATGAGGCAAGATCTTTTACTGGTAGCCAAGCTGGAATTATTACTACCTCCACTCATGGCAAGGCCAGAGTTATTGATGTTACACCTGGTCGAATTCAAGAAGCACTTAAAGAAGGTTCAATTGCAATTGTTGCTGGCTTTCAAGGCGTATCCCAAGATACAAATGACATAACTACCCTAGGTAGAGGTGGCTCTGACACAACAGCGGTGGCATTAGCGGCTGCTCTTGAGGCGGATGTCTGTGAGATCTATACCGATGTTGATGGCATCTTCTCAGCTGATCCTAGAGTTGTGCCAGCTGCAAAGAAATTATCAACTGTTACATATGAAGAGATGTTAGAGCTGGCCGCAAGTGGTGCCAAGGTATTACATCTTCGCTGTGTTGAGTATGCACGTAAGTATGAATTACCAATTCATGTTAGATCATCTTTTTCCAACAAAGAAGGAACCTGGGTGGTTAAGGATCATCCAGAAGGGGGCGAAATGGAAGCAGCAATAATCGCAGGAATAGCACATGATAAAAGTGAGGCAAAGGTAACCATTGTTGGTGTGCCAGATCGAACTGGGGTGGCAGCTGCTATATTTCAAGCCATCGCAGATGCTGACATTAACATTGACATGATTGTGCAAAATGTTTCAGCTGCAGCAACTGGTTTAACTGATATCTCATTTACCTTGCCAAAAACTGAAGGCGCTAATGCAACATCGGTATTAAAGCGAATTCAAGGTGAGATTGGTTTTGCATCCATTCAATATGATGATCAAATCGGCAAATTATCCTTAATTGGCGCTGGTATGCGAAGTCATCCTGGAGTCACCGCTAACTTCTTTGCTTGTTTATCTGAGGCTGGAGTTAATATCGAAATGATTTCAACTAGTGAGATTAGAATCTCAATTGTATGCCGGGCTAGTGATTTAGATAAGGGTGTAAGAGCCGCGCACACCGCATTTGAATTAGATGCTGATCAAATTGAGGCAGTTGTCTATGGCGGCAGTGGCCGATGAGTAAAAAACCATCCCTTGCTGTAGTTGGTGCCACCGGCGCGGTAGGCACAGTAATGCTAGATATTTTATCTAAGCGAAAAGATGTATATGGTGAGATTAGATTAATAGCTTCCGCCAGAAGTGCTGGTAAAAAACTTATTTGTCGGGGGCAAGAGCTGACTGTTGTTGCATTATCACCTGAGGCGTTTGAGGGAATTGATATTGCTATGTTTGATGTGCCAGATGAGGTATCTCTTGAGTGGGCACCGGTTGCAGCTAGTAAGGGTTGTGTAGTAGTTGATAACTCCGGCGCCTTTCGAATGGATAAAGAGGTACCGCTAGTTGTTCCTGAGGTAAATCCAGAGCAGGTAAGAAATAGACCAAAAGGAATTATCTCTAATCCAAATTGCACAACACTCTCCATGATTGTGGCAATGGGGGCACTCCATAAAGAGTATGTATTAAAGGAGTTAGTAGTTGCCTCATATCAAGCTGCCTCTGGCGCTGGCCAAAGTGGTTTAGATATTTTGCGAAAACAAATTAATGAGGTGGCAAATACTTCCGTTGGTGATAATGCAGGAGATATTAGAGATGTAGTAAAAGATAATGGACCCTTTCCAGCACCCCTTGCCTTAAATGTTGTGCCTTGGGCTGGATCTTTAAAGGAGGAGGGTTACTCATCTGAGGAGCTAAAGGTAAGAAATGAATCTAGAAAGATATTGGGATTACCTAACTTAAAGGTATCTGCCACCTGCGTAAGAGTGCCGGTATTAACTACTCATTCATTGGCTGTCCATGCCATCTTTGAAAAAGAGGTCTCACGAAAGGCAGCTCAAGATGTGCTTAAAAACGCTGCTGGAGTTGAATTAGTAGATGATCCAGAAAATTATAAGTTTCCCACCCCAGCAGATGTGGTCGGCACCGACCCTACCTGGGTAGGAAGAGTGAGAAAATCCCTAGATGATCCAAAGGCGCTTGATTTATTTGTTTGCGGGGATAACTTAAGAAAGGGTGCTGCCCTTAACACTGCTCAAATAGCAGAGCTAGTTGCCCTTGAGTTTTAAATTATCTTCTTAAATTTGATTTAGTATTTTCGGCAATATGAATTACTGCAACTGCAAGCTCAAATACTAAACGTATTCCTAAGATAAGTAAGAAGGTAAGCACCACCCCACCTGCTGCCACCATTGGAAAGGCGGCATAATCTTGATTTAAGCCATAAGTACTTGAGGCATAAATTGGGATACCAATTGCCGCAAAGCCAATAATTGCGACAAAGTAGAAGGTGTATAGATAGGAGGCAACCTTTCTAGTTAGGTACTCACCTAATTTAAAATCCTTCATGTGTCCTAACACAGTTTTAATATCACCCTGCCAAGTAATCCAAGCCCATAAAGAGGCTAGTAAGGCAAGACCTAAAATAAGTAACTTTAAGGCAATTTGGATTACACCCAGTATAAATAACCAAACTAAGGTGGCAGCAAAGCCGGCTGGCGCCTCTGATTTAGCTAAATCATAATTATCCAGCAGTGAAATAATCATGGCATATGTGGCACCGATGTAACTGGCAGCAAAGATGGTGTAGAAAACAACCATATGGGTTTTATTTACTGGTGCTTTTAGAAAGTTAACTAAGCCAGTTAATAGATTGGCCACACTTCGCTTTTGAATAACTAATGATAAAACCAATGGAATCAGGGCAACGGCAGCAAAGGCCTCTATGTAAGGTGCCTCGCCAGTTTTAACAAATACATATTTAAGCAAGGTAGTAAATGCCACATCATTGGTGCGCCAGATATCAACAATCCAAACTAAAAAGAAAACTCTAGTAACCAGTGCAACCACAGTTAAAAACGCGCGCATCTCAAGATTTTGGGCAAAGAGTGCGAAAAATAAGGCTAAATAGCTAACTAATAGCCAGGTAAGACCGGTGGATGAGGTAATGGCGTTAAAGGAGAGAGCTAAATTTGTGTAATCATTTAAGGTATACCAATAAAAGGTATCTGGAATTACTAGTAATAATGCAATTAATAGATATACACGGTGTAATTTAAATGAGGTTAGATTCATTATTTAAGCCTACCTTAAAATATTTTTTAAGCAGTTAAGGTGATAAGTGAGACCTCAGGTGGGCAGGCAAATCTAATTGGCGCGTATGGGCTATACCCCATACCAGCTGAGACATTAAGCCATGGCTCATCATTTACCTTACTTAAACCAGATGCGCGCCAATTATCTAAATCACAATTGGTAGTAAGTGCTTTTGATCCACCAAACCAAGGCAGACGAACCTGGCCACCATGGGTGTGCCCTG
>Ga0315906_10008351_pt1 | contig 12420 bp, 7 predicted proteins | sample LakEriMetagenome_4_FD_203526 | JGI IMG/M metagenome (GOLD analysis project Ga0315906, IMG submission 203526) | Freshwater fungal communities from buoy surface, Lake Erie, Ohio, United States - Buoy 2 MA122 | ecosystem: Environmental > Aquatic > Freshwater > Lake > Lake biofilm | place: USA: Lake... | reverse complement strand
TGTGGGCGACGAACCGCCGCAGCTCGGCGCCGGTGGCGGCGTCCCAGAGCCGCGCGGTCTCGTCGGCGCTGGCCGTGACGACGCGGCCGCCGTCCGGGGTGAAGAGGGCCATGAACACGTCGGCGGCGTGGCCGCGGAGGACGATCGGCTCGGCCGCCGCGGCCGGCGGACCGACCAGCCCCGTCCACGCCGCGACGCCCGCGGCCCATGCGCGCCACCCCGTCCCGGCCTGGATGCCTGCCCCCGCCATGACGGCGAGTATAGTCGGGGTCGGACTGTCGTTTCGGCCAATGGCAGCGCGGCGTGCCGGCGGGTAGACCGGTCCGGGTGACGCCGACCATCCCCCGGCGACCGGGAGTACCGCCCGTGCAGCCACCGCCCCCCGCTCCCCCCATCCGTGTCCTGCTCGTCGACGACCATCCGGTGCTGCGCGTCGGGCTGGCGAGCGTGCTCACGACCGGGCACGGGTTCGTCATCGTGGCGGAGGCGGAGGATGGCGACGGCGCGCTCGAGTCCTACCGCCGCACGCGCCCGGACGTCGTGCTGCTCGACGTCAGCATGGAGCGGATGGACGGCATCGAGACCCTGCGTCGCCTGCTGGCGGAGTTCCCCGCGGCCCGGGTCATCATGCTCACTTCGTCGAAGGCGCCGGAGGACGCGGCGCTCGCGCTGGCCGGCGGCGCGCGGGGGTACCTCGTGAAGACGCTGCACCACACCGCGATCGCCGCCGGTATCCGCACCGTCCATGCCGGGGGCAGCATCGGATCGACCGTCGGCGAGGCGGCCGTGCCGGCCAGCGGTCCGCTCTCGCACCGCGAGGCGGAGGTTCTCGGACTGGTCCGCCAGGGATTCTCGAACGTCGAGATCGCCGCACTCCTCGGGATCTCGGAGCGGACCGTCCGCGCGCACGTCTCGGCGATCCTCGAGACGCTCGGTGCCGCCGACCGGGCCCAGGCGGTGGCGCTGGGATTCGAACGGGGCATCCTCCGGCCGTCGGTCCGCCCGGGCGGGTGACGCGGAGGCCGTTGCGCCCCGGCACGGGGGAGTGGATCGGAGGAAACGCCAATCGAGCCCGGGGGAGAGGAGGGGGAAGATGGCGAAATGCGATCCCCGACCGGCGGCGGGCATACTGGAAGCATGGAGCGTTCGTTCGCCGCAGGACTCGTCTGGTGCATGCTCTTCGGCGCCGCCGTCGACGCAGGAGAGGCGTTCGCCGACCTGCGGACATTGGCCGAGGTGGGCGCGCTGCCCCGCGCGGCGATCGAAGCCCGGCCCGTCGTGACCCTCCGCGGACAGGTGCTCGCCCTGCGATCCACGGGTGAAGGAACGGAGGCATGCCTCGAGGACCAAAGCGGCGGCATCCGCATCGCGGGGATCGATGCCGCATCCAGCGAAGAGGCCGGAGGGGCCGCCGTCACCCCCGCCGTCGGTGACACGATCGAGGTCCGTGGCCGGGTCGAGGGGCGGCGCTACGCACCCGTCGTGCGTGCCGAGCGGATCATCGTGACGGGCCGCCGTCCCCTTCCCCCGCCCAGGCGCTGCGAGCCAGGGGCGTTCTTCGCCGGAAACGAGGACTGCCGCCTGGTGGAGGTGGAAGGCATCGTCGAGCAGGCCTGGCCCGGAGATGCGGTGTGGTTTCTCGAGATCCAGACGGCGGGCAGGCTGTTCACGGCCGTGGTGCCCGAGGGGCTGGCGGCGTCGATCGCCGGAACGGAACGTGATCCGCGGAAGCTGGTCGATGAACCGGTGCGCGTGGCGGGGGTGGTGGAGACCGAGTGCAACCAGCGTGGCGAGATCGTCCGGCCCGTCGTCCGCGTCGATCGACCGGAGTGGTTTTTCCTCCGCGGGACCGCGGCGGGGCCGGTGTTCAAGAACGACGCCGTGCCGGCTCAGGCGATCGGCGCTTTTCGGGTGGAGGCCCGACCCGGCCACCGGGTGCGCACCTTCGGTCAGGTGATCCACGCCGTGCCGCGGAAGACGCTCTTCCTCCAGAACGGTCATGCCGGTGTCCGCGTCGGGATCGGCAAGGGGGCGATCGGCGTCGACGAGGTCTTCGAGCGCGGCGATCTGGTGGAGGTCGCCGGGTTCCTCGATCGCTCGGGCTGGGTGGCGAGCATCCGCAACGCCTCGGCGACGCGGCTCGAGGCGGGCTTGCCGCCGACGCCGCTGGTCGCCACGCCGGCCACGATCCTCGCCGCCAACCGGGCCCGGGCGGGGCAGGACTCCCTCGCCCTTCCGGGCGACTACGATGGCTGCCTCGTCGGCTTTTCAGGCGTCATGCTCCAGTCCCAGCCCACCGAGGCAGGGGGATTGTTGGTCGTCCGCTGCGACGGGACGATCGCCACCGCAGAGGCGGACGAAACGACCTTCCGCGACGTCGCCGGTACCGAACCGGGGAGTTTCGTGGCCCTGGTCGGGGTGGCCCTGATCGATCGGGAGCCCGCGTCGGGCAGCGGCGGCGCCGGGGCACCGCCGCGGCTCCGACTCATCCTCCGAGACGCCGACGATTTCCGCGTCGTCCGCAGGCCCCCCTGGTGGACGCCCGAGCGGCTCCTCGCGGTGCTCGGGATCACGGCCACGGTGCTCGCCGCGGCGCTCGTCTGGGGGGCGACGCTGCGGCGGCAACTCACGGCGCAGACCCGGCTCCTCGCCGCCGAGATGCGGTCGCGGCGCGATGCGGCGCTCGAGTTCGAGGCCACCCTGCGGGAGCGGAACCGCCTGGCGGCGAACCTCCACGACACGCTCCAGCAGACGATCGGCGGGATCGGGTTCCAACTCGACGCCTGCGAGGCGGCGGGGGGCAGCCATGGCGCCGAATCGAGCCGTCACTTCGCCGTGGCCCGGCGGATGGTGGGCCATGCCGCCACGGAACTGCAGGGCTCGGTGTGGGCGATGCGGAGCCTGCCGCTCGACGGGAAGCCTTTCGGGGAGGCGCTCTCGGCGCTCGTGGCCCGGGTGAGCGAGGGGCACGACGTGGCGCTCACGGTGCGCTGCGAGGGACCGTTCGGGGAGCTCCCGGAGTTCGTGTCGGGAAGCATCCTCCTCATCGTCCAGGAGGCCGTTCACAACGCCCTCAAGCATGGCAGCCCCGGGCGTGTCGACGTGACCGTGTCGGACGATCCAGTCGGGGGCACCCTCCGGGCCGTGGTGGCCGATGACGGGAGGGGGTTCAGCGTCGGCTTCCAGGCGGGACCGCACGAGGGGCACTTCGGCATCCAGGGCATGCGCGAGCGGACGGAGCGGCTGGGGGGCGGGCTCACGGTGCGCAGCCGTCCCGACGGGGGCACCACGGTGGAGGCGGTCGTCGCGCGCCGCGACTACGACGCCGACCTGGGATCCTCCGCCCCGTCCCGGTCCTGACCCGGTTCCCGCCCGCCATCGGCGGATCGGCCAATGGCGGATCGGCGGACCGTGGCGAACAATCGGGCGGTCGACGCCGTACGGCGTGTCGCGTCGATGTCGCGCGTCCCCCCCGCGGGTGGAAGCGGCCCCCGCGACGTCTCCGCCGGATCGTGCTTCCGGCGGGTGGCCTGCCGCGGGAATTGGATGGAAAGGAGTCCGGTTCGATCCATGGATGCACTGAACAGGCTGACGGCGCTCGTTCTCGCCGCCGAGGCCGCCCACGGACGGGCGCTGATCGGCTGGAAGCAGGCTCTCGTGTTGGCCACGCTCCTCGCCGTCGCGGCGTCGGCGCTCGTCTTCCTCGCCTCCTGATCCACGCCCCCGCCGCACCGGCGGGGGTGCGGCTCCCCGGTCCCGGGGAGTCGGGCGGATCGGCGTTTCGGCCAATGGAAAACGGTTCGTCGCGAGGGTAGACCAGTGGCTCGCCCGGGAACCCCTCCCGTGGTGCCGGGGACGGTCGGCAGGACGCCCGCCCCTGTGCCGCGGTCCCGGGTGGTGCCACGACGCCTGCGCGTCGTGGCAAGGGAAGGCGTCCCGGTTCGGATTTTCCTCCACGGCGTCCCGCGCGGCCGCCGCGGCGGAGTCCGGTCGGGAGGGTGGTGATGCGTGAGCAGGTTCACCACCCCACCCGTGGGGCGTTTTCCACGCGGCGGGTCATCGGTGGTCGGAGCGTCCCCGTCCGGGGTCGGGCCGGCGCCGATGACCCGCCCGTCGGAGCCCCCGACGCGCGTGCGGCGCGGCCGTCGCGGATCTACACTGCCGGCCGGTTCCCGGTCGCGGGCGGATGATCTTCGCCCGTGCGTCGGGTCGATCGATCCTCGCCGGACGATCGACCACCGGGGAGGGGGCGTCGGGATCGGGGTGGCATCACTCCCGTTCCGCTCCGGGTGACCGTGCAAAACAGGAGAACTCCGATGAAGCGTTCGATCCTCGTGGTGGCGGCGTTGTTCGGCGTGGCACTGGCGGCGGCCGTCGCCGACGCCCAGGTGAAGAAGGGGAGGAACCGGCCGGCGACGACCAAGCAACTGATGGCGGGTGTCGTCCAGCCGCACTGCGCGGCGATCGGTGCCGCGGTCCAGCAGGCCCCCGCCGACGACAAGGCCTGGGAGACGCTCGCCGCCAATGCCGCGGTGCTCAACGAACTCTCCTACACGCTCATGGAGGATGGCCGCTGCCCCGATGCCGACTGGGCCAACGCGGCGACGCAACTGCGCACCGCGAGCGACGCCGTCCTCGCCAAGGCGCTGGCCAAGGACCACGCCGGCGTGGCGGCCGAGTTCCCCAAGATCACCGAGTCGTGCGGCACCTGCCACAAGGCGCACAAGAAATGACCCGCGGCCGCCGCCGCGCCGTGGGGACCGAGACCGACCCGTCGTCGCCGCGCGACGGCGGGTCTTTTCACGGCATCGGGGCGGCGCGCTCCTCCGAGAAGCAGAACAGATGCCGCTCGCCGCGCACGAAGAGGGCGTCGCCGGCGGCGGCCGGGGTGGCGTCGACCCCCTCCCCGACCATGTTGGTGGCGAGGATCTCGAGCGCCGGCGCGTCGGCGATGACGACGACGGCGCCGCGGCGGTCGGTGAGGTAGACCCGCCCCGCGGCGGCGATCGGCGAGGCGTAGGTGGCGTTCACGCCCTCCACCCGGGCCGTCTCCCAGAGCGGCTTCCCGGTGGCGGCCTCGAGGCAGGTGAGGAGGCCCGACTTCTCCTTGTAGAAGTAGAGACGGCCCTGGGAGAGGAGCGGCGACGCGACGTCCGGGGTGTTGCGCGGGTGCGTCCAGCGCACCGCCTTCCCTCCTTCGAGGTCGCCGGTGCCGGAGAGGTCGAAGGCGGCCAGGAACGCGCCGCGGAATCCACTGCCGACCCAGGCGGTGCCGTCGGCGGCCACGGCCGAGGCACACGGCCGCTGCGTCTGCCCTGCGCAGCGCCACAGTTCCCGTCCCGTCCCGAGATCGTAGCCGCGGGCGGCGTTCTGGCCGTTCATGATCACCTGTTTCCGCCCCCCGCGATCGGCGGTCACCAGGGGCGTGCACCACCCGGTGGGCTCGTCGCGCGGCACCTCCCAGACCGTCTTCCCGGTGCGCGCGTCGAGGCAGAAGAGCGCCGAGGGCCCCTCGTGGTCCCAGGGGACGAGGATCACGTCGCCGTGGAGGGTGGGGGAGCTGCCCTCGCCGAAGCCGTTGCGGATCGTCATCTCCCCGAAGTCGCGGTCCCAGAGGGGCTCGCCGTCGATCGACAGGCAGAACAGCCCGCGCGAGCCGAAGTGGGCGTAGACGCGTTCGCCGTCGGTGCAGGGGGAGGCGGAGGCGAAGCCGTTGGTCTGGTGGGTGCCCTCGTGGGGCCGGGCGGTGACGACGGTGCGCGACCAGCGCTCCCGTCCGGTGGCCCGGTCGAGGCAGAGGACGCGGAAGTCGAAGGAGCCCTCCGCGCCGTTCCCGGCCGGCACCGCCGTGGTGACGAACACCCGCTCCCCGTGGACGACCGGCGACGACGAACCGCGGCCGGGGATCTCCGCCCTCCAGCGCTCGTTGCGCCCCGGGCCGAACTCCAGCGGCGGCCGGGCCGTCGGGGCGACGCCGTTGCCGGTCGGACCGCGCCAGTGGGACCAGTCGTCGGCCGCGGCCGGAAGCGCGGCCAGCAGCGAGACGAGGGCGAGGCAGGGAATGCCGGGGCGGCGTGGTGCGGCGGGTCGCATGCGGTCCTCTCCGTTCAGTTGCCCAGGGCCTTCTCGAGGCTGTCGAGTCGGGCGCGGAGCTCGGCCACCTGGGTCTCGAGCGATGCGATCGCCTCGCGCAGCGGCTCGAGCGGCGGCGCCGGCGCCGCGACGGCCGCGTCGGACGATCGCGGCGCGGGGAACGCGGGGGCCGGATGGGCGTCTTCGTCGGAGACGCCGCCGGCGGCGGCCACCGCGGCACCGACCTTCGCCCGCACCTTCTCGAGCTTCTCCTCCGGCAGCAGGCCGTGGGTGAGCACGCGGCCGCGGCCCGGGGGGGAGAGCCAGACCACGAGCCCGCGGGTGGCCAGGTCGTCGAGCCGGGTGCGCAGGAAGCCGAGGTCGGGGATCGGGTCCATGCGGCTGGCCCGGCCGCGGAGGTCCCCCTCGCTCTGCTCGCCGCGGAGGAGGAGTTCGGCGAGGATCGCGAGGTCCTCCTTCCCGACGTTGCCGAACCACTCGTAGGCGTGGTGCCGGTAGCGCGGCACCCGGCCGCTGCCGAAGATCTCGGTGACGACGCCCGCCGCCCGCAGCGTCTCGAGCGCGCGAGCGACCTGGTCCTCGTCCACGTTCATGAGCGGATCGCGGTTGGTCTTCTGGTTGGAGCCGGTGACGATGGCCGCGATCGTGAGCGGATAGGCGTCGGGGGTGGTCTTCGCCTTCTCGATGAGGACCCCCAGGACACGGCGCTCGACGGCGTCGAGCGGGCGGATCCGTGACGCGCTCCCGGTGGAGGGATCCATCGACGGAATGCTCCAGGCATGTCCCGGGGCCCCCGCGGCACGTGCCGCGGGGGATGGCTCGTTCACGAGCCGGTCACTTCGCGGCCGCCGGCTTCCCCGCGGGTGCCGCGTCGGACCCGGCCGGGGAGTGATGCGGGCAGCCGTCGGGGCTGAAGAGGGCGCTCGACTCCTCCCCCCGCGCGGCGACGTAGGCGACGAGATCGAGCACCTCGTCGCGCGAGAGCTTGTCGAGCAGACCCTTCGGCATGATCGACACCGGCGAGGCGACGCGCTCCTCGATGTCGGTCTTCTTGAGGCGGATCGGCTCGGCGCTGGCGACGGGATTCTCCACGAGCGCCAGCTCCTCGGCGGTGTCGGCGACGACGAGCCCGGTGATCCGTCGGCCGTCGTCGGTGACGACGGTCGTCGAGCGGTACTTCTCCTCGATGCGGAGCGAGGGATCGAGGACGTGCCGCGCGATCTCGAGGGGGGTCATCTTGGCGTCGAGCTTGGCCAGCTCCGGCCCGAACTCGTTGCCCGCGTCGCCGAGCTTGTGGCAGGAGACGCAGCTCGCCGTGCGGAACAGCTCGCGGCCGTGGACGAACGATCTCCCCTTCTCGAGCGACTGGAGGCTCCCCTCGAGGTCGGCGAGCGTCCACTCGGTCCGCGGGCGCCGGTCCTTGAGGAGATCGTCGCGGATCGCGAGCGGCTTGGCGGCGAGGTAGGCGGCCGGGTCGGCCAGGTAGCCCTCGAGGTCGTCGACCACGTACATCGCCCCGTACATCCGCCGCCAGTGGCCCGGATAGGTGCAGACGTAGGGATAGACGCCCGGCTCCGTCGGCACCTCGAAGGTGATCCGCTGCGAGGCCTGCGGCTGGAGGAGCGTGCTCGCCACGAGGACGTCGGCCGACTCGGGCACGAAGGCCCGCTTGGCGAAGGCCGGGTCCTGGGCCAGCCGCTCGGCCGTCTCGCCGAGGGCCTGCATCGTGCCCGGCTTGGCGACGACGAAGTTGTGCGGCATGACGTCGGCGTTCTGGAGGACGAACAGCACCGGCTTCCCGGCCTGGACGGCGATGGTCTCCTTGTCGTAGTTCATCCGCTCGTAGACGGTGCCGATGCGGACGACGCGCACGCCCAGGTCGGCCAGTTCCGCGCGCCTGGCCTTCCCCTCCGCCGCCGGGAGCAGGGTGGTGAGGTTCTCGGCGAACTGCCAGGCGGCCAGGCCCGCGTCGCTCGAGCGCTGCTCCACGCTCGCCTTCTTCATCGCCCCGAGGAGCGCGTCGAGGAGCGGAGCGGCCCGATCGGCCGGCCACTGGGCGACCGGGATCCGCTCGAGCGCCGCGATCGCGGCGTCGCGATCGAGCCCGTCGACGACGAACGGCGCGATCCGCTCGAAGACCTCCGTCTCGCGGCCGCGGACGCCGGCCAGCGCCGAGAACGCGGCCCGCCGCACCGCCGCCGTCAGCCTCGCCTCCTCGCTCGCCACGGCGATCTCGGCCGAGCGCTCCGGCGCGGGCTGGTTCTCGACGCGGAAGACCTGGTTCCGGGCGTCGTCGAGGATCGAGAGGGTGTAGCCCTGGAGCCGGCCGGCCAGTCCGTCGCCCCGGTTCCAGACGACGATCCGCTCGATCGCCCGCGGGCCGCCGAGATCGACCTCCCACCAGGGGTTCTCGATCCCCTCCTGGGTGTGTGTCTGGCCCCCCTTCGTGTATTCCGGATCCTTGTTGCCGTCGATCCCGCGCTTCGCCTCGCCGCCGGCGCCGACGTTGGTCTGGGTCGCCTTGCCGGCGCGGGCCACGTTCTCGTCGCCGGCGAAGACCTCCACCTCGGCCAGCGTCAGCGTGCGCTGCTTGCCGGGCAGCTCCACGCGCACGAACCGGCCCACCGTGCCCGGCTTCGTCGCCGCGACGCCGGGGAGGCCGTCGAGCAGGGGGACGATCCGGTCGTAGAGGCTCGAACGGACGCCCGGATCGCTCACCAGCGGCAGCGCCTCGACGAAGTCGACGAGCCGGCGCGGGTCGGCCTTGGCCAGGTCCCACACCCGCGTCGTCGGATCCCCGCCCCCCGCCGCGTCGATCGCCGCGAGGGCCACGTAGCCGATGCGGCGGAGCTGGGGCCGGCGGGCGGAGGTGGCCATCCGCTCCATGTCGCCGCGCAGCTCGGCGAGCTCCGCGGCCGGCCGGGAGAGGAGCACGCGGATGAGATCGAACACCGTGGCCGGATCGACCGCGCCGTCACGGGCGTCGAGTTGGCCGAGCGCGTCCATCGCCACGCGCACGACGCTCGTGTTCGCGTCGGCGGCGAGCCCCTCGACCGCCTCCTGTCGGAGCCGCTCGTCGAGACCGGGGCGGAGGAGCATCTCCCGGAAGACCTCGGGCGAACGGGCCTCGGCGGCGAGTTCATCGTTGCTCATCGATCCGAAGAGGTAACGGCGGCCCGCGTCGGTGCGGAAGACGATCTTCCGCTTGGCATCGCGGGCCCGGCGGAACTCCGGCTCGAGCACCCGCGCCGCCTCCTTCTTGACGTAGTCCATGTGCCGGTCGGAGGAGAATCCCGCCGCCACCGCCAGCGCCTCGATCGCCGCCGGATCGCGGAGATACGTGGCCGTGCGCACCGCCTCGAGGCGGACGCGCGGACTCTCGTCGCCGGCTCCGCGCACCACCTGCGCGAGGGCGTCGGGGGCCCGGTCGGCGACCGCCGCCAGGACGCGCATCGCCGCGGCGCGGCTGCGGGGGTCGGGGCTCGTGAGGACCTGCTCGATGAGGGGCAGATCGACCTGGTCGAAGTGCCGCAGCGTCCACAGCCCCTCGAGGCGGTCGTGCTCGAAGGCCGGCGACTTCGGGTCGAGCCTGGCGATCCAGGCCTTCACCGCCGGGACCACCTCCCCCTCGGGGCGGCCGGCCAATTCGAGCTTGGCTCGGTAGCGGACGCGGTCGATGGGGTCGGCGAGGAGCTTGACGAGATCGGAGACGGGGCGGCCGGCGATCGGCACCGGCTTGGCGGTCGGCCTGCCCTCCATCACCACCCGGTAGACGCGGCCGTGGATCCGGTCGCGGCTCGGGTCGCGGAGGTTGTGCTGCATGTGGCCGATGATCGGGTTCTGCCAGTCGGTGAAGTAGATCGCGCCGTCGGGGCCGACCTCGAGATCGGCAGGACGGAAGTTCGGATCGCTCGAGGAGACGATCGGCTCGGCCTCGGTCGCCTCCGGATAGCTGCCGTCCCCCGGCTTGAGGGTGTAGCGCAGGATCCCCTGGAAGCCGATGACGTTGCCGACGAGGAGATTCCCCTGGAATTCCGCCGGGAAGTGCGCGCTCGAGAGGAACTCGATCCCCGGGCAGGGACGCGTGCGCTGCCCGTAGACGCTCGGCGCGCCGCCATGCTTGTCCATCCCGTCCAGCCGCGTGGAGAAGACCGAGCCCCAGTAGGGGACGGAGCCGGTGCCGTCGACGACGATGTCGTCCCCCCAGGCGTCGAAGGCGTGGCCGTGGGGATTGGCGAAGCCGTAGGAGGTGTAGAGGCCGACCTTGCCGGTGCGCGGCTCGTACTTGAAGACCGCGCCGTTGGCCACGCGCACCGGGGCGCCCCAGGGCGTCTCCGGCTGCGAGTGATGGAAGGTGCCCTCCTGGAAGTAGACGGTGCCCGACGGATCGAACGTGAAGCTGTTGGCGGTGTGGTGGGTGTCGGCGGTGTCGAGGCCGCCGATGATCCGCGTCTTGACGTCGTAGTCGTCGTCGCCGTCGGTGTCCTCGAGGTAGAGGATGTCGGGGCCCTGGGCGACGATCACCCCCTTGCCCCAGAACTCGAAGCCGGTCGGGTTGTGGAGGTCGCCGGCGAAGGTCTTCACCTTGTCGGTGCGACCGTCGCCGTCGGCGTCCTCGAGGATGAGGAGCTTGTCGTCCATCGCCTCGTCCGGGCGCCAGTGCGGGTAGGTGGGCCAGGCGGCGACCCACAGGCGTCCCTTGGTGTCGAAGGCCATCTGCACCGGATTGATGAGCTCCGGGAACATCGACTCGTCGGCGACGAGTTCGACCTTCATCCCCGAGTGAACGGTCATCTTCGAGATCGCCTCGGCCCCGGAGAGGAACTCGTGCTTGCCGCCGGGGAGCGGGCCGGGCTTGTTGGTGATCACCGGGATCAGCTCCGGCAACCCCGATTCCTCCACCGGCGGCAGGGCCGCGGAGGGATCGCCGAGGAGCTTCGCCGTGGCCCAGATCCGCCTGTCGCGGTTGGTGGTCTTCACGTCGATGTAGTCGAGCTCGCGCTGGCCGACCTCGTAGTTGGTCTGGTCGTCGACGAACTTGAGCCACGCCCGGCCCCCGTAGGTGGAGTAGCCGTCGGTGACGCGGTAGCGGTTGAACCAGAAGAAGTTCTTGTCGACGACCGCCCGGCGCAGGCGCTCGACGGCCTTCTCGTCACGCTTGGGCGGCGCCCCGAAGAGCGACTCGTCGATGATCCGGGAGATCTCCCGGTCGCCGCGGGCGTTGGGGTGGATGCCGTCGGTGGTGAGCGGCTCGTCGATCCGTGCCTCGGCCTCGCGCGACGGCGTGAAGAGGTCGACGAAGGTCACCCCGGCCGCCCGGCAGACCTCCTCCATCGCCTTGGAATACAGCGCGATGTTGGCGTTGTGGGCCTTGCCGTCGGGCCAGTGGGCCCGGCCGAGGTCCTCGTGGGCGATCGGCGAGAACATCACCAACCGCGGCGCCGACACGCCGTTGTACTTCTGGCCGAGCGTGTGCGCCAGGAACTTCTCCACCTCCGCCTTGAACGCCGGCAGCCCCTCCGGCCCGGCGTGGGCCTCGTTGGACCCGAAGAAGGCGAAGATCACGTCGGCGCGGGTGTTCGCCAGCTCGAAGCGGTTCTCGCGGACGAAGTCCTTCGTCTTGAGCGCCCCCGGATTGGGGATCGGGGCGGCGCCGGCGAGCCACTGGTCGGGGGTGCCGAAATCGGCCGAGCGGAGGCGCTTGGCCGGATCGATCTCGTCCCCGTCGTAGGCCAGATTGCGGATGACGAGGCGGTGGTCGGGGAAGCGGGCGTGGAGGAGGGTCTCGAGCCAACCCGAGTGCTGCATGGCGTCGGCGACGCCGCCGCCGATGATGCAGACGTGGTCCCCCTCGCGGAGCTCGAGCCGGCCGGCGGCCCGGGCGGGGGCGGGGGCGACCGCCAGGCAGGCGAGGGCCAGGCACGCGAGCTTCGTGAGGGCGACGGCCGGGAACGGGCGGAAAGTCGGGAGGGAGCGCATCGAGGTTCCTTCGGCGAAGGGCGGGCGCGTGGGAGGGAGCGCCGGGAGCCTCCCCGGCGCGGCGAACCTCCCCGCACCCGAACGGGCCAGTATAGCGGGCGGCGCGGCGGCGCGCTTCGGCGCGGAGGGAACCGTCGGTGCCGGACGCTCGGCGCACGGTTTTTCCGATCGCCGCTCCGCGTCAGCCGACGAACAGGCCGAACCTGTTCGTCTTCTTCACGCCCGACGGGACGAACGAGTCGAGCGTCGTCCATCCGGCGAAGGCGAGCATCTTCACGAGTGGATCGGCGCCGGCGGCGCTCGCCACGATCACCGTGCCGGCCCGGGCCGCCACGCGCACCCCGGTGG
>Ga0315906_10008350_pt1 | contig 12421 bp, 10 predicted proteins | sample LakEriMetagenome_4_FD_203526 | JGI IMG/M metagenome (GOLD analysis project Ga0315906, IMG submission 203526) | Freshwater fungal communities from buoy surface, Lake Erie, Ohio, United States - Buoy 2 MA122 | ecosystem: Environmental > Aquatic > Freshwater > Lake > Lake biofilm | place: USA... | reverse complement strand
CCAACGATCCACGCAAGCATTTGTCTGACCTGATCCGCTCCGCGCAAAAGCCCTTCGCTCTCACCGTCCTGAGGAACCGCGACAGCACCAGCCTCGCCCTTGAAGAACGGCATTACGAGCGCACCGACCTCACCCCGGAGGTCCGCGATCCCGGCCTCGCCTGGCCGCCGGGGGTCTATTCCCTCTCCCACGTCGCCCTGCCCTTCTCCCCCGACGATCCTGTCTACGGAAACGGCCTCTCCCCCGAGCACGAGGGTGCGAAATTCCAGATCGGCAACTTCGTCCTGCGTGGAGAGAAAAGCGTCATCCAGATCTCGCCCGTCGACCAATTGCGCCTGCGCTGGAATCCCTTCTACCCGTGGCTCGAGGAGCGCGTGGCGCGGTTTGTGGGTGAGAAGGCACCCCGCCCAGAGAGCTCTAGAGGCCGGTAACCTCGAAGGACGATGCCCCTCAATGCGCCTCGAGCCAGTTCTCACCGGTCCCGGACTCGACGACGACGGGCACGGCGAGGGGCAGGGCGGTCTTCATCGCTTCCCCGATCTTCGGGACGAGTTCGTCTTTCTCCCCGCGGTGGAGGTCGAAGACGAGTTCGTCGTGCACCTGCAACAGCATGCGCGTGCGGTAGCCGCCCTCGTCGAGCAGGCGCGCGACGCGGACCATCGCGATCTTGATCATGTCGGCGGCGGTACCCTGGATGGGCGTGTTGATCGCGGTTCGCTCGGCGGCGGAGCGGATCATGCCGTTCTTGGAATTGATGTCGCGGAGGGTGCGGCGGCGGCCGGTGAGGGTCTCAACGTAGCCGTCGCGCCGGGCCTGCTCGATCGTCTCGTCCTGGAAGCGCTTCACCCCGGGATACTGGCGGAAGTATTCGTCGATCACCTCCTGGGCGCCGCCGCGGGAGAGTTCGCCATTGAGCCGCTGGGAGAGGCCGAAGGCGGAGATGCCGTAGATGATGCCGAAGTTCACCATCTTCGCGGTGCGGCGCATGTCGGAGGTGACGCCATCGAGCGGCACGCCGAAGACGCGGGCGGCGGTGGCCTGGTGGATGTCGGCCCCCGATTGGAAGGCCTCGATCATCGCGGGATCGGCGCAGAGCGAGGCCATGACGCGCAACTCGATCTGGGAGTAGTCGGCGGAGAGGATGAGATAGTCGGCGTCGCGCGGGACGAAGGCGCGGCGGATCTCGCGGCCCTGTTCGGAGCGGATCGGGATGTTCTGCAGATTCGGATGGTTCGAGGCGAGGCGTCCGGTCGCGGTGAGGAGCTGGTGGAAGGTCGTATGAATGCGCCCGGTGCCGGGAAAGATCGACTCGGGCAGGGCGTCGACGTAGGTGCTCTTGAGCTTCGCGGCCTCGCGGTAGGCGAGGAGGTCGCGCACGATCTTGTGTTCGGTGGCGAGAGCGGAGAGGGTCTGCTCGTCGGTCTTATACTGTCCGGTCTTGGTCTTCTTGGCCTTGTCGTCGAGGTGGAGTCGCTCGAAGAGGATCTCGCCGACCTGCTTGGGCGAATTGAGATTGAAGGGCGTGCCGGCCGCCTCGTAGACGACTTTCTCGTATTCGGCGATGCGGGCGGCGAGGAGTTCGCCGGTCTCGGCGAGGGCGGCGGGATCGACGCGGATGCCTTCCTTCTCCATCGCGACGAGGACGGGGACGAGGGGACACTCGATCTCGAGGAGGACGCGCTCCTGCCCGGAATCGCGCACCTGTTGGCGCAGGATCGCGGCGAGCTGCCAGGTGACGTCGGCGTCTTCGCTGGCGTAGCGGGCGATGTCGTCGAAGGAAGGTCCGCCCTCGGGCGCGGGGGTGGCCCCGCTCATTTCGGCCTCGCCGAAGAGATTGAGCTGGCCGGTCTTCTCCACGATCTTGGCGCCGAAGACGGAGTCGTAGCTGATGGGGGTGTAGCCGAGGAGGGACTCGGCGAGGTAGTCCATCTTGTGCCGCTGCTCGGGCTCGACGAGGCTGTGGGCGAGCATCGTGTCGAAGAGGGGCGGGCTCACGGGAATTCCCTGCCAAAGCAACACGCCGGTGTCGAACTTGAGGTTGTGCCCGGTCTTCTCGATGCGCGGATCGGCGAAGAGGCCGCGGAATTCCGCGAGCACGGCCTTGCCGGCTTCGCCCGGGGGCACCTCGACGTAGGTGCCGTGATGGGCCTCCCAGGAAAAGGCGAGCCCGATGACGGAGGTGGTCTTTTCGTCGAGCGAGGTGGTCTCGAGGTCGAAGCACCAGGCATCCCTCGATCCCAGTTCGGCGATGAGGGCAGCGCGTCCCGCGGCATCTTGGGCGCGGATGGAGCGGTAGTCTTTCGTGAGGTCGGCGATGGTCTTGAGCTCGGCGACTTTTGCTCCGCTCTCGCTCTCGCTGGTGGTGTGGCCGCGGCCGGACTGGAAACCTTCACCGAAGAGCCGCTTGCCAAGGGCGTTGAACTCGAACTCGACGAAGAGGGACTTCAGCGCCTCGTCGTGGCGGGGGCTGATGCGGATCTGGTCGAAGGTGGTGGTGACGGGGGCGTCGGTCAGGATGGTGACGAGCTTCTTCGATAGGAGGGCCTGGTCGCGGTGGGTTTCGAAGGCCTCCTTCTGCTTGCCCTTGAGCCGGTCTGTGTGGGCGAGGATCTCCTCGAGCGAGCCGAACTCAGCGATCAATTTCTTCGCGGTCTTTTCGCCAATCCCGGGGACGCCGGGGATGTTGTCGGAGGCATCGCCCCAGAGCCCGAGCACGTCGATGGTCTGGAGGGGATCCTTCACCTCCCAGAGTTCGCGGATTTTCGCCGGGTCGAGTATCTCAGCGGTGTTGCCCTGACGCCCGGGTTTGTAAATGAGGGTCTTGTCGGTGACGAGCTGGGCGAAATCCTTGTCGGGCGTGACCATATAGGTGACGAAGTCGCCCATGGCCTCGGCCTTTTTCGCGAGGGTGCCGATGACGTCGTCGGCCTCCCAGCCGGGGCACTCGATCACGGGGATGTCGAAGGCCTCGATGATCCGCTTCACGTGGGGAAGCTGCAGGGAGAGGTCCTCGGGCATCTCCTCGCGGGTGCCCTTGTAAGCCGGGTAATCCAAGTGTCGCTGGGTCGGCTCCGGCGTGTCGAAGACGACGGCGAGGTGGGTGGGACTCTGCTTCTCGAGGAGGTCGAGCAGGGTCGAGGTGAAGCCAAAGAGGGCCGAGGTGTTGAAACGCTTCGAGGTGTAGATGGGTGAACGGATCAGGGCGAAGTGGGCTCGGTAAACGAGGGCCATGCCGTCGAGAAGAAAGAGTCGCTTGGGGGCATCGGCCATCCCGCAAGGGAACGGCGGGGAACCGGGGAAGTCAAGGGGAGCGGAGTGGGTCCGTGGTCGGTGACCGGTGATCTGTAATCAGAGGTCGGAAGACGGAGGTCGGAGGTATTTCACCACAAGGCCGGGGGCTCGGCTCCGGTGGTGGTGCTTTTCTTGAGGGGCTTGGCTCCGACTTCCTTTCTCCATTCGTTCAACAATCCGGAGAACTCCTCGACGAGACCGCTCTCGAGTTGCTCGAGGTTGTTGTGCTGCTGGGGATCGGTGGGCAGGTCGTAGAGCTCGTAGGCGCCGTCCTCGAGGTCCTGGATGAGGATGTGGTTGCCCTTGCGCACGGCGCTGGCGGGGAAGCCGCCCTGGTTCGAATAATGCGGGTAGTGGAAGTAGATGGGACCGCGGTCGAACTTGGCGAAGGGATTGCGGAGGAGCGGGACGATGCTGACGCCATCGACGTGCTGGTCGGGCTTCGCGGGGAGTCCGGCCATCTCGAGGAGGGTGGGATAGAAATCGGTGCTGAGGGCGGGCGCGCTGCAGACGGTGCCCGGCGCGGCGACACCGGGCCAGCGCACGACGAGGGGGACGCGGACCCCGCCTTCATAGATCCAGCCCTTGCCGGCGCGGTAGGGCAGGTTCGAAGTGGGCTCGCCCTCGGAGGTGGAGACGCCGCCGTTGTCGGAGGTGAAGACGATGGCGGTGCTCTCGCGCAGGTTGAGGTCGTCGAGTTTGGCGAGGACCCGGCCGACGGCGGTGTCGAGGCTCTCGACCATGGCGGCGTAAACGGCATGATCCTGGCGGATGCGGACCTTGCGGGGCTCCTTCGTGTCGGGCCAGACCTGGCGCTCGCGACCGGGGTCGAAACGGCCTTCTTCGGTGTTCAGCCCCAGGGTGGCGGCCTTCTTCTCGTACTTCTCGACGAGCTCCTGCGGCGCCTGCAGGGGCGTGTGGACGGCGTAGAAGGAGAGGTTCAGGAAAAAGGGCTGGTTCGTCTTGGCGGATTCCTCGATGAAGGTGACGGATTCCTCGGCGAGGCGGGTGGTGAGGTATTCGCCCTCGGGTCCGGAAGGCAGGTTCGTGACGTTCTTGTAGGGGGCGAAGTGGCTGTGCGGCAGTCCGTTTTCACCGCCGCCACGATTGAGGTCGAAGCCCTGGTCGGTGGGCAGGGCCCCGGTGCCGCCGAGGTGCCACTTGCCGATGTGGCCGGTGCGGTAACCGGCCTCCTTGAAGGCTTCGGCGAGGGTGACCTCGGAAAGGGCGAGCTCGGTCTCGAAATCGGCGGGATCGAACTTTCCGGCGCGTTGTCCGGTGAAGTAATTGGTCGCGCCGAGCCGGGCGGGATGTTTTCCCGTGAGGATGCTGGCGCGGGTGGGCGAGCAGACGGGCGACGCGGCGTAGAAGTCGGTGAAAACCATCCCGCTCTTGGCGAGGGAGTCGAGATGGGGCGTCTCGTAGAAGGTCTCGGGATGGGCGAAACGGACGTCGCGGCAACCGAGGTCGTCGGCGAGGATGAAGACGACGTTGAGCTTGTCCTGTCCTGCGGCGGAGCCGGCCATGCCAAGGAACGCGGGGAAGGACAGTGCGAAAGCGACGGGGACGGCAAGGGACCGGATGTTCATGCGGGCGGGAAAGCTTACTCGTTGCGGCGCTCCGCGGCAACCGCGGTCCGTTGTCTCCGCGCATCCGCCACCCGACCGATGATCCGGTCAGTGGGTCTCGATCTTTTGCGGTCGGGGCGGAAGCTGCGGCCCCGCGCCGGAAGCGGGAAGGACGACGGGGTCGGGCACGGCGGGCAACGCGGGCACGGAAGCTGCCGACGAAGCGGAGGAAGGCGCGGGTTCTACCCCGCTCTCGAGTTTGCGGAGGCGCAGGTGCAGGGAATCGTTCTCCTGCGTGAGGCGCTCGATCTGGTCCTGGAGGCGGATGATGTGCTTTTCATCGCCGGTGAAGAGGTCGCCGGAGGCGACACGCTTCCAATGGATCCCGTAGATCCAGCCGGCGAGGCCGAACCCCGCGAGGAGAAGCAGGACGAGGGACTGGACCGGTGTGAGCGCCTTCACGAGCGATGCGTTGACGCGGGCTTATTTTGCCTTCTTCGAGCCGAAGATGCCGCGGAGGTTGAGGCCCTTCTTTTCTCCCGGGGGAGCGGCGGTGTCGGCCGAGGTTTGCGATGCATTGCGGTCCGGGGAGGATGGAGCGGAACCGGGCGCGCGGGGATCCTCCTCGGTGATGACGAGGCGAAGGTCGGCCGGCACGTTCGCCACGTAATCCCACGAACGGAGCGGCAATTCATCCCCGCGGGGATCGTAGGCCTGCACCTTGCGGCGGATGAGGGTGCCCTTCGCGTCGTAGATCTGCTCCTCGGAAAAGCGGCCGAGGGTGTCGTAGATCTGAAGGCCGCGGTACTTGAACTGGTCGCGCCCGTCGTAGATGAGGACTTCGCCAGGACGGCCGGAATCATCGAGCATGATCATGCGGCGCTGCAGCTTGACGCCGTTCTTGCTCTTGGTGACCTGCTCCAAGGTGTTCGTGAGAAGATCCTGTTTCGATTCGGTGAAGGAACCGTCGGAATGGTGGATGGCGCGGCCCCAGATGTCGATGGGTTTGCCCTGGGTCTGGCGGAGCTTGACCTTGTGCTGGCTGAGGGCCTCGCGGGTGCTCTGGGGAAGGATCATGTCGCCACCGCTGATCCCGCCGCCTGGGACACCGAGCTCGGTCCCGGCGGCTGCACCCGCCTGTCGTTGCGCGGATTGGACGGCCTGGGGGCTCACGCCGGTCTGCCCGTTCACCTTCTTGGTGTGGAACTGCGCGAGGACCGCCTGCGACATCGCCAGCGCGACGCCGCTCCCGATGATGAACGATTGAACCGCGGGCTTGAACATGACGGTATCCAAGCTACGGCCCGGGCGGACGCTCCGCAAGCCTTTCCCGAGAAATCCAATGGCGCGCTTCCCCCGGCCCACCCGGTCAGCGATGCTTTTTGATGAAGGACTTGAGCTTGGGCGCGTTCTGGTAACCGGTGAGGCGTCCCACCTCGCGCCCGTCCTTGACCGCGACGACGGTGGGGAGCGAGGTGACGCGGTAACGGTCGGCGAGGTCGGATTGGCGGTCGACGTTCACGGTCTGGAAGCTGACTCCGCCCTCTTCCGCGGCGACGGAGGCGAAAACGGGCTTCATTTTCTGGCAGGCCCCGCACCAGTCGGCCTCGAACTTGAGGATCTTAAGATCGGAGGCGCCGGCCTGCAGCGGAGCCGACAAGAGTGCGCCAAAAACAAGAAGCGAGGGGAGAAAACGGGGGGGCAGGCGTGAGGTCATGGTATTTTTGAAGGTTACGCGGATTCAAAGGATTGGACGCGCCTTCTCCGCGGACCTTGCAAAATTTCCCGGCAGGCTCAGGCAATCAGAGCATGCCGGTCGAGCCAGGCTTGGACGAACTCCTCGGTTTCCTCGGAGACGTCGGTGTTGAAGCGGCATTCGAGCTCGCCGATCTCCCATTCGGAGGAGGGGCCGCGCCTCGTGACCGAGAGGGTGGCGCGCTCGGGACAGAGCACTCGGTAGATGTAGAGATGGCCCTCGCGGACGCGACCGGCGTAGCTGGCGACGCAGTTTCCCTGCATCTCGCCTTCATCGACGAGATCGGAAGCGCTCGTGACCGGCTCGATCCGGCCCGGGATCCCCGGTATCGGCGGAACCGGAAAACAGGCGGGGCCGCACGCGTTCGCCTCGATGAGCTGGCGGACACGGCGGCGGTAGTGTTCGGAGACTTCCTCGTGCACGGCGCGGAGGCGGGCGAGGTTCTGGAGGGTCTGGCAGTGGGGACCGGTGCGCAGTTCTTCCTGCATCCGCAGCGTGCTGGTGATGAGGTGCACGACGCGGCCCCGGTAGATCTCGGACCGGTCTTCGGCGACTTCCTCGAGCAAGCGCGGAGTCGCCGCGCCCGAGGCCCTCGCATCGAGCAGGATCTCGACGACGCCGGTGTTGATCGAGCTGAGGTGATTGAGGCGCGGCTTCGGTTCCCGCAAGGCCTCGCCGATGACGAGCTTGATGGCGGGCCAGTTGTCGCCGTTGACACAACGTGGATCGATCTTGCGAAAGAGATTCACCGCCGCGGGCGAGGCGGGCAGGCCGAGGATCTCGAGGAGGTCGCGCTGGCGCATTCCGCTGCAGCGGAGCGAGGCAATGAGCCCGCGATCGCCGTTGAGCTTCTGTGCGAGGGCGAAGGCGAGGGCTGGATTCGATTCGGCCAGTTCCGCCGCATCGGGATCGTGATGCAACATCACGAGGAGCTGCCACTGGTGGGTTCGGAACGGCTCGAGGATGCGGGCGGTGCGTTTCGCGAGGGAGAAGCGGAATTGGTCGAAAGCGCGCTTGCGCTGTCGGGCCGGGGAGAGGGGTCGGTCGCATGGGGCCGAGATCGCGTCGTCAAAAAACTCGAAGAGCATCTGTCCGCCCGACTTCTTCGCGGCGGCCGCGTCCCGCCCCGGCGAGGCGGCGGGACGACGATAGGGAAAGACGAGACGGAACTCCGGAGTGAAGCTTTCCCATTCTCCCGATCGGCCCCGGCGCATCACCGAGCGCGGAACGGGCGACCCGGTGATGCGCATTTCCACCAAGCCGCGGGCAAGGCAAAGGGAGCCGTTCCGGAACGAGATTCCGGTCTGGGGTTCGGGCAGTGAGGAGGGCATCGGAACCTTCAAAAAAGTCCACCTCCCGAAGGGTTGCAACGGGTGCCTTCGGCTTACGGCGTTTTTCGATTCTCCCGCTTTCGCACTATTGATTTTTCCGATTGGATTTTCCCATCGGGATCCTTCCTCCTCACCGCCATTGTCCATTGTCACCCCGTCGAATCCGCGCGATACTCCCCGACTCTCCCCGATGTCCTCCACTTCTCCACGCACCGAGTTCTCCGTCGGGCTGTTCGTGCTCCTGGGCGCGGTCCTTGTCGGCGGGGTGGTGATGAAGTTCAGCGGAGCCTCGATCACGGGGCGCGGTGGTTATCCGATCATCGTCGAGGTCAACGACGCCACCGGGATCCGCGAAGGCGTGCCGGTTCGATTCGGGGGGATCGACATCGGGCGCGTCTCGGGGATGCCGGGACTGAACGAGGACCAGGTCCTGCTCTCGATTCCGCTGGAGATCTTTCCCGAACACCGCATTCCCGAGGGTTCCACCGCGAAGGTCGGGACGAGCGGCCTCATGGGCGACAGCTTCGTGCGCATCCTCCCGCCCGACCGCCCCACCGGGGCCTTTCTTCCCGAAGGCCATCGTCTCATCGCGGAACCGTCCGGCAACCTCGCCGATCTCGCGGGTGAGGCGGGCGAAGCCTTCGACGGAATGAGCGACGCGTCGGTGGAGATCCGCGCCGCGGCGCAGCGCGTCGAGCGGCTCGCGGCGAAACTCGAGGGCGAACTGCTCAGCGATCAAAACCTCGGGAATCTCGGGGTCATCCTCGCCGAACTGAAGACCACCTCGGTGAACCTGCGCTCCGTTTCCGGCGAACTCGCCCCCGCCCTCGCCGAGGCCCGCGCCTCGCTCGCGGAAGTCGGATCGGCGGCGAAGGAGGCGAAGAGGACCTTTGGCACGATCGACGAGGGAATGAAGGATCTCGGAGGCACGCTCGCGTCGATGCAGCCGGTCCTGAAGGAATTCGACGGCAGCCTCGACGATCTCCGCGCCACCCTCGCGCAGGTGAACACGCTTCTCGACAAAATGGAGAACGGCGACGGCCTCGCCGCCGCCCTCCTCAACGACGGCGAGCTGAAGCGCGACCTCGAGTCCTTCGTCGACAAGTTGAACCGGAGCGGCATCCTCTTCTACCCCCGCGAGGGCGGGTCGCCGCGGATTCCCGGATTGGAAGGCCCGGAAACGACCTCGCGCGACTCCGACGGGGACAAGCCCGTTTTTCCCGGCCTGCGCCGCCAGCCCTGATCCGCCATGACCTTCCTGGTGATCCTGAAACGTTTCGAAGTGTGGCTGCTCCTCGCCATCGTGGCCGCTCTCGTCGCTTTCGCCTTCCAGCCGGGGCCGTCTCCGGAGGATCCGACCGCCCCGGCCGGAGGCCCCGTCACGGCGGTCGTGATTCCTGACAAACCCACCAAAGAGGATCCCGCCGCGCCCCCGGAGGAAGCGTCCGTCCTTTCCCTCGGCGCGGTCAAGGTCGAGCCCTCCGGCGGAGGGTGGATCGTCGAGACGACGCTCGCGGGCCGATCGCCGACCGGGTCGGATCTCGTCCTCGACGAGTCTTCCGTGACCGCGGCGAACGACCGTGGCGAGCCGGTGGCGCGTTTTTTCGAGCCGTTCCGCGGATCCGCCGCGCTCGCGGGCGGGGAGGATTCCATGGCGACACTGCGCTGGTGGCTGCCGCGCCCCGCCGAGTCCCTCCGGCTCGACGTCGGGGGAGCGAGCCTCGCCGTGGACCTTCCCTGAGTCCGGGTCCCTTCTTTCCCTGCATGACCTCCGCCACGGCCGAATTCCTCCTCGTCAACAACAACAACACCCGGACGAAATTCGCGCTCGCGACGCGGTCCGAGATCCTCGACCACCGCGTCATGCTCTCGCGCGAGGTGACGGAGACATCGGTCCGCGAACTCCTCGCCGGCTGGGATTACGAACGGGTCGTGCTCGCGTCGGTGGTGCCGGCGAACGTGCCCGCGCTCGTTGCGGCGCACGACGGGAAGCCGCTGTTGGAGCTTTCGCACCGGCTCGAGCTGGGCGTGATCGTGGATTTCCCCGACCCTTCCCGGATCGGCGCCGACCGCCTCGCCAATGCCGTCGCGGTCGCGGAGCGACGCTTTGGGGAACCCGTCGTCGTCGTCGACTTTGGCACGGCGGTGACCTTCGACATCATCGATGCGCGACCGGCCTACATCGGCGGCGTGATCGCCCCGGGCCTCGACGCGATGCGGGTTTACCTGCACGAGCGCACCGCCCTCCTCCCGAAAATCGAGATCGCCCGGCCACCATCCGCGATCGGCAAGTCGACCGTGCACGCGATGCAATCGGGCGCCTATCACGGCTACCGCGGCCTCGTCCTCGAGATCCTGCGGCGCATCGAGGAGGAGATGGGAGCCCCGGCAAAAACGATTGCCACGGGGGGATATGCGGCTTTCATAGCCGACGATCTGCCGGAAATCCACGCGGTGGAACCGTATCTCACCCTCCAAGGCCTCCTCCGGGTCGCGAACCTCAACTTTCCCACATGACAGAACCCACGGTCATCGGCATCGACTTCGGCGGCACCTCGGTCAAGCTCGCCGTCGTCGCCGGAGAAAACCTCCTCACCGAAGTCCATCGCATCCCGACCCAGGACTTCGAGGATCCGGACACGCTCATCGAACGGATTGCCGAAGTCGTCGCCGACCTGCGCCGGGAACACCCCGGAATCGCCGCGATCGGAATCGGTGTGCCCGGAGCGGTCAATTTCGTGACGGGTTGGACCTACAACCTCACCAATGTGAAGGGTTGGACCGCGATTCCCCTGCGCGACATTATGAGGGCAAAGACCGGCTTGCCCACCGTGATCGAAAACGACGCGAATTGCATGGCCTATGCCGAGTGGAAGTTCGGCGCGGCGAAAGGCTTTGCACACGCCGTCTGCGTCACCCTCGGGACGGGAGTCGGCGGTGGCCTCATCCTCAACGGCGACCTGTTTCGCGGAGCCGCCTGCGCCGCCGGCGAGATCGGACAGATGAGCATCGACCTGCACGGCGTGCCGGGACCCTACGGGAACACCGGCGCCCTCGAACGCTACATCGGCAACCGCCAGATCGTCGAGATGGCCGAGTCGCTCTATCGCGAGCGCGGCGCGGCGGCCCCCTCGCCGCTCACGCCCGAGTCCCTCGCCGCCGCGGCGAAGGCCGGCGACCCGGTCGCCCTCGAGGTCTGGCGACGCGTCGCGGAATGCCTCGGATTTTGTCTCATGAGCGTCGTCTACCTCCTCAACCCGGAAGCCATCGTCGTCGGAGGCGGCGTTTCCGAAGCCGGAGAGCTGCTCTTCGACCCGCTCCGGGAAACGCTCCGGAACTCCCTCACCCCCGAGTGCTTCGACCACCTCAAGCTGGTCCACGCGCGGTTTGGAAACACCGCCGGGATCCTCGGCAGTTCGGCCATGGCCGCCGGTTTGGTCGGCGCGTAAATATTTTTACGGAAATCTAGTGTAGTCCGCCTTACAGATTGTTAAATAAAACTTGCCTCATGTTTCTAGTGATGTAAGGACTCTCCGTCATGAGAGTTGCCGTTCCCATCGTGTTGAAGCCTTCGGTGCGCAACAAGCTTGTGAGGTATAGCAAAGCGACCAACGTCTCTCCGAAACTGCGGATCCGTTCGCGGATCATCCTTCTTGCCAGCGAAGGCAAAACCAATCAGGAGATCGCTGCGGAACTCGGGCAGGACCAGCCCAAGGTGGGAAGGTGGCGCAAGCGTTTCGCCGAGCATGGTCTGGCAGGCATTGAGAAAGACAAGAGCCGCCCGGGTCGGATCGAGGCGATCGCACAGGCCAAAGAGAGCGAGATTGTGCGCATGACCGTGGAGACCAAACCCGCCGGAGAGACTCACTGGAGTCGCTCCTCGATGGCGAAGGCCTCCGGCGTGAGCGAATCGACGGTCGGGCGCATCTGGGCGCGTCATGGGATCAAACCGCACCACGTGAAGAGCTTCAAGCTCTCCAACGATAAGAACTTCGAAGAGAAGCTCAATGACATCGTGGGTCTCTATCTTTCACCTCCCGAACACGCCGTGGTCTTCAGTTGCGACGAGAAGAGCCAGATCCAGGCTCTGGACCGGACGCAGCCAGGACTCCCGCTCAAGAAAGGGCGTTGCGGGACGATGACGCACGACTACAAACGCAACGGAACCGCCTCGCTCCTCGCGGCGCTCGAGGTCGCCACCGGCAACGTGATCGGCACCTGCATGGACAAGCACCGTCACGAAGAGTGGCTGAAGTTCCTGCGCCTCATCGAGCGGAGCGTTACAAAAGAAAAGGCGATCCACATCATCTGCGACAACCATGCAACGCACAAGCATGCCAAGGTCAAGGCATGGCTCAAACGCCACCCCAGAGTCCGCATCCACTTCACGCCCACGAGTGCCTCGTGGCTCAACATGGTCGAAAGGTTTTTCCGAGACATCACTGACAAGTGCATCCGTCGTGGCGTCTTCAAAA